>JACCDO010731282.1_pt1 | contig 17993 bp, 22 predicted proteins | sample 7446101 | NCBI WGS metagenome assembly JACCDO01 (sample SAMN15323440, study PRJNA562643) | freshwater metagenome | isolation source: river surface water | place: USA:Blue River Watershed | collected 2017-08-16 | reverse complement strand
TAGAATCCTTTTCTTTTGGACTAGATGAAAATGACACTCTGTATGGAATAAGTGGTGGTTCTTATAGAGGAACACCTTGGAGTGGAGCAACTTTAGATCCAAATAAAGGACACAGAGGACAGCAGATAAATCCAACTACTTATTTATATCCTTACAGAGTTTCTTCAGTAGATGCTGATATTGCTACTGGCGCAAACGCAGGAATCCTGTTCTGCAACGCTGCTGGCAATGATTCTTTAAAAATAGACATTCTTTCGGGGCTTGATTACAACAACTATATAACCACCGATTTTGGGTTCTACTACTATCATAGAGGTGGAACTCCAGGACGAAATTTAACAGTTTCAAGTAAAGTTTTTACTGTAGGAGCTGTTGATTATTTAACAGAGTCTGGTCTAGATAGAAAAGCATCATATAGTAATTCTGGTCCAGGCGTGAATATGTGGGCAGCTGGTTCAAGAATTATTAGTGCTATGAGCCAAGTAAATGACGACAACAGTAATTATCCATACTTTTTAAATAATTCCTACAAGCAGCAGCTTTTGAGCGGAACTTCTATGGCAGCTCCTCAGGTGGCAGGTGCAGCAGCATTGGTTTATCAAATGCACCCAGACTGGACCCCAGACAAAGTTGTGAGTTTTTTAAAGAGAAGAAGTATGAGCGGCTTATACACCACTGGTCTAGATAATGACTATACAAATGATGCAAGTATCCATGGTGGAAATCAGACTTTTATGCATATTCCTATGGCTTCCCAGCGTGTTTTCTCCTACTTTAGAGCTACAGTGTAGGGAGTTAAAGGTATAATTATGATGAAGATGTCTGACAGAGTAAGGAGAGACAGATGGCGGTAAAGAGACTTGGATTAGCCACACCTAACGCTACCGTTGCCACGCTTCTTGCTACAAATGACACCACAGGCGTAGCTTCCGTGATAGTCAGCAACCGAGCAAACGTAGACAGTCTTGTGACTGTTTATGTAGAACCTGCAGAGGCATTAGGAGTTGAAGGAAGTCGCTCTTACATTGTAGACAATTTGTCTGTAGGTATTGGACAGTCATTTGAAACATTTAGATTTGCTTTAAATGTTGGAGACCAGATTTGGGTAAAATCTTCCACATCATTAGCTAACTTTTCTTGTTCTTTGGTTTATGACCAAGCTGGAAGAACAAACGTAATTTATTCAGCCACACAACCAGGTTTTCCATATATTGGAGATATTTGGATTGATTCAGAGACTGAAGAAGTAAGTGTATATACAGGCACTGGATTTAACACAATTGCCACGGTTGCGCCTACTGGCCCAACAGGTCCAGTTGGTCCATTTGGACCTAGCGGACCTACAGGCCCTACTGGTCCTCAAGGTTCTAGCGTAAGAATTCTTGGAACATATTCAACTCTTGCACTTTTGCAAGCAGACAACCCAATTGGTGCAATTGGTGATGCATATGTTGTTGGTCAAGAATTTGTGTATGCATGGTCTGACTTAAACCAAGAGTGGGCACTTGTTGGTCCAATTGGTGTAACTGGTCCTACAGGTCCTACTGGTGCGCAGGGTGTTCAAGGTATTGGTGGAGCTGATGGTGCAACTGGTCCAACAGGCCCTGCAGGAACACCAGGAGGACCTCCAGGACCTACAGGTGATACTGGCCCAGTAGGACCAATTGGTCCAACTGGAGCAACTGGTCCTGAAGGACCAACAGGTCCTACAGGTTCAACTGGAGAAACAGGAGTTCAGATTGGTGCTGTTCCTCCTGCAGACACAAGTTTAATTTGGGTTGATACAACTGTTGATTCAGCTATTTTAATTCACGCAAACACCCATTCATCTGGTGGAAGCGATCAAATCACTATATCTTCTTCTCAAGTAACGGGGTTAGATTTAAAGCTAGCTGACATTGACATACTTACCAATGGAGAAGCAAGCATAGACAGAAGAGCTCCACTAAGTGGTGTTTCTTATGGAAGCTCAGGAAATATGCTTTTAACTTATCGTAAAGCAACAAAAACTGAAACCATCACAAAACTATCAATGGCTTGCGGTACTGCTGCTGGAGCAACCCCGACTTTAATAAAATATGCTATTTATTCTGTAAATGAGACAAATGGTAATTTAACTCTTGTTGCATCTACAGCAAGTGATACCACTGTGTTCTCCGCATCCAATACAGGTTATGAACTTACTTTAACAACTCCTTGGTCAAAAGTGGCTGGAACTACTTACGCATATGCTTTGCTAGTTATTAGTGCTCAAACTTTGCCAACAATTGTTGGATACAACCATGCATCATCTGGAGCTGTCAACAATATATTGGCATTGTCACCTAGAATGACTGGTGTCGTACCAGGACAAACAGACGTACCAGCTTCTATTCTTGGTGGAAACGTAAGCGTCTCTAACCGTGCTCTTTGGACGCACGCAATTCCATAAGAGTAGACAGGAGATAATAAATGCCAGTTTTAAAGAAATATAATAGCGATACTACAGTCTGGGATCCCATTGCTGTTGGTGCAACAGGCCCTACAGGTCCAGTCGGTGGTACAGGACCAACAGGTCCACAAGGACTACAAGGACCAACTGGTCCTCAGGGCGATTGGTCAACTGCTCAAGTTGTGTCTACGCAAAGCACGTCCTTTACTGTTGCTCTAACTGATGCTGGAAAAATTCTTAAATGTGACAATGCAGCTGCAATGACTGCAACAATTGATACTGACGCTGCTGTAAATTTTGCTGTTGGTCAGAAAATAGATTTTCTTCAGTATGGAGTGGGCCAATTAACTGTAGTTGGGGCCACTGGAGTTACTGTTAATTCCACACCAACCAATAAACTCCGTACTCGATTTTCGGTTGCTTCAGCAATCAAGATTGGTGCCAACGAGTGGATTTTGGTTGGAGACTTGGCGCTGACTTAAAATGCCAGTCAATGTTGGATGTATAGGTGCTGCTGGTTCTTTAAAAGACAGTAGCAAGCCTAAGGAACTCGGGTATAGAGTTAACTATATTAAAAATCCTACTTTTGAAGTTAATGCATCAGATTGGACATCTTTTGCTGGAACAACACTAACTAGAACAACAGATGATTTTTATACAGGGTCTTCTTGTTTGCAAGTAGCAAATACATCGGGCGGTGGTGCTCAAAACGTCACTAGAATTCCATTTTTTACATCTGCTGACCAGTGGACTATTAGCGCATATGTAAAAATCAAGGAAGGCTCTGATGATGCTACATACTATTTAAGACATCTTCAGTATGCAACAGAATCTTCAAGTGCCGCTATAGCCAGCGGAAATATAGGTGTTCAAAGTCTGACATCTGCTGACGGTTGGGTTCGACTTTCTGGTACTTTTACAAAAAACCCTAGCGCTAATTTTTGGATTATGAGAGTAGTAACTACCTCTGCAAATAATCAAGATATTTTTTATGTAGATTCTGCCTTAGCTGAGCTTTCAACCTCTTTAGGTACATATTTTGATGGTTCATATAATGGTTTTTGGGCAGGAACATCAAATAACAGTTTCAGCGGGGCTACTCCATATATTTAAAGATTTAAGATAATATTTTCTCTACGAAAGGACAAAAATGACAGAACTTCCAAACTGGTTTGCTTCTGATGGTTTATACAATTTTTCTAATAACTTAGAGGAATTCAAAAACAAACCAGCGAGAATGTTGCAAATTGGAGCCTACACAGGTGACGCATCTGTGTGGCTTTGGGAGAACATTTTGCGCCATAACCCGAATTCGGTATTGATTGATGTAGACACGTGGGAAGGCTCTGATGAAGTAATTCATCATCAAATGAACTGGGAAACTGTGGAAAATGTATATGACTCAAAGACATCAGCTGGACAAGTAGCAAAAAAGATAATAAAAATTAAATCTACAAGCGACTGGTTTTTTAAGAACAATTTAGAAAAATATGACTTTATTTATGTAGATGGTGACCATACTTCATATGGTGTTATAAAAGACGCTGTGAATGCATATGAATGCCTTAACATCGGTGGAATAATAGCTTTTGATGACTACCTTTGGAATTCTGGTTCTGGGGTCATTTTTAACGAGCCAAAACTTGCTATTAGTGCGTTCTCGACAGTCTACTCAGACAGACTCGAATTAATTGTTGAAGGTTATCAGCGTTGGTATAGAAAAGTAAGGTAGGGTATTCACATGAAGGTAGCTATATACACAATCGCATTGAATGAAAGACAGTTTGTTGATAAATGGTATGAAGCCTCAAAAGATGCCGACTACTTGCTAATAGCCGATACAGGCTCTACAGATGGCACGATTGAACGTGCACGAGAATTGGGAATCAATGTAGTAGATGTTCGAGTGTCCCCGTGGCGTTTCGATGATGCAAGAAATGCAGCGATGGCGGCTTTACCAATTGATATCGATATGTGTATCTCTCTTGATATGGATGAAGTAATCACTCCTAACTGGCGTCCACTACTTGAAGCAGCATGGCAACGTGGAGTGACACGTCCTCGCTATAAGCACATCTGGTCATGGAATGATGACGGAACTCCAGGTTTGGAGTTTAGTTATGACCACATCCACACTCGTAAAAATTATCGTTGGCGTCATCCAGTACATGAGTGTTTATATGTTTACGGTCGTGAAGAGGTGCAAGAATGGATTGAAGGTCTTGAAACTCATCACCACCCAGACCCAACAAAGTCCCGTGCGCAGTACCTTCCTCTACTGGCATTATCTGTTCAGGAAGATCCTTACAATGACCGAAACGCTTTTTACTATGGTCGTGAGCTTTACTTCTATGGTCGGTATCAAGAAGCTGCAGTTGAATTAAAGCGTCATTTAAGCCTACCTACTGCCAAATGGGCACCAGAACGTGCTGCATCAATGCGTTTTATCGGCAAGAGCTTGCCAGCAGAAGCAGAGATTTGGTTTCGTAAAGCTATTGAACAAGCACCAGGTCGTCGGGAGCCTTTTGTAGATTTAGCAGAGCTTTATTATCAAAGAAAAGAATGGCAAAAATGTTATGAAGCATCAACAGATGCTTTAGCCATTGTAGAAAAGCCTTTAGAGTATTTGTGCGAAGCTAAAGCTTGGGGCGCGGCTCCTCACGATTTTGCTGCAATATCGGCTTTTAATCTTGGCAAACTTGAACAGGCTGCCGAACACGCAAAGAATGCTTTTAGTCTAGAACCAGACAATGACAGATTAAAGAGCAACCTTGAATTGTGCCTAGCAGCTTTAAACAAAGAAGAGTAGATATGAAGATAGTAGTTGCTGGTGGAGGAACAGCTGGTTGGTTGGCAGCTTTCACTATCCACCGCTCTAATCCTAATAAGCATCAGATAGTAGTTGTCGAGTCTGAAAAGATAGGAATTATTGGAGCTGGAGAAGCAACTAGTGGTTTTCTATATGACCTTTTAGCTGGGAGTGTTTTTGCCAACTCAGAGTCGTTGCACCCAATACCTTTTGATTTTGAAGATTTTATGTCAAAAGTTGGTGGTGTCCCAAAGTTTGCTTTAGAGCATATTAACTGGGCAAAAGAGAAAGGCTCTTATTGGGCACCAATTCAAGGCTCTGAGTCCTCTAAGAGGTCTCCAGACCATCTTTTTAATTACACAATTGCTGAGTTTGGTCTAAATAAATTCCACCTTTCATGCATGATTGGTCAAGCCTATGACCTAAATAAAATGCCACCTAAAGGTGGGTATGGATTTCAATTTGATGCCATAAAAGTTGCAGATTATTTAAAAAATTATCTACTTAAAAACACAAACACCTCACATATTGATGCTGTAATTACAGATGTAAATGTAAACGAACGTGGCATTGTAGATTCTATTAATTTAGATAATGGTCAAACTGTAGACGGAGATTTTTACATAGACTCCACAGGGTTTGCCAGAATTTTTGCTAAAAAGCTAGAAATGGGCTGGAAGAGCTACAACGATTGTTTGCTAGTTGACAGAGCTATGCCATTTTTAGTGCCATATAAAGAAGGCGAAAAGGTTAGACCAGTTACTCAAGCCGAAGCTCTTTCTTCTGGGTGGATGTGGAGAACACCGACAGGGCAAAGACGCGGTTGTGGATATGTATATAGCAGTGCCTTTATTTCTGACGAAGATGCTCAGAAAGAAGCAGAAAAAATTATTGGTCATGAAGTTGAACCAATAAAGTTTATTAAATATGACTCTGGCAGACTAGAAGAGTTTTGGAAAGGAAATGTTCTAGTTATAGGACTTGCTAGCTCTTTTCTAGAGCCACTAGAGGCAACCTCTATTCATGCAACTATTATGCAAATTTTTTCTTTTTGTCAAGAGTATTTGTCAGACACTCAAGAAAAAACTATAAACAAAGCTTCAATAGAAAAGTACAACTCAAAGACAGCAAAGATGTATGAGTACTACAAAGACTTCACTGTACTGCACTATCAAGGTGGTAGAGAAGACTCGGAGTTTTGGAGAACTATAAAGTTTGACAAAGTCACCACACCAGCGGTAGAAAACTATATTGAAAGAGCAAAAAGCCGAATACCTTCTGCTCTACATTTTATGGATTACTGGGGTGTAGATGCTCTATGGAAGTGGTCATTAGCTGGTCTTGGTCTAATGACTAGACAACAAGCTTTAGATGAGCTCATTCAATTTGATAGTTATGATTACGCTAAAAGTCACTACTTATCTTTTAGAAATGATATGAAAAAACTGTTAGCAGACAGACCACCATTTGAGATGAATCCAACAGATATTATCTAGGTTTTTGCTGTTTTAACTTTTTAGCTATCTTTCTTTTTTCTAGCTGACGCATTTTCTTTTCTTTAATTTTTGCTCTTTTTTCAGACTTTTCAATGCGATCTAATTTATATGCTTCGATAGCATTTACGCTAGTCCGACTGCGCCAAGAAAAGCCACACATCGTACATGTGACTATCTTGGCGACAGTCCATCTCCCACCACCAGGAATTTCTTGAGAACTTGTTTCTAGTTTTGAAGGACGCGCTGAGCAATGAGGGCAGTGAGGGTATCTACGACGTTTTATTTCCTCACCTTTGTAAGAAACTGAAAGTGCACGACGAATCTCACCCTCATCACGTCCACCCCAAGTCCCCCAAATTTGACGATGCTCTAAAGCCCACTGTAAACACTGAGCACGTACAGGACATTCGTAGCAAAGGTTTTTTGCGTCATATTTTTCTTTAGGATCTTTTGAGAAAAACCAGTCTCGGTAATGCCTGTTATCTGGTTTTGCGCAGAGGGCGTCAGACTGCCACTCTAAGTTCTTAGCTGGTTTCCACACACTATAGACTATACAACTATTAATCTATAAATCAAGAACTAACACACTATAAAACTAAATATTTATAATTCTATCCAAGTAAACTCTAATACTTCTTCGACATACTCCCCATACTCGGTTTCCCCAGCTTCATCACAAAAAGTATAATTGTTTTCGCCTTCTATAAAACCAGCCCAGCCAGTTTCTATATGGGCTTCAGATATCATATTAAATCCATCTGATAAAGAGTCTGCTATCCCATCTCTTTGAAGTGTAGATGCTAAGGCTCTTCTTACAATTTCATTTTCAATATCAACATGTCCAACAGTATAATAAATTAAATCACTGTAGGTTGTCCCCTGTATATAACCTTCTCCATCCCAATGAATCCACAAAGACTCTCCAACGCGTTTATCCTTCACTCGTTGCTCTCTTCCCCATAGTAGTCACTGACTTCATCGTCTTCGGGAGCTTCAAAATCTTCTCCAGCATTAAAAATTATTTTTTGCTCTTTAACGTCAAATATCCCTGCCACTGTGATTTTTCCACAGGAGTGGCAAGTCTCCACACTTCCCGTATTTATCTTTTGAGGAACATCTACGCCAGAGAGGGCCATTTTTATATTGCCATGGTCATCCATACTGTGAGGCTCCCACCTAGCGTGCTCTTTTAGCCAGCACTGCTCGCAGACTGGCATTGGAGACACGATAGGTGAAGCACTCATAACATCATTCTACGCCGTCTTTTGATAGGGGAATGGGGCTCTTTTACTTTTAATATGTTTTCTTTGAAGAGGAGTTAATCCTCCCCATAAGCCAAATTCTTCATTAGCTATTCCCCACAAAGCACATTCAATTAAGTGAGGACATTTTTTACAAATCTTTTTTGCATCGTTGTAGGTTGTATCAACAACAACAGTCGGGTCTATATCGTCTCTATCTTGTGAAAAAAAGAAGGTGCCCCCAACTTGGGCGCAGAGTGGATCTTCATATTGCCAAGGTGGGCGCATTTCTTGCACGGCTACTTGCCTTTCTTGTTCTGTTCTTCCTTTAGTCCTACTTCATACCCGCATCCAGCGTATCCAGCAATATCAATCCATGTGTCTGGTTGAAATTCACCTTTATTCGCATAGCGAGCCATTTTTAATCCAACCATCATCATTGCTACATCTTCATTAGAAATGTCAATACCTAAAATGACTGACCAGATTTTTCTTGTTCTATCAAAATTATCTTCAGGGTCCCCATAGTTCATATTTCTTTCGGTAGAAATGATACGAGCAGCTTCACGAAGAGCTTCTATACGAGGAGGTGTTGCTTCAGTCTCTGCCATCTTTTACCTTTGCTATCACTTGTGCAGAGTATTTATACTCTGCAGAAATTCCTTCTATTTGTGTAACTACTAATTCATAGTTTATGTTTCTGAAAGATTCTGGAATAGACTCTTCATCAAAAAAATCATCTTCTTCGTCTTCAGTCCCTAAAAACCTTGAGATTGCAATTTCAGCTTTCTCTTTAAGCTCTTCATAGTTATCACCTTGAACCGTAAGATTCAAGGTAATACTTTTCACGTTAGTACCAACTTTTCAAGTTTCGCTGGCGGATAGTGAGCTCCATCTAGTATTGGTTCTTTACCATCATTACTTTTAATAATTACATCTCCGTAACGAACACCAACTACTACTCCACGCCTTCCGTTGTGGATAGTTCCCAGCTCTCCATCAAAAGCATCTGCTTTTACTCTAACTGAGTCAGCTACTTTGATAAATCCTGCTTGTACTGGAATCCAATTCTCGTTCTTTTGTTCTTTTACAACTACATGTCCTTTTGCAAGAACAGAGAACATTTCAACTGCTTTATTTCTAAATTCTGGAGTTAAGTCTAGAGAATCTAAAAGCTCTATCAGTTTCATCGTAGCGTCTCCTACAGGTTTTCTGACTTTAGCAGCTTGAAGTTGGGATTTAATCCAGTTCATATCAAGGCTTCCCATGAGGCCTCCCTTCTCTATATAGTGTATTAGTTTTTAGTCTTTTAGTAAAGCATTCAAACTAGTTGTTTTATAGTTTTTAATAGATTAGTGCTAATTTCTTCTTGCTCAGGTAGCTTACTTAGGTATAATTGTTTTTGGCTGTAAGCAAGCTCTTCTCTGTCAGAAATATTCATATTCTCAACAGTACTTGCCAAGTTAGACCACTCATCACCTAAATAACCAGTAACACGCCAGTCATGTACAACAGGAACCCCCTGAGAAAGCGATTGAGCCAAAGCTGGAGACCACCAAGACTCTCCGTTTCTGTAAGTGGCAATAAGAGTTCCAATAGACTCTCTAATCCTGCTTAGAGTGTCATTCTCTGTCTCCCATATGGAAGAACGTGTCGGTAAAACTGGCTTATTAAGAAGTTTGGCCTGTTGATTACCAAAAGGACTCATTGAGTCACAAGTCCAATACTCGTCGCTAGCATAAAAGTTTCTTACCTTTGCAGGTTGAAGAAGTACATATAAATCAACATTAACACCCTGTAACGCCTCCGAGTCTAAGTTTGGTATGTTCTTTATCAGGCTGTCTTTTGTAGACCAAGGAAAGGTTGGGTAGAACGTAGTAGGCCAAGGATCTTCACATAGATATGATATAAAACTTTTAACCTGTACTTGAAGATTTTCGTCTTCTACAACATCAGAATAATTTTTTCTTCTGTTATAAAAACTTTTCAAAGTTGTGTCTGTATCGAGCCAAGCCCTAAGCGAGGGAAAAATTTTAAAGCTTTCTGGAGCATCTAAAAGAAGAGCCAAATTACCAATGTTTCGAGCTTTTTCTGCAGTAATTAGTGCAGGATAAATTTTGTTTGCAGCGATGCTTGTAGTTGGTGCAATACCAACAACTACCAAATCAAACTCAGATAAAAACTTTTCATCCCACCCTAATTTAGGAGCGGCTAATTGAGCATCTACCCCCGCGTCTTGAAAACTTCTTACAAGCAGATTTGAAAATGTTGGAGTTCTTTCTACATGCAGACGAGATGCTTGCTGAGCTGTTGAGCCAGTAACTAAAACTTTCACATTATCTCTTTTCGTATTAGTGAAGAGCCACCCAACGACAACCGTTGGGCGGCTCTAACACATGTGTCACCTTAGAATGGTGCTGCTGGTGCCGCCGCTGGAGCTGGTGCTGGAGCAGGGGCTGGTGCTGGAGCAGGAGCTGCTGAAACTGGTGGAACAGATGCTGCTGGTGCCGCTGATGCAGTTGTAGCAGGGTAGTAGTTCTTAATTTCATTACGCTTCTGACCCTGATAGGTCTTCTGACCAATCTGAGCACGAAACTTACGTCCAGCAAGTGCTGCTTCAATCTGTGCATTTGTTGGCGCTGGGTTACGGTCAAAGAACTCTCGAGTTAGACCAAGAGCTCCCATCTTGCGGAAGAAAATTCCTAGTGCAGTTGAATTATCTGGTGACACTGTTAGGTTGTCCCAAACTAGACGCTTTGCAAAAGCACCTGTTTCAACTTGAGCCTTTAGGCTAAACATAGTCTTTCCAGACTGCGCTACTTTTGCTACTGCTTCGACTACAACTAGGTCATAGTCGCCATCTGGTAGTGGCTCATAAGAAGCTGATTCTCCAGCGTTCTTAATGAGGTCTGACCAATTGAGAGTACTCATACGGTTGCTTCTTTCTTATTAGTGGTGGTTGTTTCGACTTGCGGCGTTTGCTTTGGGCCGAAGATGGTGTCGAGCATTACGTCAATCGAGAGTTTGTCTTGCTCAACGATTGCCCCTAGACGACCTTGCACTCGCTCTCCTGCTTCGTATTCGTTTGTGCGCTCGACATACATACGACGAACTTTGTACGGAGATTGAAGTGGGTCTGGATTTGGGAACGACTCGATAGTTAAAGCACCAAGAATGTCGTAGAAGTATGGTGCTTGAATAGCGAGCTGTCCTTGTAGGTAAGGACGGTGCTTACCGTCCTGAGTCACACGAGACATTGCTGTTAGAACAACAGCCTCGAGTGGGTTTGTTGGGTGCATCGTGAGGTCACGAAGGTCACGAAGAAGACCGCCCATGTGACGAAGAAGTTCGCCCCATTGCTGCATCTTCATTTGCTCATTTCCAGCGATGCTGTCCATGCACTTGACTTGCAACTCTGAGATAGAGTCAATAATCAAGCTCTTGAAGTGGTGCTTTCCTAACTGCAGCCACTGATATGTCTTGATAACAGTGTCATAGTCCCGAACAGGAACTACAACAGTGTCCCAAGTTCCATCTGCAACAGGTGGTTCCTCTCGCAGTGGGTCCCAATACTTGACAACAATAGGTAGGAATCTATGTCCACCTTCGACGTCAAGCATGAGGCGTGGATATGGTGCCGTTACGGCAAAAGTTGATTTACCAACCTTTGATTCTCCGTAAACCATAACGGTCAATGACCGTTGGATTTCACTCATGCGTCACTCGTTTCCTTTAGTTTCTTCTTGACCATAGTAAGCATATGGATCTGCTACTACGAAGTTATCACTGATTGCTTGTTCTGCGGCACTGCCATCATCAACAAGTGTGCAAACAGTGAAGAATGGGCACTTCCACTTGCAATCACGCGAAGGGCGTGGGTACGCATGGAAAGCTGGGTTTTCACCTTCATCCAATGCTGTTCTAACACGCATCATGTCGGCAATAGTGCCGTGTAGACGGTCCCAGAAGGAGCGTAGGGTGAAGATGTTGTGCCGTACTTCGATTTGGTCGTAGAACGGCGGACGTGCCGCTGCAGAACGTCGTACCTTCTTCAACATCGTGAAGATGCCTCCGTCTGAGCGTTCTGACTCATCTTTCTTGGTGGATTCCAAGAGCATATAAGTCAAAATCTGTTCATTCATTGGTGCAAGGTTTGCAAAGTCTGAGAGCGAACCACCAACAGTTTTAAAGTCGCGGAACATACGCACACCATCGCCCTTGCGACGCACACGCATATCAAGCTTTCCTGTTAGTTCAACCTCTCCATTAAATAGGGGCGCTGTGATTACTTCTTCAGTAGAAATCATCTCAAGTTCTGCATCAATGCCGTTTTCTTCAACCCACTGAAGATAGCCCTCAAGCATGATGTGACCGAGTTCGCCTTCTTTTTCTAACTCTGAAACATCTTTGAATTCAGCTAACAAAGCTTGCTTTTCTGTATTGAGAAGAGTGGCGTGAGCTTGAAGTAGTGGAGTTCCATTTGCATAGTAATCATCTAATGCAGCGTGAATTCTAGTACCAAGTGCAAGCGCACCAGTCGCGTCTCTGTATTTAGGTTGCAACCTTCTGTAATAGGTAAGCCACCATTTGCGACGGCAATCTTTGAATGTTTGAATCTCACTGTTAGAGATTCTGACTACTTCGCTCATAGTAAACCTGCCTTATCGTCTTTGAGTAGTTTCAGTAGTTGCGTTTGGTCTTGAACTATATCTTCGAAGTTTTGCGCTTTTTTCTCAAGTACATCTATAACGCGTTCTTCAATAGTTCCTTCTGTTACATAGTCCGTGATGATAATTGAGTCATGAATTTCAGACCCGATGCGGTGAACACGGTCTAGGGCTTGTTTGTGGTCAACAAGTGACCATGGACGCTGAAGCATAATTAAGCGTCGAGCAGCAGTGAGAGTTACACCTACACCACCAGCTTGCGCTGTAAAAAGAATCCACTTTGTTTTTCCAGACTGAAAATCATCAATGGCTCTTTGTCGCTCATCTTCATTTTGAGCTCCTGTGATGAGCCCATGTGGAATATTTTTCTTAGTCATAGCTTCACTAAGAAGTTCAATGAGCTGTCTAGACACAGCACATACAGCCACAGAGTCATCGCCAAAGTCATTGTTGTTGATGTCATCCATTAGAGCATCAACTTTACAAGAAGGCTCTGTTAAATAAACACGAACCTCTCCAGTCTGCTCGTCAGTTTCAAGAACTGCGGAAGAGCTTGCAAATTGAATAAGTCTTAAAGTCTGAGTCAAAATACTTGGTGCAGCAATTGCACCACCACTTTCTAACTCAGCAATCATTGTGTCTCGCATTTGTTCGTAAGACTTTTTTTGCTTTGGAGACATCTCTACATCTCGTCGTTCGTTAATTACTTCTGGTAGCCAAGGCAACACAACAGACTTTAACATTCGACGCATTACAGGTTGAACGGCTTTATCAAACTCTGCTTGCATATGAGGTTTAACACCGATAACTAACATTCCACCAAAAGCATTGAGCATCGTGTCAACCATTCGCTCAATCCAGCGAGTTTTGCTAGGCCAGTCTTTAGGAGATAGCCAGTGAAGAATTGCCCAAAGGTCTACAACATCTTTTGCAATTGGAGTTCCAGTCAAAGCAAATTTAATTTGTGCATTGCCAGTCGCTGCCCACAAAGCACGAGTCTGCTTGCTCTTAGGTTCTTTTGAACGGTGAATCTCATCTGCAACTACAGATTTAAAATCAATCTCATTTAGCTCACGCTGATGTACTTCACAACGGTTTTGACTTACTGATTCATCATGTCCACCACAGTCGGAGCAACGAGTCAAAGCTACAGATCCGTATGGAGCAAGCCTTGAGTGACCTCGAAGAGCCTCCCAATTAATGATGATTACATCTGCTGAGCCCTCAAATTGTTTTTTACGTTGGACAGCAGTTCCCTTAATAACCTGAGTCTCAACCTCAGGCCACCACTTTTTGAACTCTCTTGCCCAGTTCTTTTTTAGGGTGTTAGGACAGACAATTAGGGCAGGGAATACCTGTTCTCCGCTGTCTTGAAGCTTTTTCAAAGCTCTAATTGCTTGAGCTGTCTTGCCTAGCCCCGGCTCATCTGCTAATAAAGCTCTTTTAGCCTTTGCAAGATACTCAACGCCAGCTCTTTGATGCGGGAACAAATCTTCATCCCCCTCGGCTTCTAGGGCCTCTCTAAGGGCCATAGAAGGCGTTATACGGGTATTTAGTTCGTTGGTTGCCCAATCTGTCAGGGCTGGACCTATCTCAAGGTCATGGAGGAATGTAGAGCGTAAAGCAAGGCAACTAGACCAACTTAGCGGGATTCTCCATAACTGGTCTTCTGCTGACCACTTTGAACCAGGAATGGACTTACATAAGTCTTTAAATCGCCATTCGGCTTTTATGACTATGTGGCTCTTGGAATCATCAAGTTCCACTGTTACTGGCATTTGTCACCTTCTGTCGCTATGTCTAAATACTATCACGAAAAATTAAAAAACTTTGCAAATCTTGATAGTTATTTTCCTTTGTCTAAGAGTACACGAGGCACCCATCCTTGCTTGGTTAAGGCTAGTAGGGCGTGTCGTATTGCATCATTAGCATGACCTTCTCCTCCCACATGCCAAGTGCCAATCTTCTTAAGTGCCTCGTTAGGGAACATATTTTTAGCATCGACTGGGTTTTGCATCCATATATTTTCTACAGGATAGCCAGACTCTCTGCACATATGCTTCAAGACACCTATTTGTTCAAGAGAGTATGGAGCTTGACTGTTTCTGACTGTTGCAGCATTTATAATAAAACGTTCACAGACAACTTTTACAGATGGAGCAATTGCCGCCTGAGCCATAACAGCTCTTATGTCTGAGGCAAAATCTTCAGGTTGAGATTCCATAGAGTAAGTCTTTACTGGTAAATCTTCTAATCCGCCAGACCATGTAATCAAAGCAATTCCACTTGCTTTACCAGGGTCAACAGAAACTACAGCAAAATTACTATTCATATTTTTGACCCCAATTTTGTAGTGGTCCATCAACATCCGCTGTGAGAGGTACTGCCCAACCTTCTCTTGTAGTCATACACTCTCTAACCAGTTTTTTAATTTCTTCAGCTTCATCTTTAGGAGCTTGAAGAACAATTTCATCATGTACAGGGACAATTAAATAATCTGTTAAGTCTGCTTGGTCTAGCTTTAAAAGATTTGATTTAAATACTTCAGCAGCACCACCTTGAATTAAATAGTTGACTAAGGTGTATGTACGGTCCTCGTCGCAAGGGATTCTGCGACCAGTCCAAGTGTGTACATATCCTTGACCTTCGTCTCTTAAACGTTGTTGACCTATGTTGTCAATTTGTTTTTGGAATGTTGCCATACCTGGATAGTTAATATCGAATGAGTCAGAAACAGCACGCATTTGAGGCTCAGGCACACCAGCAGTAAGGGCTTGCTTTGCCACACCAGCACCATAAAGACGACCATAGACAACACCCTTGATGAGGTTACGACGCTTGTCTGATTTTTGCATGGTCGGGTCTTGATACACCTGACGACCAATCTCGGTGAACGGATCAGAGCCAGTTGCATCTGCCATGTTAAAAAGATTAATAAGGTTTTCATCTCCAGATAGAGATGCAAACATTCTAAACTCAACTTGGTCAAGGTCAGAAGTAATAATTACATGGTCTGGGTCTTTAGGGATAAAAGCTCGACGTACTGTTGCATCGCCTTTAGGTAGTGTTTGTAGAGCTGGGTCAGTAATAGACATGCGAGAAGTTCTTGCTGCAACAGTTTTAATAGATGGGTGTAGAACACCATCAATATTCATGTTAATAAAGTTTAGGAAGTATGTGCTTGCTAGTTTTTCAGCTTTTCTTACTTGAAGAACTATCTCTGCTAGTTCTTTAACTTCATCGTTACCCTCAATAACAAGTTTTTCTAATTGGTCTCGTGCAGCAGACTTTTGTCCAGAGGCAGTAAATTCTGTTATTTCAGCTCCAAGTTCCTCGAGCATTTTGACGAGTTGCTGGTTGCTTGTGATTGAGCCACCAAACTTGTTATAGGCCCATAACTTAGTTTTCTCTGTATAGTCGAGAAGTTCTTCGTACTTTTTCTTAGAGTAGTCAACGTCTACTCTTGCTCCGTTAATTTCCATACGAGTGACAACTTTTCTAGCACCCATCTCAAGCTCATAGGCTCGACTATATGGACCTGTTGGGCCACACTTCTCCCAATACATCTCCCACAAGCGCATGGTTAGCACGGTGTCTAAAGCACCATAAGACCAGAATGGTTCAAATGAAATTGGAACAGTTCCCCAAGTCCAACCATTAGCAGCCAACTCTTCATCAAGTTTTGTTTGAAGATGAGCAGCATATGGATCTATATGTTGAGCAGATAATTCTTTTAAACCGCCAACACCAAGAGGGTCAACAATATGAGCCATAATCATTGTGTCATGTGCACGGTCCCAAGGAATACGCCAACGAGATTTGATTTCAAACCAACGAGCTTCAAAAGCAATGTTGTGACAGACAATAGGTCCGTCAAACTTGCTCATAGCTTCGTAGAAGACACCATTCCACTCTTCCCATGGAATTGACCAACCAGTCATACCATCGCCAACTTGGACAAGACGTAAATCGCCATGCCAAGGAGACAATGCATCCTTACGTTGACCACCTAGACGTTCTCCAGTTTCAGTGTCAATTGCTATGGCATTGTGCGGACGTCGTTCACCTAACCAGCGTAAGAAAGCCTGAGCTTTCTCCACCGTGTCAACAAGGTTTAATTGAACCCCTGTTAAATCTCGTCTCTCAGTCACTTAAAATCTTTCTTCTAAGGAATCATCTCTATTCTGTAGATTGATTCTATCTTCTCATCATACGTCGCTGATTGTTCCAAAAGCCGCTGGGCCACATGTGTTAGATATCTTGCCCCACCAGCATCATATTTGTAAAGGGCATCTAATACAGGTTCTGGGTCTTCTGAAACCTGAGCCCATGTCCTGTCTTTTTCTGGAAAAATGACAGGAAGGTTCTTGCTTGGATAGCACTCTTCGCAAGGGATAGAGTCTGTCTTTAATTCTTCTACACCCGCTTCAACTAAACCATATCTTTTTACAAGAGGGCAAGCTGCTCCATGAAAAACTAAAGAAACACCCACTCTTGAAAGAATATAAGAACCATTTTCAGTTTTATAAAGTTTAAATTCAATCCATCGCGTAGAGCCACGACGCCATGAAGATGACTCACCGAGAAGACGACCGCTAAATTGGAGGGTACGAGAACCGTCCTTTACTTCATACATTAGGGTTGTGTCCCCTCTGAACTAGGTTCGTTTGGAATTGTTTCCCATGTTTCTGGGTCATGTGTATGGTCCTGAGTCTCATGGTCTTCCATGTAGTGAGCAACAGAAGACTCATACTCATGAGTTAAGTAGAGATTTACACGTTCTTCATAATCTTTGTAGTAAATGTAATTCCACCACAAAATAATTTCATTTTGACACCACTCAACTTCAGACCACCCTTTAACAGGCCAAGGTTCTGAGTGTTTTAGCTCATCTAGTTGAACTAAAACCATTGTATCCATTTTTTTGTCTAAATATTTAAGAACATTGTTCATGTGTTCATAAATAACTTCTGCTGGAATTAGTGGAAGCTCTTCTTCATTTCCAACATTAATTTTGGTGTGAGACTCTTCCCCGCTATCTGCAACAAATTTTTTGCAAATAATAGGGCGTTTCTCAGCTTCATAGAAATTTGCAATGTATTCTATCATTTTGCATCCTTTAGTCGCTGAACTTCTTCTTTGAGGAAGTCTATCTCAGCTTGCTGAGTTTTTAGGAGTTCTACAACGAGTGTCGAAAGTAGACCATAATTAAGTGCTATAGGTTCTTGTTTTTCATTATATGTAACAATCTCTTCCACACCAGTATTTAAAACATCTTCAGCAATGTACCCATACATACACTCGCGGTGTAGGTTGTTTTGCTCGTCTCGAACAAGCTCTTTATATTTA
>JACCDO010153873.1_pt1 | contig 17995 bp, 20 predicted proteins | sample 7446101 | NCBI WGS metagenome assembly JACCDO01 (sample SAMN15323440, study PRJNA562643) | freshwater metagenome | isolation source: river surface water | place: USA:Blue River Watershed | collected 2017-08-16 | reverse complement strand
TCCTGCTTAAAGTGTTCTGATTCCCGCATTTGCCAGATAATCATATGGTTTTTAATGTAATCACCATCACGGCGCAGAACTCGATTTAAACCAACCTCAGATTCAACATCAATCCAAATCAGCTGATCTAAATACTTACGCACCGCACGTTGTCCAGAGCCAACCCCTTCGAGAATCAATAAATCTGGTGCCGGAAATCGTTGTAGCTCGCCGAACTCCATTTTTAGCCAATCAAAATTACGGTACTCAAATGACTTGCCCTCACTTACTGGTTTGGCAATTCCATACTCCAAACCTCTAGTTAGCGAGGCGCTCAAAGCGTTATCCCAACCTTCGTACAAGTTGTCCATATGAACCACCTCGACCTTAAGTTGTGAGTAGTTCATCTGTAACTTCTTGGCCAAGGTGGTCTTTCCCGCACCTGCTGGTCCATCAATTGCAATTATGCGAGCGAATTGATTTCGTCTCTCGCTTGTATCAATACATGTAATTACCTCAGATAGGGACAAGGCTGAACTCGTGGTCATAGTTGATAGTTCCGCTGCAATTTCCGCCAGCTAAACCAACCAAAGATGGCAAGAACGGTAAGGGCAACATAAAGAACTGCTGTGAACCAGTACTCTTGATTTGAATAGTGATAAGACGCAAATAAATTGATAACAATCCACAAACTCCAAGCTTCATGTCGCTGGAGCACCATAACAATCTGCGCGACTGTGCTAGAAACCAAAAGGAATGAATCCGGTTTAGAAGCTGCTGCTCCGATATCGGAGAGAATAGGAGCGCTAATTAACCACATACCTATCAAAGATAAAGCCCAGAGCCCACGCTCCTTATTGCTCATGTATCGGGGTTGGGCACCGGTGGATTTCCAACCAAACCATCCCCAAACTGCAGCTGCAATGAAAACAATTTGCAGCAAAGCGCTGGCGAAAAGATCAACCTGGTAAAAGAAGATGCCGTATAAGACGCTACTAATTACCCACCATGGCCAGGCAACTCTTTTTCCTAAAGCTCCAAGAGTGACGGCAATAAAAGATGCTATAACAGAGGCAAACTCCAAGTAGGTAACCCCGTAGCCCCAAGCAGTGAAAAAAACAGACATGAATTTCTCCCTTCCAATTCGCATTACCGAACTGGTCTAACGGTCGACCCTAAGGTCCTCTCAGCCAACTTTTGGCTCCCGATTGGAATAGAGATTAACATAAGACGTGCTCCAATTCAGTTACTTCGCCATGCTGGCCTTTACGGTAGTTGGATCTTTTTGGCTTGAGTTCATATTCAAAGTTGGGGTATTGAGAAGAATAAAAAGGGCATTGTTAAGCATTATTCCGACCGCTACTGTTTTTCTGATCTGGGATTATTACGCAGTTCACTCTGGACATTGGTTTTTTGATAAACAGCAAGTGGTTGGGATTTATGGACCATCTGGTATTCCGCTAGAGGAGTTCTTATTTTTCATAGTAGTTCCGCTCGCCGCTTTGATGACAATTGAAGCGGTTCGCGCGGTTAAGAAAAACTGGTCTTTTGGAGATGAAGAATGACCTACACCCAATTGGCCCTGCTTGCAGTTCCGTTAGTTGTTTTATTTGACCTTTACATTACGCGCTCTAGAATTTTGAAACGCAAGAGTTTTTGGAACGCATACGCCATTTTGGTATTTTTCCAATTAATCACAAATTGGTGGCTAACCTCACGAGGAATTCTTACCTATAGCCCCGATGCGATAACTGGATTAAGAATTGCTGCCGCTCCCGCAGAAGATTTACTTTTTGGCTTCACAATGATTGTGATGACGATTTCATTATGGATGTATTGGGGCAGAAAAGGCGTGCAGCGAGATTAATAACTAGCGGGCCTGAATCGCTTTGAACCAAGCTGGAAGCGCCACTTTTGCGCGACGTAAGGTTGAGGTCTTGGCGCGGTTATTAAAAATGTCGTAATCCATTTTTTCAACTTCATCGACGATTCCACAATAAAGTTCACTGGCGGCTTCTATGCAGGGGCGAGCCTCAGGGTGTAACAGAGCAATCCCGGCATCGGCTTTTGCTTGTAGCTCACGAACCCGCTTAATTTGAAACTTCAAAGCCTCAATAATCTGGGGAGTAAGTTTGCGCTGTTCCAGCATTGATCTGGATACCCCAAAGCTTTGCAGTTCTTGTAAAGGCAGGTAAATACGTCCGCGTTCTAGATCCTCTCCAACATCCCTAATGAAGTTGGCTAGTTGAAATGCAACCCCAAGATGTTCGGCTAGCGGAAGCGCTTCAGATTTCTTTCCTTCCAAAGTTCCTAAAACATGAACCATTTGTAGGCCGATTACTGCGGCTGATCCATAAACATATTCCATGAGATCATCAAAGCTTCGATATTCAGTAACTGTTAAATCCATCGCCATTGAGTGTAAGAAGGCTTCAAAGTAAGAAATAGGAATTTGAAATTTCTGCACCGTATCTACCAATGCGGCTCCGACATGATCAGAGCTTCTCCCATTGGAGATGTCCTGCAACATTTGATCACTCCAGCGCCGGAGATAATCTGCCTTTTCCTGATTTGAAAGAGTTGATGACAAGTCATCGACAATCTCATCTGCATAACGGGCAAAACCATACAAAGCATGAACGTGAGGACGTTTCGCTTTTGGTAGAAGTAAGGTCGCTAAATAATAGGTCTTGCCGTGAAGCGAGTTAAGTCGCTTGCATTCTGCATAAGAGGCGCGAAGTGCCGGTTGTGTTATTCCGGCTGCGGTTAACTCATCCATAGTTGGAGTAAAGGTTACTTGACCGGCCCAACAATTCTTTCAGCAGCTAATCTTCCAGAAATTAGAACCATGGGAACACCTACGCCAGGCTGCGTTCCACTTCCAGTAAATACAACATTATCGAAGCCCTTAGCTAAATTCTTTGGTCTAAATGGTCCGGTCTGGAAGAAGGTGTGTGCGCTGGCAAATGGCGCACCACGCTCTAGCCCCATTGCTTCCCACTCTAATGGAGTGGTGATGTGCTCCACCTCAATGGAATCAGCAAATCCTTCATATCCGCGCTGTTCCATAGTTTTCAACATTTGATCGCGGTACTGAACTTTGGTTTTCTTCCAATCGATATCTGCATCAAGGTTTGGGGTAGGGAAGAGGATGTAATAACTATGTTTTCCTTTAGGTGCAAGAGAAGGATCATCCTTTGAAGGAACTGTAACCAGCAAGCTTGGGTCACTCATTAAAGTCTTCTTCTTAATTAGTTCATCAAATACGCCATCCCATGACTCGCCAAAGTGAATGTTGTGATGTGCCAAATGGTCATAGCTACGTGAGGAACCTGCCAAAATCGTCACGCAAGATGGAGAGTAATTTAGCCGTTTGATAGATAGCGGGCTCTTTCCTAGTAGATCTCTCCATGCAACTGGTAAATCAGGATTTAGTACCAGCGCATCACATTCAATACGTTCACCGTTGGAGGTAATAACAGCGGTGGCGCGAGAAGCATTCTTTTCAATCTTTTCTACGGTTGTGTTGTACTTAAACACCACCCCATGTTTTGCAGCTGCTCCTGCTAGAGCGCGCGGAAGCGCATGCATTCCACCTTTTGGAAAGAAAACGCCATTTACCGAATCCATGTATGCGATAACGGCATAAATTGCCAGAGCTTGCTGCGGGGAGACTCCGGCGTACATAGCTTGGAATGAGTAAACCTTCTGGGTTCTGGGATCTTTTAAGAATTGCGAAACCTTTGGCGCTAATCTTCTAAAACCGCCAAGTGCTATCAAGCGAGCCAAGTTCGGTGTGAGCAAATTCAATGGCGTATCGATATTTCTATCGATGAAATCATTCATTTCATAGCGGTAAAGCTTGGTTACAAAATCTACGTAACGTCGATAACCGGCTGCTTCATTACTGCCGATAACCTTTTCAATCTCCGCCTCCATTTGAGCGGTGTCAGCATGGACATCTAGCTGTGAGCCATCATGGTAAAAGGCTCTATATAAAGGCTGAAGCGGCATTAGTTCGAGCCAGTCTTCCAACCTCTCTCCAACACAGGCCAGAGCATCGGATATCAAGTCAGGCATAGTTAGCACAGTAGGTCCGGTATCAAATGCATAGCCGGATTTTTCTAGCAAACCATTACGGCCACCGGGAACAGATTCCCGCTCTATTACAGTTACTTTTCGACCAGCACCAGCGAGACGTAAGGCGGTACTCAAGCCTGCTAATCCAGCGCCGACTACAACAACATGGTCGCTCTTACCTTTGATGGTGCGCATTTATAAGCTCCGTTGTGTAGCGATGATGGCCATTTCCTCTAATGCAGACGCAATCTTGGTATCAATGCGGGGATCTCGCAACGCAGAAATTGCCTGCTCAGTTAACTCTGTGATGAGCTTCTCAACCTTGGCGCTAGCACCACAACCTTCGATTATTTGCTGCATCTCCTTTATTTCATCATCAGAAATATCCTGTTTGCCCAGCCCGGTCTGCAATCTATCTTTCGCCGATGGTGCTGCAAGTTCCATGGTTGTTGCGATAAGTACGGTGCGCTTACCCTCTCGCAAATCATCGCCGGATGGCTTGCCAGTTATCTTTGAATCACCAAAAACTCCAAGAAGATCATCACGCATTTGGAAAGCTTCTCCAAGAGGTAATCCATAATTTGAGTAAGTTTGAAAGAGATCGTTACGTCCAGCTAGCGCAGCCCCAAAGTGCAATGGTCTTTCAATTGAATACTTACCAGATTTGAATCTAGCTACCTTTAGTGATCTCTCCACACTTGTGGTTGCTAGCGCACCTTCCAATACATCTAAGTACTGTCCAGCCATCAACTCATCCCGCATCTCACAAAATACTTCCTGGCAATTCACAAATTCTGTCTGAGTAAGTCCAGATTCCACCAACAGGCGATCTGCCCATACTAAAGCTAGATCACCTAACAAAATCGCTGAGGCGGTTCCAAATCTTTGTGCATCACCTTTTAGAGTTTCTGAGCGGTGAAAAGCTTCAAATGATTTGTGAATAGCTGGTTTGGTGCGTCTGTTATCTGACCCATCCATCACATCATCATGAATAAGTGCACAAACATGGACCAACTCCAACGCGGTGCAGGCTTTTAGAATCTCGGGGCGTGGGGTTGATCCACTTGCCAAATAACCTAAATAGGCAAAGAGAGGTCTAAATCGTTTTCCACCGTCATTTATGAAATCTGACATTGCCTTAGCAACCGGAGTTAACTCCGAGCCAATAACTTCAAGGCTGGTGCTTCGGGAACTGGTAAACGCTGCCAATATCTGGTTCAGCTCATGTCGAATCTGAGTAAGTTCCAAAGATTTCACGGCGCAACGGTACCCTCCCGCTATATGTCTGGCGCGCCTACCTTCTCTGTTGAATTCTTTCCGCCCAAAGATGAGGCGGGAGAGAACCGACTTTGGGATGCCTTAGCTGCTTTCGAAGATTGTCGACCTGATTTTGCATCAGTTACCTATGGTGCCGGAGGTTCCTCTAGAGATCGCACCATAAGAATCACCTCTGCCATAACCGCTCGAACCGGCATTCCAACTATCGCTCATCTAACGTGCGTCGGATCTACCAAAGCTGAGCTAGAAAAAATTTTGCAGCAATATGCCGATTCTGGAATTAAATCAATCTTGGCTTTGCGCGGAGATCCGCAAGGTGGGCCAGAGGCTGATTGGATCTCAACTCCAAATGGGTTTGACCACGCTGACCAATTAGTTTCCTTAGCGAGGCAAAGTGGCTTTGAAGTTGGCGTGGCTGCTTTTCCTGATGGACATCCAGCGTCCAAAGGGGATTTTGCAAAGGATGTTGAAGTATTACTTGAAAAGGAGAGAAGAGGGGCGAGTTTTGCGACGACGCAATTCTTCTTCGAGGTGGAGAGATATTTTGAATTAGTTCAGAAACTGAATGTTGAAGGTTCTAAACTCGCTTTGTACCCAGGAATTTTGCCAATTACAAATATCTCACAGCTTAATCGCATGGCACAGCTTTCAGGGACCCCAATTCCAAACTCTGTGCGAGAGAGAATCTCGCAGCATGAGTTAGATCCCGTAAGTTTAAGAGAAGCTGGAATCGAGATTGCGGTTGAAATTTGCCAAGAGTTGTTAGGGGGTGGAGTGCCCGGTCTGCATTTCTACACTATGAACTCCGCTGCTTCGACCAAGGAAATTATTAAGCGGATTGGTTTGAGATGAAGCGAGAAGAGTTTTTTTCAGAGTGGAGCAGTATCCACGGAGATGCAGAGGTAAAAGGCATAGTAAAAGGATGGCTCTCCATCAGCTATTTCATCTGCAGTTTTATCTCTAAATTACGGGTTACACCTAATGGATTAAGTTATTTATCACTTATATTGGCTGTCGGTTTTGTGTTCCTGATTGATTCAAATTGGGCGATAGCGTTTCTAGTTCTCTCACTAGCTGCAGATGGCCTAGATGGAACCTTGGCGATAATTACTGGTCGAGTAAGTAAATGGGGCGCAGCCCTTGATGCCCTGGCTGATCGAATCGTTGAAGCCCTTTGGGTATACGGACTCTTCCTGTTAGGCGCACCTTTAGAGGTGGTTGTCTTAGCTTGGTTGGCGGCATATCTACAGGAGTACATGAGAGCCCGCGCCGGAGGTTTGGGATTTCACAACATTGGAGTAGTAACTATCGCTGAAAGACCAATCCGAGCCAGCATGGTGTTTGTAGTTTTGGTTGCAAGAGTTGTTGAGCTAGAAATTAGTTTCGAGATTTCAATTATTTGGGCGGTACTACAAAGTATTTCGGCGTTTACTGTTTTCTTTACTCTTCGACAGCTGTTGCGACAATCTCCGCACTAATTCCAACCAGCGGAAGCCCACCTCCCGGATGAGCCGATCCTCCTACGCAGTAAAGGTTTCTGATCGGAGAGCGATTCTTGGCGCGCAAGAAAGCAGAGCGCACCCCATTGCTAGATGTTCCATAAATGGATCCGCCAGGAGCGTTTACATTCATTTCTAAATCTGCAGGTGTACGAATCTCAATCACCTGTAATCGAGAACGAACCTCCAAACCACGTTTTTCCATCAGATCAATAATGTGGTTGGCATAACTCTCCTTTATGCCGGGCTTGCGCCAATCAAAACCCATATCAGGTTCATGTCGTGGTGCATTAATCAATACAAACCAATTCTCAGAGAGCTGGTCTCTGATCATTTTCGGGTCATTGGGATTACAGATATAGATTGCTGGGTCGCTCACCGGTTGCTTCTCTTTGAAGATCTGATCAAACTCAGTATCGTAATTTTCTGGGAAGAATACGGTGTGGTGGCCCAAATCGGTTTTTCCAGATAAGCCGAGCAACAAACTGAAGCCAGAGAGTGAAGGGGTAGCCTTTTGCAAAGCTTTTCTAGCGCGTTTGGTCTTCTTAATCTTGGGCAGCAGTTTGTTGTAGATTAAATCAGCATCAGCATTAGCAACTACAACATCCGCGTAATGCTCAGAGCCATCTTCTAATTTAACCCCAACGGCAACCGGGCCTTTTAGCAGGATATTTGCCACCGCCGAGTTGAGCCTTAGATCAACACCCAAATCTCTAACCCGTGACTCCAAAGTTGTGGCTAAACCACCCAGACCCCCCTCGACATGCCAGGCACCAAATGCCTCTTCAACAAAAGCAATAGTGAGCAGAACCGCAGGAACCTCACGTGGATCCGATCCAGTGTAGGTCGCATAGCGGTCAATGATTTTTCTCAGGTAAGGATTGTTGGTGTATTGATTAGTTAAATTGCGCAAGGAGGTTGTTGGCGCAATTGTCTTTAGATCCTTTAGAAAAGATTTGCGGTTCAATATTTGAAGCGGAGATCTAAGTTCACTTTCAATAAAGGATTCTCTGGAGGCATCCCACATCTTCTCCGCTCTGGATAAGAGTTGATGCCACTCTTGTCCCGCCTGAGTACCAAAGGCAGCTGAAATCGCAGCCACAGTGTTGTTGTGAGAGAGATTGGGAAAAACCACCTTGGCTCCATCATGGAAGATGTAGGTAAAGGCTGGATCCACCGGCTTGATGTTTAAGAGATGTTCGAGTCGTTTACCGGTCTTCAAGAAGAGATCACGATAGACGGCAGGGAGTGTAAGAAGTGAAGGGCCGGTATCAAAAGCAAAACCATCAATCCACTCTGTTCGACACTTTCCACCAACAAAACTCGTGGCTTCAAAAATCTGAACCTGGTGACCTCGTTTTGCTAGCCGGGCCGCAGTAGCTAATCCGCCCATTCCAGCACCAATTATTATTACCCGCCTTGGCGCATCGGTAACTCGGTGATAACTCATATTTGTCTACCTCGCCAGATTAACTCGCCTCGGCCCTTTCTATACCAAGAGAGAATTATCAAGTAGATCCATACTCCAACACTTAATGGATGTAGAGAGGCGCTGCTGATAACTGAGTTGGTTTTTGCGGCCACTAATAAACGTGATGCCACAAGAGCAAAGTACCCATACCAACCAAAGATTTCACCACTTAAACCCAATGTGATGGGAAGTATGGAGGAGGCAAAGAGAATTAAGGCAGCTAAGGCGGCGCCAATGGGGGAGCCAAATGCTCGCCATTGCGATTTGCTATATCCCTCGATTAACTCGTTCGCGCTGTTGTACATCCGACAGTTAGCTACTTTGGAACCATCTGCAACACCACCAGAAAATCCACTACGTACCAAGGTTCGGCCTAGCTCTAAATCGTCAAGCACTTCAGATTTGATAGCTGCATGGCCGCCAGATTTCATGTATGCCGCTCGGTTCACAATAAAAAACTGACCATTGGCTACCACCATTGACGGCCTGCGTAATTTTTCAGATAGACGTAATGGAAGCGAAGCAAACCAAGACCATTGCAGTAAGGGTTGTGCAACTCTTTCTAGAAAAGTTATCGCTATTTGTCGCGGATAGGGAGATATAAAATCCCAATTGAGATGTTTCATCAAAGCGATCGAGTTACTCACGGCATGAGGGCTGAGGCGCACATCAGCATCAACAAATACCAGATACTCACCCTTTGCCTCTTGCGCCAATTGGTGACAGGCAAAATTCTTTCCGAGCCAACCATCCGGAAGTGCAGCACCAGAAATCACACTCAGATTGGGGGCCGAATACTTTCTCATTTGTTCAGCGGTGTCATCAGAGGAGTTGTCATCAAGCGTCACTACTTCATATCTTCTTAAGCCCTTTTGGCCGAGAACCGACTCGATTAATCCCGGTACGTTTTGCGATTCATTACGCAACGGAATCAATATGGAAACAAAGTCACTTAGATCTGGCATTTCCAGGCCCTTCACCACGCGGACCGTGAAGGTATTGAAGAGGGTAATTGCCAGTATGACTAGGTTAAATACCAGCAGAAACTCGGCCAGGTTCTGCATTATCAATCACGACGACCAAAACGCACAGAAGCAAAGTAAGCCAAAACAAATAGCCCTAATGCGGTTCCGGCAAAAAAAGCGACTCCAGGTCGATCAAAGAAGAAAGCATTTGCAACAACGCCACCAATCCAGCTCCAAGCCAAGAAGAACTCTGGAACTGCGCGGCTAGCTCCGAGCGATCTGCGCTCTTTAGGTAACAGGAGATTCAATAAAGCCATTAAACCCATGCCAGTCAGTAACCAACCGAAGGCGTTGGATAGTGGAATCTCAGGTTGAAATGGGACGGTTCTTCCTGTTATCTCCCAACTCCAACGACCGGCAGAAACCATTTGCGGATCCAGGAAGAAATCCCAAGCCATTAATCCATATCCACCCGCCAGAAAGACCCAACTCGGTGCGATTCTTCTTGCTGCTAGGAATACTGGATGCGCCATCATTATCCAAGCAAAGGGCACAACTAAAGGCACTCCGTAGATTTGATAACCCAAAGTTCCTGAGTATTCATAACTCCCAAATGGCCAAGTAGTCCGCATCCCAATTTGTTCAACAATTAGAGCGTATATGAATGTAATGAAAAGAAAGCGCAGCGCGTAGGAAATCCCATAAGCAAACCAGGCATGCAAAAGCATTGCACCTGCCGCCCAGTAAACAGTTGCAATTGTTATTACCCTTAAGGCTTCCCCTTGAGTAATTGGATAAGCAATTTGTAAACCGAGTGCAACAGTTAGTACCGCAAGCAGAAGAAAGTTTTGAAAGGGCGTGATGGTACGTCTTGAATCCCGTCTAGGGCGAAAATTGCGTACCGACATAGGGCAATTGTGCCTTATAAGCTCCCAAGCTCTTTAGTAACGGCAAAGCGAGCAAACATCTCTTCGGCGTACCAGTTTTCTCGATGAGTCGCAGCGATAGCGGCTTTATGCGCCTCACCCCTGTAGGCAAAGTTGCGTACCGCTTCACCAGATTCCCAAACTGAAAAAGTTCCTTGCAAGCCAAGTGGCGCCTCACCGATTCCAATTGCCGCCTTCAAACCCGGGGAGTTATGCAGGCTTGTTGTTACGGGAGGAACACTGCGCCAAAAAATCAAATTCTTTCGCCACTTGATGCGCGCTCTAGTAATCGCAACAACCGCTCCCTGCCAATTAGCTGGCGAATGAGGCAGGTGGGCAAATGGCTTCTTGCCTGACCACTCTCCATGAATTGAAATAGGTGCTAGGTCAACAACATATTCGGAAGTAGCTTTTGTACGCCATCGTTCTAGCAAAGCGCTATCTTCAAGTTCCGATATTTGATTTGGATCTATAACAATCAAGAGGCCCCACCGCAGCGCATCAGCATCTCTTGGGGTAAATGTTTCTCCCTTGCCAGTTCCGAGCAATTTCCAAAAAGTTACGCCAGACATTCGCCAAAGCGAGATTCGATCTAAAGCCATTCTTGCGATAGCCCAAAGAATCGATCTCTTTTCAATGCGCCAAAAATAAGCTCGAATCACTTCGCCAGCGCCGCGACTTTCTTTATTTCATGAATTACATCAAGCGGCGAGTCCCACATAGGTGCGTGCCCAGTTTCAGAAAAAATTATCCACTTTGCATGAGCAGGGGCGATAGATCTTTCTTGACAGGTAGTTGCTGGCAAGGTTTTATCACTATCGCCAAAAATAATTGTTACTGGAATTGATTCAGGAATTAGGCCATCAAACCTTTTCATTAACATGCCATCCCATGCCGGGTAGTATCCCTCGGAGCTAGACATGGCAAGGGTTGCATCTAGACAAGTTTCATAACTTAATTCTCTCCAACGCGGCGAAACATCGGCGAAACCCAATTTCCTGGCTAATTCGAAATGCAGCGCGGTGGGTGCCAATTTAGCGGTATTGCGGGCTAGGAATCTTGCTACTGCAGTTCCTGGATATCGTGCGTTATATGGATTTAGCCATAGACCTGCGGGGGCTAATCCAGTCAATGAAAGCACACGATCTGGTGATGAACTTGCCATCTCCAACGCAACCCAACCGCCAAGAGAATTGCCGGCCAAATGAAAGGCATCGATATCAATCGCACTCAATTGATCTAAGACGTATCCAGCAAGAGAGTGTGGATCCATAGGTTGACCTTTTAAATATGGAGTATGGCCATGCCCCGGAAGATCAATGGTAATAACTTCAAAACTTTCGCTTAGTAGTTTGCGAACTGGTTTCCAAACGGAGCTTGCTGAACCTAAACCATGAATTAATACCAGAGGATCACCACTTCCGGAAATCTCGTAATGTAAAGGTTGCATCAATCACCAACTTTTGCTGGAGTGGCTCCCGAAGCCCGATGTAGTTCGGAAAAAGAAGTTGGAAAAACAGTGTGAGGATGTCCAGCAGCTGCCCAGATTTCCGAATAATTATCTAAAGCCAAATCAATCAAAGTGATTGCTGGGGGGTTGATCCAACCAATCGGCGCGACTCCACCGACTGAGTATCCGGAAGTCTCTTTAACATAATCAGCATCCGCTCTGCCGAGCTCTGGTACTTGAAGAAATTGTGCAACCAACTTGGTATCAACTCGATGTCCACCCGATGTAATAACAAGAAGAGGTTGGCTATCAGGTAATTTGAACACTAGAGAGGAAGCGATTTGACCAACTTCAATACCAAGAGCGGAGGCAGCCTCTGCGGCGGTTCGGGCGCTATCTGAAAGTAGTTTTATTTCACCCTTCATTCCATTTGCTGTAATTGCAGCCTTTGCCCGCTGCACTGCAGCTTTTTCCAGCACACCATCCATGGCGCAAAGTCTAGAGAGTGATTACAAAGTTTGTATTAGATCTTGAACTAAAGCTTTGATTTGATTGCGGATAGGACGCACCGCATCTACCCCTTGTCCTGCGGGGTCATCAAGCTTCCAATCTAGGTAACGCTTACCGGGGAAGAAAGGACAGGCATCGCCACAGCCCATAGTTATAACCACATCAGAACTCTCAACTGCATTCGTCGTCAAAACCTTGGGCACTTCAGCGCTGATATCGATACCTTCCTCAAGCATTGCAGCGACAACCGCTGGATTGATGGAGTCAGCTGGAGCGGATCCTGCTGAACGCACCTCAACCCAATCTCCTGCAAAGTGATTTAGATATGCGGCTGCCATTTGAGAACGTCCAGCGTTATGGACACAGACAAATAGAACTGATGCGGTTTTATTCATGCTCGGGCCTTTCTTGCAAATATCCATGCAGTTAGGACTGCCGCTAGTAATTGAGTTAAAACAAACATAGTCACGGAATTAGGAGCAATCCCTGCAGGTGCATCAGTTAAGGTACGTGATGCGGTAACAGCTGGATTAGCGAAAGAAGTAGAAGCGGTAAAGAAGTACGCCCCAAAAATCCAGAGCGGAATGAGTTTCCAGGCCGATTTAGCATTCGCTGATAGCGCCAATAACACGAGACCACATGTGGCAATCAACTCTCCGATAATTTGTCCACTGCCAGAACGTTCTACCTCGCTGATATTCAAGATGGAATTTGAAAACATGGCATTTGCCAGAAACACTCCAAATACGGCGCCAACTAATTGAGCGGTTACATATCCAATGAAATCTTTTGCCACAATCCGTTTTGTAATAAATGCAGCTAGGGAAACAGCAGGATTGAAGTGCGCTCCGGAAATCGGAGAAAATACCTTGATTAAAACCGCCAGCCCTGCAGCGGTAACGGCAGCATTTATGAGAAGGGCGATAGCTCGATCAGTAGTTAGCTGATTGGCCATAAACGATGATCCAACTACCGCGATTAAAAGTGCTGCGGTACCGGCAAGTTCAGCAATTAGCTTCTCTATCTTCATGAGATCACCCAAGTATCTACTAATGTGAAGATTGCGATGGCAAAAACAAATACCGCAAAAGCTCGCTTTAATGTGGCAGGTGAGAGTTTTGATGAGTGGTGAGATGCAAAGCGAGACACAACTAACGCGGTCAGCGCCATCAAAGCTGGGACCGCCCAATTAACCTCGTCCCAGTGACGGAAGTGGGCGAAAAATCCAGTCAAGGTATTGATAGCGATAATAAATAGCGAGGTGCCGGCCGCCTTCGCCGGCGCAACGTTGTAAAACAAAATGAGAATTGGAATTGCTAAAAATCCTCCGCCGATTCCAAACAGGCCAGTAAGTGCACCGATTATTAAGGAAATCGCAATAAGTGCCATTGGGGAGATCTTGCGCTCGCTTGAAGCTGTTGGCGCAGGTACCAACATCGAAACCCCCGCAGTAATAAGTACCAGAGCAAAGCCTGTAAGAACCAATCTCTCTGGAATGCTGGGCAGTAGATATGCACCGGTGAGGTTTGTGGTTAAGCCAATGGCCCAAATGATTAGCGCCTCTCTAATCAAAACCTCTTGCTTTTTGAACTTGGGCATTAAGCCAGATGCGGCGCCAATAAAAACTACCAGTAGAGAAGCGGTTGTAGCCTGAACAGGATTTAAACCAAACAAATAAATTAGAGCGGGAAATGCCAACATTGACCCGCCAGCGCCTACATAACCCAGAACTGCGCCGATGCCCAGGCCGCAGATCGCCGCTAGTAGTAACTCCACCATCAGAAGGTAGCCGCTTTACAAACGAAAATCCCCTGTACCGCTTCACGTGGCACAGGGGATTAACTAGGAATTCACCTGAAGTGAACTAATTGTTTAGAGGTTGAACAACCCTTCAGTGATGGATGGACCGAAGTCGACTCCACTGCCAACCAGCACGAAAATAATGAGTGCAGCGCCAGCTAGAGAGATGTTCTTGAAGAAGTTGATGGTTTCACCTTGCTTTGCCTGCTCATCCTGAATGGTCCAGAAGTTGTGCATTAAGAAGGCCGATGAAACGAGGAAGATAGCTAGGAGCAAGGCACCTAGATCTGCATAAACTCCAAGAGCAACATATAGTCCGCCAACAATAAGCATCAATCCAGTAACAATCACGGAAAGCTTTGCCGCCGGGACCTTCTTATATTGTGCATAGCCTGTCATGGCCTGAAGTTTGGTTAGGTGTGCGATGCCTGAGTTGATAAAGATCAGTGCAAAAAGCACACGACCAAGCACAAGGAGGATATCCATATTTTCCTTTCATAGTGGGACATGAATTAGTTGAATGGTAAACCAATTTTATTGAAATTTCAACTAAATCGGCGTGTCGGAGCAAAGAAAAACCGCGCCCGGACGAAGCCGAGCGCGGTTTTCGCTAACCCTTAAATTAAGGATTTACTTTGGTGATACGTCCATCTAGGGCAGGGATTTGAATCGCCTTGCCACCAGCAGATGCCTCTTGTACCGCTTCGATAAAGACATCTACGAGAAGTCCACGTAGTTTGGCCTTTGAAGGGGTGAAGAAGCCGACATATCCATCTCCGCCGTAAATCATGAAGTCAGGAACTGCAATGGTGTACTCCTTAGAGTCCTTTGCAATCGCTGTTCCATTCGGCAATGTCACACTCTGAACTCGGGATCCAACTGGCTTTGAAGTGTCAAAGCTGAACTTGAATCCGGAGATCTGTGGGAAGCGACCATCGCCAGGCCAGTTGCTGACACCATTTTCTAGCGCCTTCCAGAGATTTTCACCGGTGATTACTGAAATTCCAACTGTATTTCCAAATGGATAAACAGCCAGAGCATCACCGAGTGTCACATCGTATGGGGCAACCTTGTCAGTGCCTGGACGGTTGTAACTCTTATTTGCTGGAACATAAGTTGCAGCCGGGAACTTGTCACGGATTCCACCGCCATTTATGTAAGCAAAATCAGTTGCGTACTTTTTACGCATTGCATCTGCGGTGAAGTTACCAATTGCTGCTTCACCTGCACGCTGCACCTGAGGTGTTCCACCTTGCGCAAAGATGCCATTAACTGAACCAATCTTGACATCAAGTTTTGCGTTGAGTTGATCCTTGTACTTCTTAACCAACGCTGCACCATCAGCGTTTGGAGTTAATGAAGCAAAGGCAGAACGTAAAACTACATCAACACTTGAACCTCGTACTCGTCCCGAGCCATCGAGACAAACTGTCGCTCTGTTGTACTCCTGGCCAGCGTTGCGGACCATGGCAACTAGAGCACCGTTAACTGCTGCATTTCCAGCGAGCATAGAGTTATAGGTTTGATGACTGTGGCCTCCGAATATCGCCGCTGCTCCCTTGATTTGCTTAGCTAAATCAATCAATTTTCCTTTAGCTTCGCCATCGCGGTTTTCTTGCCAACCTTGATGCAATAGTGCAACGACAAAATCTGCACCAGCAGCTTTTGCCTGCTTAATAGCGGCATTCACGCCATCGACATTTGCAGAGATGACCAATTCCTTGCCGCTATAGCTTAGATTTCCAGGAAAGATCTGCTCTTTGGTTTCTTCGGTATTTGCACCGACAAATCCCACTTTAACGCCACCACGTTCTACGATGTGGTAGGCCTTAGCTGCTTTGGCACCACTTTGTAATGGTTCTAGTGAGCTGTAGTTAGAGGCAACCCACTGGAAATCTGAGGCAGCGATAACTTTTTGCACATGTGCCAAGTTGCGATCATGTTCATGGTTTCCAAAACCTGAAACATCAAACTTCAATAGGTTCATAGATTCAACGGTTGGCATCTCCTCAAACTGACTTGAGATTGGGGGAGCAGCACCAAAGTTGTCACCCGATGACATTGTGAAGGTGGCTGCATTCTTTGCGCGCTCAGCGGCAAAGGCACTCATCAATAGAGCGGTACCAGCATTGGAGGATGTTCCTTCAACTGCTCCATGAAAGTCGCTGAGTTGTAGAAGTTGAACAGCTTTCCAAGAACTCTTCGTTACACCAGCAAGATCTGCTGCACTAAATGTCTTATTCCAAGTTGTAGCTTTGGAGAAACCATATGCATTAACCGCCTTAATTGAGATGGTTGCGCTGGCCTGGCCATCGATTATTGGCAGAGTAACAACACCTGTAGTTGTTGCTGGCAAAGTGATTGGGCAAGAGCCTTCTCCGCCAGAAAGAACATATGCGTTTACTGCAGGAGATGCAGTTACTTTTTCGAAGACAACTCGAACACCGCTTGATGTTACGTAAGCCTTCTTAATGGTTGGAGCTGCCGGGACCGCATATGTATTTGCAGTGACCTGCGGGGAAGTGAGCACCACTAGTGCGGAGGTTGCTAGCGCTATAGCGCTGGCAACCGCAGAGATACGTAGACGGAGGGATTTACCCTGGGTCTGCGCTTGAGAGGTATGTGTGATCACGGGCGGATACTGGCATGAACTGGGTGACGGTTTAGTGACAGACGCGTGTCTGGAGCGTAAAGAGCTGGGCTTGTCTCTGTCAGGGCGGACCGCTAAGGTTCGAACAAATGTTCGAAAAATCTGAAATATACCTAGCTGGCGGCGAACCCATCGAGTTTGTCCACAACGGCCAGCGTTTTCGCATACACACAGTTCTCTCTTCTTGGCGGGAGTCGGGTGGTTGGTGGAATCGGGCCAGTGATGGTCTATTCCGTCCCGATGATGGATCACGGATTCTTTGGCGGGTTGAGGCGGCTCCAATCGGAGCGATGAAAACCTTTGAGATAGAGCGTGAAGAGGGCGTCGGTTTATGGCGAATTCGTCCCACATCCCGCCCGGCTTAAACCTTAAAGATCATGAGCTTCACACATCTACATGTAGCTAGTGGTTTCTCATTTAAATATGGGACTACTTTGCCTGATGCATTAGTCGCTAGGGCCAGAGATTTTGGTATGCGCTCCATGGCTTTAACTGATCGTGATGGCTTATCTGGTGCTATTAGATTTGCTCAAAGCTGTCTAGAAAATCAGATATCTCCAATAATCGGTGTTGATATCTCATATGAAAATCAAACTCGAATCACCCTGCTGGCCACACCAGGCAAAGGCTGGTCATCTTTAGTCAGGGTCGTTACCCAACTTAAGAATTATGGCGCTCCTTGTGATCTTAACTTTTTAAAACAAAACTCAAACTACACTCAAAACCTACTAGCTTTACATGGTCCAGATTCAGAGATATCTCGAGCTTTAACCTCGAGGCGTTATGACAAAGCTTTATTAATTTTGAACTCCACTCGCGATTTATTTCTAGATCAAAGTATCGAGTGTGTCTCGCATTTGATTTATGGCGATGGTCCGAAATCCACTACCCATGCCGCCCGCATGCTTAACTTTGCCCGAGATCATGATTTACCGGCGGTTTTAACTAACGCGGTAAGGATGAAAAGCAGGGAAGATGCGCCGATAGCTGATGTATTAGATGCCACTCGCAACTTACTGCCACTGCATAGAAAAGTTGTAGAACGCAAAAACGCTGAAGCTTTTTTAAAAAACTCAGATGAGATGGTTTTTATCGCAGAGAAAATCGCAACTGCGGCTGGAGAAAGAAATGCAAAGCAGCTATTGAAAACCACAACAGAATGGGCGGAGCGCGCGGTTCTATCACCACATTCAGATATTGGATTAGGTTCAATCCATCTTCCCGAACCACATGTAGTGGGCGCTAAATCTCAACTCGAGCTAACCGCACAGCTCCGGAGTCGAGCCTATGCCGGGGTTAATTGGCGTTATGGTGGGTTGAGTTCAGAGGTAGAGGAGCGTTTAAATAAAGAGCTCTCCATCATCGCTAGCTTGGGTTATGAATCTTA
>JACCDO010773199.1_pt1 | contig 17997 bp, 16 predicted proteins | sample 7446101 | NCBI WGS metagenome assembly JACCDO01 (sample SAMN15323440, study PRJNA562643) | freshwater metagenome | isolation source: river surface water | place: USA:Blue River Watershed | collected 2017-08-16 | reverse complement strand
TTGAGGCCATGAACAACGCTGGCGTGACCGATGCCAACTTGCTGGTCATCCTCAACGACAACGACATGTCCATCAGCCCGCCTGTGGGTGCGCTCAATCGCTACCTTGCACAATTGCTGAGCGGCGGTTTTTATGCCACGGCCAAAGAGATGGGATCACAGGTCTTGCGCAATGTCCCGCCGCTGTTTGAATTGGCCAAGCGCATCGAACAACAGGCCAAGGGTTTGGTGTTGCCCACCACCTTGTTCGAGAAATTTGGTTTTAATTACGTGGGCCCCATCGATGGTCACGACCTCGATGCACTCATTCCCACCTTGCTCAACCTCAAGGATCGCAAGGGCCCGCAATTCCTGCATGTGATCACTCGCAAAGGCCGTGGCTACCAGCAGGCCGAAGACGATCCAGTCACTTACCACGGTCCTGGCAAATTCGATCCTGCCGTGGGCATACAGCCATCCACCAAGCCAGCCCCCAAAACCTTCAGTCAGGTGTTTGGAGAGTGGCTTTGCGACATGGCTGCGGCCGACCCCAAGTTGGTGGCCATCACGCCGGCCATGCGCGAAGGCTCTGGCATGGTCGAATTTCATCAACGATTCCCAGACCGTTATTTCGACGTGGGGATTGCCGAGCAACATGCGGTGACTTTTGCGGCGGGCCTGGCCTGTGAAGGCCTCAGGCCCGTGGTGGCCATTTATTCCACGTTTTTGCAAAGGGCCTACGACCAATTGATCCATGATGCAGCCTCGCAATCGCTGCCCATGGTGTTGGCCCTGGACCGTGCAGGCATTGTGGGTGCCGATGGCCCCACTCATGCGGGTCTTTACGACATCGCCTTCCTGCGCACCGTACCCAAAGTCAGTGTGGCATGCCCTTCCGATGAACGTGAGTGTCGACTCTTGCTCACCACGGCTCACCACATGGACCACCCTGTCGCTGTCCGCTACCCCAGAGGTGCAGGCATTGGGGCACCGAGCGATGAGCCCTTGCAAACCGTTGAGGTTGGCAAAGGGGTGGTGAGAAGGCAAGGAAAAGGCTTGGCGATCCTTGCTTTTGGGACTTTGTTGCATCCCGCTTTGGCCGCCGCCGAAGCCATCGACGCCACTGTGGCCGACATGCGCTGGGTCAAGCCCCTGGACCAAGACCTCATTCGCGAGCTGGCCGCTGGCCATTCGGCTTTGGTCACGGTTGAAGAGGGGGCGCTCATGGGCGGTGCAGGCAGTGCAGTGCTTGAAGCCTTGGCTGAAATGGGGCTCAACTTGCCCGTGCTGTGTTTGGGGGTTCCTGACGTGTTCACCGAGCACGGCGACCCCAAAGTCTTGTTGCAGCGAATGGGCCTGGATGCCGAGGGGATTTTGGCCCGCATCAAAAAGCGGTTTGGCCTGAATTCAGAACACCAAGATTCAGCCGCTGACTCTTCTGACGTTGTCCCCCTCAAACGGGTGGTCTGATTCCCTATCAGGGTCAAGGTCATTCGGGGGTAAACCCCCAAGAGGTCGTGAAATCCTTTTCTTAGAATGCGCCCACCATATCTCATTGGTTTTTTTGGAGACTCAACATGGATCGTCGTTCCCTAGTCAAAGGTGCTGGATTGGCCAGCGTCATCGCAGCAGGTGTAGCACCCGCCGTGGTTCATGCCAACGAAAAAATTCGCTGGCGCTTGACTTCCAGCTTCCCCAAGTCGCTTGACACCCTGTTTGGCGTCAACGACGTGTTCGCAGCACGCGTGCGTGAAATGACGGGCGGCAACTTCGAGATCAGCACCCACGCGGCTGGCGAAATCGTTCCTGCCTTCGGTACTGTGGACGCTGTGAAAGACGGTACGGTCGAAATGGCCAACACTGCGCCTTACTACTACTTCGGTAAGGACGAGACCTTTGCCCTGGGTTGTGCCATTCCCTTTGGCCTGAACTCACGCCAGATGACGGCATGGATGTACGACGGCAACGGCCTCAAGCTCATGCGCGAGTTCTATGCCAACTACAACATCATCAACTTCCCCATGGGCAACACCGGCGCTCAAATGGGCGGTTGGTTCCGCAAGCCCATCAAGTCGCTGGCCGACTTCAAGGGCACCAAGTTCCGCGTGGGTGGTTTTGCAGGCAAGGTGGTCGAGCGCATTGGTGGTGTTCCTCAGAACATTCCTGGTGGCGAGATTTACCAAGCTCTGGAAAAAGGCACCATCGACGCTGCAGAGTGGGTCGGTCCTTATGACGATCTCAAGCTGGGCTTTTACAAAGTGGCCAAGAACTACGCTTATCCCGGTTGGTGGGAAGTGGGTCCTCAGCTCGACCTGCACATCAACTCCAAGGCCTTCAATGGTTTGTCCAAAGAGTACCAAGCCATCATCACTGCTGCTGCTGCTTATGCGCACATTGACATGCAAGCCAAGTACGACGCCCGCAATGCTCAGGCGCTCAAGACCCTGGTGGCCAACGGTGCCAAGCTGTTCGCCTTCCCGAAAGACCTGATGGACGCCGCGTTCAAAGAATCCATGGCGCTCTACTCAGAAATTTCTGCCAAGAACCCGAACTGGAAAAAAGTCTACGAAGACTACTCGGCATTCCGCAAGGACGCCAACCTCTGGTTCCGTTTCACCGAAGGCACCGCAGACCGCTACATGCAAGCTGCCAAGCTCTGAACCCCAAGCTCAGACGCTCAATGACCGAGGCCACGGCCTCGGTTTTTTTTTGAGCCTGCCAAAGTCCGTGAGAATCCACTCATGCCGTTCTTGGATGCATTCAGTTTGTCTTTCAGCTTGCTGGCCAGCGCTGACGCCAGCTTGGTCGAGATCGTTTGGCGCTCTCTGTCCGTGAGCTTGAGCGCCACAGCATGGGCTGGGCTGCTGGGCATGATCATGGGCGCTTGGCTGGGTATTCGCCCGATGGCCTCTTGGCATTGGGTATTGGCCGTGCTCAACACTTTGTTGGCTCTGCCCTCAGTGTTGGTGGGCTTGCTCATCTATCTGTTGCTCAGCCGTTCAGGGCCATTGGGACATTGGGGCTGGCTCTACACCTTCGAGGCCATGGTGCTGGCTCAAACGGTCTTGCTCTTGCCCTTGGTCACTGCACTCACTCGGCAGTGGGTGAACCAGGCTCATTCGGAATATGGCGAGCAATTGATGGCGTGGGGCGCTGGCTCTTGGATGCGATGCATCTTATTGGTCTGGGATTTGCGTTGGCCGCTGGTCACCGTTTGGATCACCGCTTTTGGACGCGCAGTGTCTGAGGTCGGCGCAGTGATGATGGTGGGCGGCAATGTCGATGGATTTACCCGTGTGATGACCACGGCCATCGCACTCGAAACCAGCAAAGGCGATTTGCCATTGGCTTTGGGTTTGGGCATGGTCTTGCTTGGGGTGGTGCTGGTGCTTCATGTCATGCTGGCTTTGCTCTTGCGCAAAGTGGGATCGAATCGACCTGCGATGCCCGTGGGGGTAAGCGCATGAGCACCATGCATGTCGTGAACGCCCATCAACTCGGATGCCAGCTGGCAGGGCAATGGGTGCTCAGGTCGATCAGCTTCAACATTGAACGCGGCGAGCGCATTGCTCTGGTGGGTGCCAACGGATCGGGCAAGACCACCTTGTTGCGTGTCCTCAACGGTTTGCTTCAGCCCAACGAAGGGCAATTGAGCTGGCGCTGTGACTTGACAAAGACCATGGTCTTTCAAAGGCCTCACATGATGCGTTGCCAGGTGCGGCATCAAGCGGCTTTGCAACTTTGGCTCAACGCAGGTGCACCGTGGAAGTGGTCCATGCGGTTTCCATGGCAATCGTGGCTCAATGAGGCCGAAGCGGTCTTGGATCGCGCGGGGCTTTTGGCGGCGTCAACTCAGCAAGCGCATACCTTGTCGGTGGGGCAAAGGCAACGCCTGGCCTTTGCAATCGCATTGGCCAGCGAGCCAGAGGTTTTGCTGCTTGACGAACCCACGGCCAATCTTGATCCTCAGGGCAAACGGGACATGGAACAAGCCATGGATCAAGCTTGGCAGACTGCCCATCAGCTCAGTGCGCAGTCCCAGCCCATGACCATGATCTTCAGCAGCCACAACCTGGGCCAAGTCTCGCGGCTCGCCAGCCGGGTCTTGTATTTGGAACAGGGGGCGCTCTTGGCCGACCTCAGTTCAGAACGCTTTTTCAACGATGACCTCAGTCGGTCGCACCCCGAAGCCCATTTCTTCCTCAAAGGCGAACGCACATGAAAAAAAGGTTTTTCCAAATCTCCATTCGCAGCTTGGCCATCCTTGTTGCGTCAGCGTTTTTTGGTCTGGCTGGCATGCAAAGCGCATGGGCGCAAACTTTGGTGATGGCGTCCACCACGTCCACTGAGCAGTCAGGTCTCTTCAAACACCTGTTGCCTCGATTCAAAGCCGACACAGGCATAGAGGTCAGGGTCGTGGCTTTGGGAACCGGCCAAGCCCTGGACATGGCCCGGCGCGGCGATGCAGATGTGGTCTTTGTTCACGATCCGGAACTCGAAAAACGCTTTGTCGAACAAGGACACGGCATTGAACGACGCGCCGTCATGTACAACGACTTTGTCCTCATCGGTCCAAGCGATGACCCAGCGGGCATTCGAGGCAACGATGCCGTCAAGGCCCTTGCACGCCTCGCGGCTCAAAACGCCATTTTGATTTCAAGGGGCGACAACAGCGGCACGCACAATGCCGAGCAGCGTTTGCTGAGCCAAGCAGGCCTGGTCGCCAACGGCAAAGGCATGAACGGTTTGCGCGCTTGCGGTTGCGGCATGGGGCCGGCGCTCAACATGGCTTCAGCAGAGAACGCGCATGTCTTGAGTGACCGTGGCACCTGGCTTAACTTCAAGAACCGGGGCAAGCTGGCCATCTTGGTCGAAGGCGACCGTCGGCTCTTCAATCCCTATGGGGTGATGGCAGTGAATCCTGCAAAACATCCTCACGTCAAAGTGGAACTCGCAAGGCGCTTCATCGATTGGGTGACTTCGCCCGTTGGCCAATCGGCCATTGCCGCATTCAAAGTGGGTGGCGAGCAGGCGTTTTTCCCCAATGCGGGTAATGCCGACTGAGCAAGGCTTTAGTCCTGACGCGATGAAGGTGACTTGATGCGTCGGTAAAGCGTGGCGCGGCTGATGCCCAAGGCCTTGGCCGCTTGAACCACATTGCCACGAGCGGCCTGAAGGGCTTTGGCAATCATGGTGTCTTGAACTTGCCTGAGCGGGCTGGCTTCGGCACTCGCGATGGGTCTTGCGCCTTGCATGGACTGCGACACATTGACCGCCAGGCACTGCACCGTCAAGCCATTCCAAAGGGGCACATCGACGGGTGAGCTTTTGCTGACCAAGTCATAGATCTGATGTTCGGGTGTGGCAAAGACATCAGCCAATCTGACTCGACCCACGGGCAACTGCAAAAGCTGAGTGGCCAAACTGTTGCGAGCACAAATGTGAGCCTCGTCATCAATCAGGATGCAGGCGTCGGCTGAATTGTTTTGCAAATGCCCTGGCCAGTTGAGCCTGAGCGCAAACCGGTGGTCTTGAGTCACAAGCAGTGCGTCTTCGATGCTGCGGGCCGACAAAGCCACCAGGTGTTGCAACTCGGGGCGCTCCACCGTCATCACGCCCGTGAGGTCCAGCATGCCCATGCTGGAGCCATCGGGCGCCGAGATGGGTGCGCCTGCACAGCTGTACACACTGGTGTCGTTGTAGAAGTGTTCGCCCCGGTGCAACCAGACCGGGCGCTGTTCGCCCAGCGCTGCCCCAATGGCACTGGTGCCAATGCGGGCTTCTGAAAGATCAACACCGATGCGGGCAATGGCATGAACCCGTTTGTCGCGGTGATCGGGTTCGCCCGCCACATCGACCACCACACCCTTGGCGTCGGTGAGCAGCGCAAAGTAATGCGTGCCCGAGATGGCACGACACAGCCGCTGAATTTCTGCTTGAGCGGCCTGACGCAAAACATGGTGTTGATCTTTGAGTTGATGTTGTTGTTGGGACAAGATCAAGTCGAACTCAACAGGATCAGAAGGAAGTTGTCCGCGCTCCAAACAACGCTGCCAGCTTTTCACCACCCATTCGGACACGCCAGGCGATTGGTCTTTGCCTTCGTGCATGATCCATTGGCGGGCCTGATCGATGCGTTGCAGGCGTTGACGTTGAGTGGGTGTGGCGAGCATGTCAGGCCAATTTGAACTGAAACCAGTGATAGAGCTTGAGCCCCAGCATGGTGAGCGCCAAAGAGCCCAACACGTGCAAGCCCGTCATGCCGAATGCGGCAAGCCAGCGATCGTCTTGCACCGCTTCGATCACTTCAGCACTGAAAGTGGAGAAAGTGGTGAGCCCACCCAGAAACCCCGTGATCACTGCCAAACGCCAGGCGGGGTCAAGGTGATTGGCTTGGTGAAAAAAAGCCACCAAAAAACCAATCAGCAGCGCGCCCATCCAATTGGCGGCCAAAGTGCCCCAAGGCATCCAGCCATGAGGGCTGAGCCAAAGTCCTAGCCGCCAGCGCAGCAATGCACCCAGACTGGCTCCGATGGCAATGGAAAGGGCGGGCAACATGGGACTGACTGTATCGGAAAACGGTAGGGCAGGGCTCACCACTTGCCCTGGGTCAACCACAGGACCAAGGTTTCCAAGTCATGGACGGGTAAACCAGTGGCCGCTTCGATGGCCAAGCGGTAGGGCGGCAGGTTGGTGCATTCCAACACCAGGTGTTGGAGGTCTGGATGGCGGCGAACCAATTCAAGCGCTGCAGCAGTGGCTTCTTTGCAAGCGAGGTCTTGGTTGAGGGTGGTCAAGTCATTGAGGATCACGCGCCTCAATTCGCCCTCGGGCAGGCCTTGCACAGGTGTGCTTTCGGGGACGCCTGCACCCATGAATTCAGCGCGCCCCAGGTGCTGTGCATCAAAGGTGATGATGCCAGGCCGCTGCAGCTTGGCGCACCACAGCAGGGCCGAACTGAAGACGGGCACTTTGACGGCCTCTTGAAGTTCGTTTTGGTAGCGAGCCAGAAAACCGCAACTGGTGGTGATGAAGTCCACCCCTTGAGCCTGGAGTTGGCGAGCGGCATCGAGAAAAGGCTCAAGAAGAGTGGGGTCGGCTTGGGCAATGACCCTTCGCGCGCTGGCTTTGGCCACAGTGAGGATCTTCACCTCGAGGCCCATGCGCTGGTAGCTCAGCGCTTGCCCCATGTCGCCCAAGGGGCGAGGAAACTGGGTGTCCAGTCGAATGACGCCAGCGATTTGAGTGCGTCTCAAATCAACTCACCCCAACTCAACCCATCCGTGCCGGCAACCAAGTCACCACCTCTGGGAAGAAGTAAATCAGCGCCACAGCAATCACCATGACGAAAAACATGGGCATGGCCACCTTGGCGATGTAGGGCAATTGCCGCCCCGTCATGCCTTGCAGCACAAACAGGTTGAAGCCCACAGGCGGTGTGATCTGAGCCATTTCGACCACCAGCACCACAAAAATACCAAACCAAAGCGGATCAATGTGAGCCGCTTGAATGGAGGGTGTGATCACCCCCATGGTCAGCACCACCATGGATATGCCGTCGAGGAAACAACCCAGAACGATGTAAAAGAGTGAGAGGGCCAAGATGAGTTGACCGGGCGTGAGACCCAGGGAACCAATCCACTCGGCAAGGTGGCGGGGCAAGCCGATGTAGCCCATGCTCAAAGTCAAAAAGGCCGCACCAGCAAGGATGAGGGCAATCATGCAGTAAAGACGAGTTGCACCCATCAAGGCGTCGCGAAAACTCGCCCAGTTGAGCGAGCCTTGAAGCCCCGATAAAACCAAAGAGCCCACCACGCCCACAGCCGCCGCTTCGGTGGCGGTGGCCAGGCCCGAATAAATTGATCCCAGCACACTGATGATGAGCAAGACCACAGGGATCAAGTTGCGAGAGGCATTGAGACGGTCCAACAAACTGGGGCGTTCATCATCATGAGGAATGCGATCGGGGTTGAACAATGACCAAGCCACCAGATAGCCTGAAAACATCAGGCCCAGCAAGATGCCAGGAATCACGCCAGCGATGAAGAGTTTGGCGATCGAGATTTCAGCGGCCACGCCGTACACGATCATGATGATGGATGGCGGGATCAGCAAGCCAAGGGTACTGGCACCAGCCAATGAACCGATCACCAGGTGTTCGGGATAGCCCCGGCGAAGCAATTCGGGCAAAGTCATCTTGCCGATGGTGGCGCAAGTTGCAGCGCTGGACCCCGAAACCGCCGCAAAAATCATGCTGCCCACCACATTGGTGTGCAAGAGTCGACCCGGAATGCGGTGCATCCAAGGGGCCAAGCCTTTGAACATGTCCTCGCTCAAGCGCGTGCGAAAAAGAATTTCACCCATCCAAATGAACAAGGGTAAAGCGGTCAGCGTCCAACTCGAAGAAGAACCCCAGATCGTGACGGCCATGGCGTCACCCGCTGGACGGGAAGAGAACAACTCCATGCCAATCCAGGCCACGCCAGACAAGGCCAGTCCAATCCACACGCCGCTGCCCAGAATCAGGAACAGCGACACCACAAGAAGAATGGTGATGGCCAGATCAGACATGAGGGTTCACTCCAGGTGATGAATCTCATCTGAATCAGATGAGCGTTTGCCTTGCCACTCCAAAACCCATTCATCCAAGCAAGCAATGGTGAACAAAAGAGCACCCATGGCCATGCCCAATTGGGGAATCCACAAAGGGGTGGCATCGTTGCTGGTCGAGATGTCGTTGAAGCTGTGAGATTGCCAGACCAAACGGATGCTGTAGGCGGTGAACAAGCCACTCAGGGCGGTGGATGCACCGATGGCCCATAAGGCCAGTGCGCGGTGCGCGCTGCCCTTGAGTGCACCCAATATCAAGGTGACTCGGATGTGTTCGCCATGCTTGAGGGTATGGGCCAAAGCCAAAAACCCTGCGCCAGCCATGAGGTAGCCGGCATAGGCATCCGTGCCTGGCACATAAAAACCAAATTGACGGCCAAAGATGGAGAGCAGGACCATGATCAGCAGGCCCACCATGAACACGGCCGCCAATGCGGCCGCGCTCATGTAGATTTGATCAAGCAGCTTTCGCACAAAGTGCCTCGAACTCACTTGTTGAACGAATCCACCAAGCTTTGACCCTCGGGGCCTGCTTTTTGCAGCCATTCTTTAAGCAGGGTATCGCCTACCTTTTTCATGTCGCCACTGAGTTGTGCAGAAGGAGGAAGGATTTGCATGCCACCCTTGCGCAAAACGTCAAGGGATTCACCATTGGCTTTTTTGCTGGCTTCCAAGCCACGGATTTCAGCATTGGCAGCCGCTTTGAGCACGGCGTCCTGGGTGGGCTTGTCGAGGGCATCAAAAGCTTTTTTGTTGACGATCACCAAGTTTTTGGGCAGCCAAGCCTGGGTGTCGTACCAGTACTTCACATGCTCGTAAATTTTGGCGTCCGCGCCGGTGGAGCCGCTGGACATCATGCTTTCAGCCACACCTGTTGCAAAGGCTTGTGACACCTCAGCCGCTTGGACCGTCACAGGCTGGGCGCCCACCAACTCGGCAATGCGAGAAGTGGCGGGACTGTAAGCGCGCCACTTGATGCCCTTGAGATCGGCAGCGGATGCCAAAGGCCTCTTGCTGTAGATGCCTTGTGGAGGCCATGGCACGGCGTACAAGGGCATCATGCCTTGCTCAGCCAATTTCTTCTCAACCATGGGGCGCTGGGCTTTCCACAGTTTCATGGATTGGTCGTAACTGGTGGCCAAGAAAGGAATGCCATCGGCACCCCATAGCGGCCATTCGTTTTGGAAGTTGACCATCAGCACTTCGCCGATTTGGGCTTGACCGCCTTGAACGGCGCGTTTGATTTCGGGCGCTTTGAACAAAGAAGCGTTGGCATGCACGGTGATTTTGAGTTTGCCGCCTGAGGCCTTATCAACCTCGTCAGCGAATTGCTGCAAGTTGACGGAATGGAAATTGGTGGCGGGATAAGCAGCCGGGAGATCCCATTTGGTTTGGGCCTGGACACTGGTGGCGGCCAAGGCCACAAGAGAAAGCATGGTGAGTTCGAAGGCGCGACGCTTCATGGGAAAAACTCCTGTTGGGATGGAATGAAATGAACTGGGCTACTTTAGAGGACTCATCCCAGCGATCTGATTCGTATTTCCCCTTGGACATGACGCTCAATTGACAAAGTTGAGCTTGAAATCCTCTAGACTGAAGCTTCCTATGAATACAAATGCATGGCAATTTTGGATTGACCGAGGGGGCACGTTCACGGACATCGTGGCCAGACGACCCGATGGACAACTCGTCACCCACAAACTCTTGAGCGAGAACCCACAGCAATACCGCGACGCCGCGGTGGCGGGCATCCGTTTCTTGTTGGGCCTAAAAGCTGGCGACCCCATACCGGTAGAACACATCGAATGCGTCAAGATGGGGACCACCGTCGCCACCAATGCCTTGCTGGAGCGCAAGGGTGAGCCCACGGTGCTGGTCACGACCCAGGGATTTCGCGATGGCCTTCGCATCGCCTACCAAAACCGCCCCCGCTTGTTTGACCGTCACATTGTGTTGCCCGAGCTGCTTTATGCCGAGGTCATTGAAGCCCAAGAGCGCGTGAGTGCCCATGGCGAAGTGATTCAGGCGCTTGACCAAGAAGCCTTGCGCAAAGACTTGCGCACCTCGGTCCAGCGCGGTTTTCGCAGCGTGGCCATTTGCTTCATGCACGGACATCGCTTCACCGAACACGAGCGCCAAGCGCAAGCCTTGGCCATTGAGGCCGGCTTCACACAGGTGAGCGTGTCGCACCAAGTCAGCCCGCTGATGAAGTGGGTGAGCCGCGGCGACACCACCGTGGTGGATGCTTACCTTTCGCCCATTCTTCGACGCTATGTCGATCAGGTGGCGAGCGAACTGCCCGGGGTTGCGCTTTATTTCATGCAGTCTTCAGGGGGCTTGGCGCACTCGACCCAATTCCAGGGCAAGGACGCCATCCTTTCCGGCCCAGCTGGCGGCATTGTGGGCATGGCACGAACCGCCGAGCAGGCGCATGCCCAGGGTGAAGTCTTGCAAGGGCCTGTGCGCGTCATCGGCTTTGACATGGGGGGGACGTCCACCGATGTGAGTCACTTTGCGGGTGAGTTCGAGCGTGAATTCGAAACCCAAGTTGCCGGGGTGCGCATGCGTGCGCCCATGATGAGCATCCACACGGTGGCTGCAGGCGGCGGCTCACTGCTGGTGTTCGATGGACAACGCTTGCGTGTGGGCCCGCAAAGTGCAGGGGCCAATCCCGGGCCCGCTTGCTATCGCAACAATGGGCCTTTGGCTGTGACCGATGCCAATGTCCTGTTGGGCCGCATCCAACCCCGTTACTTCCCAGCGGTGTTTGGTCCCCAGGCCAATCAGCCTTTGGATGACCAAAGCGTGAGGGCGAAATTTGAGGAATTGGTCGAAGCCGTGAATCACGCTGCTGGTGCCCAAGCTTCAGGGCCCACCACGCCTGAGGCTTTGGCCGAAGGCTTTTTGCAAATTGCGGTTCAGCAAATGGCCAATGCCATCAAGAAGATCTCGGTGGCCAGGGGTTACGACGTGACCCGCTACACCTTGCAATGTTTTGGGGGTGCAGGTGGTCAGCATGCCTGTGCTGTGGCCGATGCCTTGGGCATGCGGCAAGTGCTCATTCACCCTTTGGCTGGCGTGTTGTCGGCCTATGGCATGGGTTTGGCCGATCAAGCGGTGCTGCGCGAGCAATCCATTGAGAAAACACTCGATGCCCAAGGCTTGAACTTGGCCAATCAAGTGCTCAAGGACTTGTCACAAGCGGCCAGCGCGCAGTTGCGAGCGCAGTCGCCCGATCAAGGCGAGGTCGAAGTGCGATGCCGAATGCATTTGCGCTACGTGGGCTCAGACTCGGCGCTGGTGGTGGACCAAGGCGATTTGGATCAACTCCGAACCCGATTCGAAAAGGCCTATCGCCAGCGCTATGCCTTCACCATGGCCGACAAGCCCTTGATGATCGAGGCCGTTTCAGTTGAGGCGGTGGTCAAGGCGCAATCGCTGCTCGACCAGCAATGGGACGCTGTCGAACCCCATGAGGCCACACCGGTTGAGCGCGTTCGCATGCACGTCAACGGCCAGTGGCACCAGGCCTCACTGGTCAGGCGCGAGGACTTGAAAGCTGGTCAGCGGGTCACCGGCCCAGCCGTCATCGTCGAGCAAACCGCCACCACCGTGGTTGAACCGGGTTGGCAAGCGCAACTCACCCGGCTGCATCACCTGGTTTTGCAACGCATCGAGGCCAGAGCCCTTAGCCATGCCGTGGGCACCCAAGTCGACCCCGTTTTGCTGGAGGTCTTCAACAACCTCTTCATGAACATCGCCGAGCAAATGGGTTTGCAGCTGCAAAACACAGCGCATTCGGTGAACATCAAGGAGCGGCTGGATTTTTCATGCGCCCTCTTTAACCGACAGGGGCAACTCATTGCGAATGCGCCGCACATGCCAGTGCATTTGGGCTCCATGGGCGAAAGCATCCAAACCGTCATCCGAGAAAACCAAGGACAAATGCACCCGGGCGATGTCTATGTGCTCAACGACCCGTATCACGGTGGCACGCATTTACCCGATGTGACCGTGATCACGCCCGTTTTTCTCAAGGGCGAGCTTGAACCGGTGTTCTATGTGGGATCGCGCGGCCACCACGCCGACATTGGCGGCATCTCACCTGGCTCCATGCCACCGTTTTCAACCCACATCGACGAAGAAGGCGTTCAGATCCAGAACTTCAAACTCGTCGAGGCAGGGCAATTGCGTGAGCAGGCCATGCGTGAATTGCTTGCCAGCGGGCCTTACCCCAGCCGCAACCCCGATCAAAATTTGGCAGACCTCAAGGCGCAAATTGCGGCCAACGAAAAAGGCGTTCAAGAACTCGGTCGCATGGTCGACGAATTCGGTCTTGAGGTGGTGCTGGCCTACATGCAACACGTGCAAGACAACGCCGAAGAGTCGGTCAGGCGGGCCATCGTGCAACTGGTGCGCCGCTTTGCAGGGCAAGCCAATGCGCACACCCAGTCCTTTGTCATGCCTTTGGACAATGGCGCACGCATTGCGGTGTCGATTTCACTGGACGCCAAGCAACGCACCGCTGTGGTGGACTTTGCAGGCACATCACCCCAGCAAACCAACAACTTCAATGCGCCCCGCGCAGTGTGCATGGCCGCTGTGCTTTATGTGTTCAGGACGCTGGTTGAAGACGACATCCCGCTCAATGCAGGCTGTCTCAAACCGATTGAAGTCCGCATCCCACAGGGCTCCATGTTGGACCCGCAACCGCCGGCTTCGGTGGTGGCGGGCAATGTCGAGACTTCAACGTGCATCACCAATGCCTTGTGTGCGGCATTGGGGCTTGTTGCGTCCAGCCAGCCCACGGTCAACAACTTCACCTTTGGCAATGCCAAGCATCAGTACTACGAAACCATATCGGGTGGCAGCGGTGCAGGGCCTGTGCTCGATGCCCAAGGCCAGGTGGTGGGTGGTTTTGCGGGCACTTCAGTCGTTCAAACCCACATGACCAATTCAAGAATGACTGACCCCGAAGTCTTGGAGTTCCGTTTTCCAGTTCGTTTGCTCGAATACCGCATCCGCGCGGACTCCGGTGGCGCAGGCCGATGGCCCGGGGGTAACGGTGGCGTGAGGCGAATTCAATTCTTGGAAAAGATGACGGCCAGCATCCTCTCCAACGGTCGCATTCATTCGGGTTATGGGCTCGAAGGTGGCTTACCAGGTCAGCCTGGAATGAACCGTGTGATTCGTGCCAATGGTCAGGTTGAAACCTTGACCCACATTGGCAGCGTCGAAATGCAAGCCGGCGATGTGTTTGAGATCAGCACACCTGGCGGTGGCGGCTATGGACGAGCTTGATCAACTTTGAACCAATGCGATCACACGCGCGATGACAGCCACTGCATGTAGCGGCTCACCCCAGTCGACACATCGCTGAACTGGTGGCTGCAACCCAAGCGCTGCATCCACTGCATGTCGGCTTGGGTGAAGCATTGGTATTTGCCCACCAATGCTTCAGGGAAGGGCACATAGCTCAGGTGTCCTAACTTGAACGCATCTTTGGCGCTGGCAATCGCTGCCCCTGCGGGCGCGGTCAGCGAACGGATCACTGACAAAGCCACGGTGTTGAAGGGCTCGGCACGCCCAGTGCCCAGATTGAAGAGGCCGCTGAATTCGGGGTGATCAAAAAACCAGAGGTTGATCGCGACCACGTCGTCGACATGGATGAAGTCACGCACTTGCTCGCCCGCCTCATAGCCACCGTATGCGCCAAACAGTTTGACCTGTCCTTCCTGACGGAACTGGTTGAACTGGTGATACGCCACGCTGGCCATGCGGCCTTTGTGTTGCTCGCGTGGGCCGTAGACATTGAAGTAACGAAAACCCACCAATTGCATGGGAGCACCAGAAAAATCCGTACCGCACAAATGCCGAAGGCGCTGATCAAACAACAACTTGGAGTAGCCGTAGACATTGAGCGGGCGCTCATTGGCAGGAACGGCTTCGAATCGAGTGGAGCCACCGTAAGTCGCTGCGGATGAAGCGTAAAGCAGCCTGATCTTTTGATCGCGACATGCGTTGAACAACTGGCACGACACCGCATAGTTGTTGTTCATCATGTAGCGGCCATCGGTTTGCATGGTGTCGCTGCAAGCACCTTCGTGAAACACGGCTTCGATGCGTCCATAAGCGCGTTGATCGAGGAGGTCGTAGAACTCACCGGAATCGACGTAATCCACGATCTGCAAGTCGGCCAAGTTTTGGCACTTTGAGCCGTCGGTGAGGTCATCCACCGCAATGATGTCGGTGATGCCCCGTTGATTGAGGCCGGCGATGAGGTTGGAGCCGATGAATCCAGCAGCACCCGTCACAACAATGGTCATTCGAATAGCTCCTCAGGCGTCACACTCGCAGTTCCAAACTTGCCCACCACAATGCCAGCGGCCTTGTTGGCCCAGGGCATGGCTTGTCGCAGGTCTAAGCCCACCGACATCAGCGAGGCCAGCGCAGCAATCACGGTGTCGCCAGCGCCAGTGACATCGAAGACCTCACGGGCTTGTGCCGCCACATGCAACTGGCCTTGCTGGTCAAAGAGCGTCATGCCTTCTTCACTGCGGGTCAACAAGATGGCATCCAGATCCAGCGACTGCCTCAGGGCATGGGCCTTTTCGCTCAGCTCGGCTTCAGACGACCATTTGCCCATCACTTGTTGCAGTTCAGCGCGGTTGGGTGTGATCACCGTGGCGCCGGCATAGCGCGAATAGTCGCTGCCCTTGGGATCAACCAGGATGGGTTTGTTGCTGCGCTGGGCGTGCTGGATCATGTCTTGGATGTGAGCCAGCCCGCCTTTGCCATAGTCGGAGCACAAGACCACATGATGGTCTTGCACCAGCTCACTGAAGCGCTGGGTTTGGCTGGAAAGGACTTCGGTTTGAGGCTCGTTTTCGAAGTCGGCACGAAGCAGTTGCTGGTGACGACCGATGACCCTCACCTTGACCGTGGTTTGCAAATTGGGGTCTTGCTTGAGCTCGGCATGGATGCCTTGTTGTTGGATCAGCTGTTCGAGTCGACGCCCATCGTCGTCTTGACCCACCACGCTGAGCAAGCTGGCATGAGCACCCAGAGTGGCGATGTTCAGGGCCACGTTGGCGCATCCGCCCAGGCGGTCTTCGATTTGCGTGACGCGCACCACAGGAACGGGTGCCTCCGGGCTGATCCGGTCCACGTGGCCATGCCAGTAGCGATCGAGCATGACATCGCCCACCACCAGAACACGGCCATGAGCAAGCTGGGGGACTGGCGTTTTTTTCATCGCTCTTCGATCCGGTGAGGGGGAAAGCTGTCCCAGGCTTGGCAGCCCGGGCAGTGCCAGAAATGGCGATTGGCCTCAAAGCCACAAGCCGCACAACGGTAGCGGCGCAAAGGCTGTACCGCCTTTTGCAAAGCCTGTTGGATCAAAGGGTGCATATCTTCATGGGTGAAGGTTTCTCCCGCCAACCACTGGGTAGCCACGCTCAAAGAGGGCTGATGGTTCAAGTGGTCGGCCAGCAAGGCACGAGCGGCTTCGGGCTTGCTTTGCTGAACGATGTGCACCCATGCGCCCAAGACATCGAGGCTGCGGGTCTGCGCATGGTTTTCTCGCAGCACGCGAAGCACGTTGGCTTCGTGCTGAACAGAAGATGCAAGCTTGATGAGCTCTGACGAAGCCAGCCCCAGATGAGCCGGTGCGTGCTCGTGCAAGGCCATGAGTTGGTGCACGGCTTCGTCTTGCTGATTGAGTTCGAGGTAAGCCTTCATCAAGGCGATGCGGGGGCGGGCGCTAGAGGGCGAAATGGCCACGGCCATGCTGAGTCGCTCGATGCGCTTTGCGGCCTCGGGCTCAGATTGAGTCAGCTCACACAAGTAGTGAGCGCGACGCGCTGAAAAATTACTTTGGCCCTGAGTTTCCAGGCGGGTGGCCATGTCGTAGGCCTCAGACCATTCTTGGGTCCGTTCGTAGATGCTGAGCAAGGCCAGCAAGGACGATTGGGCCAGTGCGGTGTCGAGCAAACCCCTGAAGCCCGATTCAGCGCGGTCCAAGATGCCGGCCTTGAGGTAATCCATGGCCAAGGCGTGTTGCGCCCTCTCGCGGTCGCTGGTGCTGAGGTCGCCACGGCTGAGCAAGTGCTGGTGAACGCGAACAGCTCGTTCGTATTCACCACGGCGGCGAAAAAGATTGCCCAATGCAAAGTGCAACTCTGAGGTGTCGGGGTCGTGTTGCACAGCCTCAATGAAGGCGTCGATGGCTTGGTCTTGCTGCTCGTTGAGCAGATGGTTCAAGCCTTTGAAATAGGCCTTTGGGTTGGTTCGGCTCTCGATGCGCATTTGCCTGAGATCGAGGCGCGAAGCGACCCAGCCCAGGACAAACGCCACGGGCAACACCAAAAGCCAAGTGGAAAGGTCAAGGGCCATAAATTGAATCTGGGGGCGGAACCACAGAATGGGGCGGGGCTGGGGGCTGAGGGTTGTCTTTGTTTGACCCAAGGCCAGAACCCTGAGGCAACGGTGCGGCATCACTGGCTTCGTTGACGGCTTTGCGTTGCTGATGTCGGCTTCGCCACCAGCGCGGCACCATGGCCAATACGCCCATGGCGACACCCAGGCACAAGGTCAACAAGACCAGAACGACCAATGAAGTGGTCCATTGGTGTCCGAAAAAGAAATGGACCACCACTTCGTGCTGGTTGTTGAGCGCAAAGGCAAACAAGGTGAAGAAAAAGACGGCCTTGATCAAGCCCGTCATCAGTCTCGCCAATCGTTTCAAGCCAAGTCCTCCCAGAGTGAAACGATTGTAGTCACGACAGAAAAATTCAAGTCGAAGACGATTTGCGAACTGGCGTCTTGGCTACGGCTTCGCGCAAGGCCTTGCCAGGTTTGAAGTGGGGAACCCGTTTTTCAGGGATGGCCACCTGCTCGCCCGAGCGCGGATTGCGACCCAGGCGAGGAGGACGTCGGCTGATGGCAAAGCTGCCAAAACCGCGCAACTCGATGCGATGCCCTTTGACAAGGGCATCGCTCATGGCATCCAAAATGGTCTTCACAGCCAGCTCAGCATCGCGATGCGTGAGCTGCTTGAACTGCTCGGCCAATTGATCAACCAAATCGCTGCGGGTCATTTCAGATCACTTGGAGTCTGCGTTGTCCAACTTGGCGCGCAGCAATGCGCCCAGGCTGGTTGTGCCGACGTTGCCGGTGTTCTGGTTGAGGCTGGCCATGGCTTCTTGCTGGTCAGCAGCGTCCTTGGCCTTGATCGACAACTGAATGTTGCGCGACTTGCGATCGATGTTGACGATGACAGCAGAGACTTCGTCGCCCTCTTTGAGGACGTTGCGAGCGTCTTCGACGCGGTCAACAGAGATTTCGCTCACGCGCAGGTAACCCAGGATCTCTTCGCCCAGATCGATTTCGGCGCCCTTGGCATCCACGG
>JACCDO012429225.1_pt1 | contig 17999 bp, 20 predicted proteins | sample 7446101 | NCBI WGS metagenome assembly JACCDO01 (sample SAMN15323440, study PRJNA562643) | freshwater metagenome | isolation source: river surface water | place: USA:Blue River Watershed | collected 2017-08-16 | reverse complement strand
TTTATTTATAATATAAATTATTTTAATATTTGAAGCTATTATACATTATTAAATTATTTAATGGAAAATTTAACCAATAATAAAGATTCAGTTAATAACTCTGATAGTGAATGTACAACTGATTCTGATAGCGAATATTCAACCGATTCTGAAAAAGAACAAGATAGGTTATTATCAGACTTTGACTCTGATGTTGAACAAATTGATATATCTAATTTAGAAATATGTGGAGAAATAGATCTTGGTAAATTCACAAACTTAAAATCTTTTGATTGTTCACATAATTATATTACCAGGTTAATAAATATACCTAACACAATCATCAATTTAAATTGTTCACATAATACTATTACAAATCTAGAAAATTTACCTGAAAAACTTGAATCATTAGATTGTTCTTTTAATAGAATTGATGAATTAACTGGACTTTCTAACAATTTGTCTACATTAAATTGTGGATTCAACAGTATTTATCAAATAAATATACCAAAATCAGTTAAAATACTTGATGTGTCTCATAATAAATTATCTAAATTAATTTTCGATTCCACATACAATAAATTAATCAAATTGGATTGTTCTGAAAATATTATTGATAATTTAGGTAAACTACCTGATAGTATGAAATATTTAGATTGTTCTTATAATCATTTGGAATCTATTAAAAAATTACCTGAAAATTTGGTTTATTTTAAATGTATTTTCAATAGATTAAAAAAAATTACATTTAACACCAAGCTTAAATATTTGGATTGTTCGAATAATTTATTTGAATCATTAGATGAATTACCAGAATCTTTAGAAGTATTAATTACTGTTGAAAACAAATTAAAAACATTAACTGAATTACCTAAAAGTTTAATTGAACTTAATTGTGAAAATAATGAAATATCAAAAATTAAATTTGACTCTGATCTAGTTAATCTTAAAAAAATTAATCTAAATCATAACTATGTAAAATCAATCGATTTATTCCCTTGTAATTTAGAATATGCTTCATTGATAGATTGTGAACTTGTTGAATTAAATAATTTACCTCAAACTCTTCAAATATTAAATTGTAATTCAAATGATATTACTAATTTCGATACATTACCTACTAATTTACTTAAATTAGAATGTGCAAATAATCCTATGGAAAAATTAAATTGTCTTCCATCTACTTTACAATTATTAGATTGTTCTTATTGTAATAATTTATCAGAATTAAATAATATACCAGAAAGTTTACGTATTTTAGATTGTAGCGTAAATCCTTTATTAGTTCGAATTGAAAAATTACCAGATGGATTAAAATATTTAGAATTTGGATTTATCAAATGTAGACACTCGTATAATAAAACTGATGAAGAAAAAGAAAAACTAATAGATACAACGATTGACAATATCACCAATATACCTGATAGTTTAGAAGAACTTCGTATTCAAATTAATAATAAAAATTATGATGAAGATTTACAAAATATTAAAATAAAATATCCACACATCAAATATATTAATTAAAAAATATAAAAAGTGATTGATAAATATATAATAAAATTGTAATGAACCAGAATAAAATAGATATTAGTGAAGATGTAAAAAGGAATGGTGAAAAAATAAAAGTAATAAGATACATAAGTCATAAAAATTTATTACCAACTGGTAGAAAAATAAAAATATTAAAAAAAGAACCAACTTATTCAATAGTAAAAGATATAACTGTTTATGCATTTGGAGCCAATAAACCAAATCATGATCAAAATAATATTGAAACTAAGACAGAACCTGATGAAAATTTTATTTTTACGTGTTATAATAATTTTTATTATGATGATAATCTAGAAAAAGAAATACATATTAAAAAAAAATTAATTCCTTATTCAAAAAAATATGGTGCAGTTGGAGATTATTATATTGAATATAAACATATCGATTCAGTTAAAAAAATAGATTTTACAAAATATAAAGAACAAGATGAATTTAATAACAGTGTTGAATTACAAAAATTAGCTTCTAACCCTTTATTTAATGGACTTAAAAAAAATTTAGAAGTATATTGTATACAAGAATACAAAATAATTGCAATATATGAACGGGTTAATAATTTTGAATTTAATTCTATGATAGATGAAAAGTCATGGGTAGAAAAATTTATGGGTAAATATTGTACATGTCCTTATTTATCATGTATTGTAAATATAGAATATATTGGGATTAATGAAAATTCAATGGTTTTAGAAACAAGAATTAAAAGTATTCAATTCCAATCACACAGAGACAGATTAGAAAAAATTGGTAATAAAATGTCTTTATTGTATGATTATGAAAAAAATTTTAATTTAGGAATAAGACCATCTACTTTATTATTAAGTGATGGTGGTAATTACAATTGTGGAGGAGCTAAAACATTATTATTCATAAGATTAGACAAATTTAATGAATATAAAAAAGAATTTAACAAAAATGTTGTGGATTATACAGTGTGATATTTTAATTAATTTAATGTTTTCTGCATTTTTTGCATTTGGATTTTTTGCATTTTTTTTCTTGATTGTTTGAACCAGAATTAATAATGTACCAAGATGCATTGATGTATGCATTGTATTCTTCATTATTAAGGTTTCTGTTGTAGTTAATTTTAGCTACTTGAGCAATTTGTGCGGTAAATTGCTTAGCACCAGAGTTGTTGATAGCACCAGGATTTGTAATAGTCATATGTATATATTGTTTATATATAAATTATTATGACTGGGGGTAAATTTTATTTGTCTTTTTGATTTAATAAAAACTAATAAAAAACTAATAAAAAAATAATGATATTAAATACCAAATTAAATTTCAAATGTTAATTTTTAAATACGGTTGGGGTTGTGAAACTGAATTCAAAGATATACCTTCTAAATTTTCAGTTTTAGAAATTGATTGTGCTCCGATGGATCCTATTGAAAATATTCCTGAACATATTACAGTTATAAAATTTAAATATGATTCTGGATTTAATTCTTCTATTGATAAATTACACAAAAAAGTAATCGTTCTTGAATTAAACTCTATTTTTAATCAACCACTTGATAATTTATCACCCAAATTAAAAAGATTAATAATTGGATCATCTTTTAATCAACCATTAGATAATTTACCTGAAAGTTTAGAATATTTAAAAATTTATTCTCAATCTTATAGTCATGAATTAAATAATTTACCTAACAATTTAATTTATTTAGAAATAACTAATTGTGCAGGATTGTTAGATTTTTTACCAAGCAGTATTAAAGTATTAAAGTTAGGAAATAATTTTGATCAACCTTTAGATCATTTACCAAGTGGGTTGTGGAGTTTAGAATTGGGAACTAACTATAATAGACCTTTGGACAATTTACCTTTTGGATTGAATAGAATAAAATTTGGTTCTAATTTTAAACAAAAATTAGACAATTTACCACCAAATCTTAAAAAAATTAAATTATCTAATATATTTAATCATCCTATCGACAAATTTCCAGATAGTATTGAAAAAATATATTTTGGTCTAAATTATACTTTACCGATTACAAAATTACCAAAATCTATTAGAAAAATTCAAATAGAAAATCCCCGATATAATACATATTCTCAATTAAAAAGTAATTTTCCAAATATTTTTAAAGCTGAACCTAAGCAAACTGATATTTTTTCTTCCTATATCTTTTTCTAAAAATTATATATAAATTTTATATTTTGATTATAAATTTTATATTTTGATTATAAAAATAAAGTTAATTCAAATTATTTCTTTTTATCTGAATTAACCTGTACAATGTCTTTACCAAAAGGCTTTCGACCATCGTATAATGTAGAAATTGGTTGTACTGCTGCAGAAATACCTAACTCTGTGGGTGTCCAATGTTTGACATAAGGATCAAATTTGTATAAACCATCGGTTGTCACATAAGTATTTCTACTTTGTGAGATAGGATACTTGCCAAAATTACCAAAACCATTTGGATACATTATATAATTATATATAGAAAAAAATTTAATTTAAGTTAAATATTGTTTATAAAAATTGATTAAAACTTTACAAACAATTTGAATATTATATTAAATTCATAACATGTCTACTGATCAAAATAATATTACAAATAATATTACAAATAATATTACAAATAATATTACAAATAATATTACAAATTACAAAACAATAGTATTCCAGGCTCAAACATCAGATTCAAATTATTTAGGTAAAATCACATTGGAAACAATTAAATTTGGATGTATTGAATATTATGAAATGTCAAATAATAATATGGTAGACCAAATAATTAAAAATTATATAAATGGATATATTAAATATTTTTCATGTTGTTATTCATTAGAATACAAAAAATATAATATTGAATTACTTTTTACAGAAGATTTTACACATATATCGATTAATCCAAATATTTGTTATGATATTTCGATAGATGAAAAAAATTTAGAAGGTTTGTTTTTCACAAATACAATATCAAAAGAACAGTTTATAGAGTACCAAAATACTAATTTTGTTGAATATAAATCAGATTATGATTTGACAGTAGATTATGAAACAGATGAACCGGATGATTGTTCAGATAGATCAGAAGAATATGTAAATGAAAAAATACAAAGAGTAAATAAAAAGATGTCTTTGATAAATTATTTGATAAAAAAACATAATAAAAATTATGATAAAAATTATGATTTGGTAAAAAAACTAAAATGTAAATTACTAACTCAATATTGTAGAAAGTATAAATATTTAGAAGATAATTACAAAAAACTAAAATATAATTTGGTGGTTAATACTTATGAAACAGAATTATATGGTGATAGTTCTCGTGATCAAACATATTATTTTTCAGATCAAACCAATACGATTAAAGGTTTGGGTAAAATATCAAAAGTTGAAGCTGATTATGATAATTGGAATGAATATTCATCTATGTATATTAAAGAAATTTATGATACAGATAATCAAATATGTAATAGATTAATTCAATATATACACGATAACTTTTTTTAACAATTAATCATTTTCCAAATCAATTTGTTTAACATTTTGTAAAACATCTTCTTTAATATTATCAAAATTTTCAATAACTTTATCCTTAATGTTACATAATTCATTTCTCAATAATTTTATCATGTATTTTTCAAAACGTTGCATTTGGGCTTCTGTAGAATCATTTGATGTTCCATTATATTTTTCTAAATATTTAATAAGATTTTTCTTTATATTCGAAAGAACTTTTTCTCCTTTTGGATCGTTAACAATCTTTATAACACCAGTTTCTATTTTACTTTTGTTTAATTCAATATAATCTTCTAATTTACTCATGATGGTATCAATTGTAAAATTTAAATAATTAATTTTCCAATCATTATCAGAATATGTCATAATTTTATCTCTGGAATTGTCCGCAATATATACATTTTGGTATTCAGGATTTTTTTGGTTAAAATAAATATCACGAAAACAACTTAATAAACCATGTACACCAGTTTGTTTTGAGCTTTTTAACAAACAGTTGTAATCAATCTTAGATACATCTTCTGTACCAAAATTGGCTAATTTTGATTGGGGTATTATTATGTTGGTTACGTTATTTATAACACCTTTATTTATATTTTGATTTACTATTTTTTCTTTTTGTTTACATATTTCATCTTTCAAATCTTTTATTACATTTGAAAAATTGTTTATTTGATCTTTAGTATCTTTAAGTTGACTTTCTAACATTAAATTTTTTTCTTTTTCTTTTTCTAATAATAAATTAAAAATCGCTTCTTTTTCTTGTTTTTCTAATTTTTTAACTTTGCAATTTAATCTTAGATGACGGGAAATTGAATCTTTTCTCTTAAAATATAATCCACAAAATTTACAAAAATTTTCTTCAGACACATTTTCTTGCATTTTAAGTTTATCTTGATCTGGTTGAGTAGATTGAACAGGTTGAACAGGTTGAACTACTTGAACAGGCTGAACAATTTGAGCATTTTTCAGCAGTTCCGAGCAGTTTTCAGCATTTTTCTGGACAAGTGGTTGACATGGTTTCTTTCTTTTCTCAGTATGGTAAATTAAATGATCTTTTTTGGAAAATTCTTTATAACAAGTTTGACATTTAAATTTTAGCATTTATTACTTTATATATAAAAAAATATATTTAAATTTATTAATATAAATTTAGGAAAAATAGGAAATTTTAGGAAATTTAAAGAATTTTTAGGAAATTTTAGGATTTTTTTCATTTTTTTAATCGTCTTCTTTTATACTTTTATTACTATTTGATTATCTTATATACTTTTTAGTTTTTATGTAGAAAAAAAACCTGTGTGTGTTGGAATTTAAATAAAAAAATAAAAAAATTAATTTTTCAAAAAAAAATATTTTATTTAAATTAAAATTTTTTTAAAAATTATAAAATCTAAATTTAGTTAAATAAAGTAAGTAGTGTTAAATCGTATTTATTATTTTAAATGAACATGTAAAGAAAGAAAAAAGATTTTACCTATTATTGTGAAAATTGTGATTTAGGAACATTTTCAAAAGATATATTTGAATCTCATATTGATTCAAATAAACATAAAAAAATTATTGAAAGATTAAAGTAAATTAAATATTTTATTTAACTGTAATATATTTAGCACATCCAGCAGCATGTCTTAAATCATACTTATTTTTTCTTTTCCATGAAATACCTTTAGCCATTTCATCCATTACATATAAATCCCCATGATTGATAACTAATCCAATATTGGTACCTACTGGTATACCTGCAAAATACCATTGATAATGAAGTGGATTTGTATCTCCAATTCGTATACCAACAACCTTTTTTCTTTCATTGTCTATATGGTATTGTATCCCATTTTTTCTAACATCGTAATAATGGTTACCTTCACATTGTAAACCTGCACTATTAGGTAAATAATTAGGTAATTGTTCACGAATATGTTTGGTAAGAGGTACAGAATCAAAATGATAAACACGTCCTTTACCCTGAGCATAATCCGGTTCCTGTGCATAATCCGAATAACACAAATTATGTCTGGCATGTTTATTAACGACTCTTCCATACATGAATGCTTTAGAATCCCAAGTTAATGCAGCTTGTTCCCTAAATAGATCATCTGAATTTTTACCAGTTGCTCTTAACAGTGTATTGACTCCTCCACGTACAACCAATACATAAGCAGGATCAGCTGTTGAATTAGGTTCTAGTTGTGCAGGTAAATATTGGTTTAAATGAATTAGTTCACAGACATTACCTGCTTGTTCAAATCTTTGTTTACATGTTTGAAGATCAGCCAAGGTAAATCCAGAATCAGCCATCTGACCAATCTTTTCCATACCTTTATGGTTTTCTGCCTGGTCTCCATATGTTAAAGTTATTGCATGATTATCAAAATCCATTTGGTTTATATTTATATATATAAATCTATAACTTTTTAACTTTTTTTCAATCTTTTTATTTAATTTTAACATTATTCTTCTTGTTCTTCTTTTTGTTCATCAGACTCATCAATCTTTTTACCAGAATGATTAGGTTGAAAAATTTTATAATTAATAGTAAGGTTTTCTCTTTTTTTCTCAGCGATAAGACGATTAACATTTTTTTTACCTCTATGAGTATAATATTCCCATTCTTTTCTACTAATATCTCTTCCTAATTTAGTTTTACCATTTGAAAAAATAGAATTGACCACAAGCTTTTTTTCTTGATCATAAACATTTTCCATAAACACAGGATTTTTAATTTTGGACATAAAATTTTTAGTAAGTTCATCAACCTGTTCATCTGCCAAAATTTTATTTAAAAAATCTTCTCTGTCAATTGTTTCTATTTTCTTCTTTTCCTTTTTAATCTTTTTATCTTTTTTTTTAATTTTTTCAACATTTGTTGAATTAGTTGAATTAGTTAAATTATCTATAAAATCAGCCATTTGTTTATCTATTAATTATATTTAATATTCAAATAATTAAATTAATAATCAATTTTTTTATTTTTTAAATATATATTTTATATATAGCAATAAAATAGATAAATGAAAGCAAAAGTATTAATAGTAGAAATAGTACATTTGTTAATTTGGATTTTAATATTTGCATCATTTTTTAATAGAAAATTAGCAAGAATAAATTTATTTTATATAATACCAGTAGTGTATATTTCACACATATTACCTTTTCATACTTTATGTAAATTAAAAGACATATTGTCCGAAGAAGAATCTGATAAAAACAATGTGGTTGATGGAGAAACAGTAAAACAAGAAGAGAAGAAGTTAATGGATAGAATACATGATATTAGAGTAAATTTAGGAGAAGGAGCGTATATACTACCATTTACTGCACAAGGTATGGTATTATTAGCAGGAATATTGTCAGTATATACTCTAGATGTTTGTGATAAAAATTAAATAAATTAATTTATTTTCGATATATTATTATATAAAATAAATAATGGAAATATTTTTAGATATAATGTGTATAGTTCATATTTTATTGTGTATTTTTATATTAACAGCGTTTACAAATAAAAAAGCGGCAATTTTTAATGTGTACTATTTGATTCCATTTTATTGGTTTTTTACTATGTTACCATCTTGGATGTTTTATTATTTTGATAATAAATTTGAATCTTATGAAAATTTTTTCATTCTTAAAGAAATACAAAAATTAAGATACAGATTAGATGATTTCTGTTTTTCAAGTCCATTTACAATGCAAGGTATCCTGATATTTGGTTTAATTTCTTCATCTTATGCACTTGATTTGTGTTAATATATATTTATACGAAACGATTAAATTATTTAATAAAATTATTTAATAAAATTTAATTTCATCAACTTTAACAGAGGCATAACCATTAGATAGGAATAGTTTTCCTTTACCAGAACATACATTTTTTTCTTTAATACTAATCCAACCATTAACAGTTAGATCAATAAACACAGAGTTTTTATACCCGATAGTAATAAATGTAACTAAATCATATTTTTTAGTTTTAGAATTAAATTTTTTATACCAACGACCACATGCAATCAGTCCTCTAAAAACACAAGTTAATTTATATTCGTTAGTTATATCCACATACATATCTGGATCAATAAAATCGTTTCCGGTCCAATACCCATATTTCCTAAAATGTTCCAAATTTGATAGATTAGATAGATTAGATTCACTTTTATATTGGACTCCATTTAAAATTCCTTCTCTCATATGAACCCAATTTCTATACATTGAAGAACAATTTGAAACAGTTGATTCCCAGAATTTTTTTGGATTATGTGCTTTTTGATAAGCAAGAGCCCAAACTAAATATGCGTATGATAAAGCATGTGATTTGCAAAAACTATATTTACGAAGATTAACTAGTTTATCTGAAATTTCTGAAATATCTTCGGGATCTAAATCAGGATTTGATGCATATAGATCCAATTCGAATTGTCCTATTTTATTTTTATCACCTTTTGAATATAATCTTCTGATACTATCAGCAGTATCTTCATCACATTTTAATAAATCTTTAATATAATAAATAGCATCATCATCGAAAACTATATTATTATTAAGATCTTCAATAGTATCAGCTTCATCTTTAGAAGCTCCAGGTCTAATAGCAGCCAAACAAATCGCAATATCTTGAACAGATTTAGGCTTGAAAGTAGTAAGAATTTTTCTCATAGCAGGACTTTCTGCAAATGTCAACCCAATATTTTTACCAGATTGTAATAATTCAATTGTTTTTTTATTTTCAAAATCATAATCCAACAAGGGTTTAGAATCAATAGCAAATAATTGTGTTAAACCTCTGTTAGATAATATATCTATTTTAAAAAATCCTTTTCTTTCAGTATCAACTTTATTCCATGAAATTTGTCTATCTTTAATTTTATCTTTAATAATATCTTTTGGATTTGAATAAAAAATTATACCACCACAATGTAACGAATAATTTTTTAGTTTTCCTTTTAACTCATTAACGCGTTTTTCTAATTTTTTCTTTTTTTCTTCATCTGAAAAATAGTTTAGATTACATTTTGTCTTTGGTATTCTTCCTTCAACCCCCATTTCTTTAAGAGCTTGTCTTATTGCACTTTTTTGTCTGTAAAGAACATGGTTACTAATTCGTACAACATTATCCCAATTATCAAATATTTTATTAAATATTTTGTCACGTTTGTTATGAGGAAAATCCATATCAATATCTGGCATAGAATTTCTATATTCATTTAAAAATCTCGCAAATGATATACGTTCTTTTACAGGATCAATATCAGTTATACCTAGCAAATAACATACTAAAGAACTTCCAGATGATCCTCTTATTATATGTGGAACATCTTTTATCAAATCAAGTATTTCACATATTTTTACTATATAATCTGTGAATTTTTTATCCGATATTATTTTTAATTCCCTGTCTAGCCTTTCTTTATATTCTGGATTTTCAGGACATTTTCTTATGAATTTTTTTACCAAAATATTATTATTTTGTACACTTATATCCATTTTCTATTTTTAATATATAATTATTTTCTTAAATTTAATATAAATTTAATATATAGTTTAAAATAAATGAATACTGTTCAGTGTATTATATTAATAGTATTAATCTTATTGGTATTAAATCAAATTTTTCAGATAGTAAAGGAAGACTTTTCTGTAGAATCAAATTGTAAACCAGAATTAATTTATAGAAATGAAATTAGCAAGGTAGATAGAAATAAAGTATTTATGTTAAGAGATATCAAAACAAAATATTGGTTAATTGTAGATGGTGGTGTTGGTAAGTTTGTACCTGGAAGATTTGGTAAAACTTTCAGTCTGTCTGAAAATCCTAATGAATATCTCCCTCTTAGAACCGAATCAGATCCTAATATTTATATGTTAGCTGACTATTCTGGTAATGGTATGCGAGCTGTTTCAAATCCCTATAATAATTTTTTCAAATTAGAAATACTTATTTATAATCAAAGAAATATTTTGGCATGGGAAGATGAAGGTAGTAAACAACATTATATTGTGGTAGATGACTCTGGTTATATGCAAAGTACGGATAATCCAGATGAAGCATCTCAATTTGAAATGCTTTTTGTTATGTAATATTTTTATTATCGTAAATAAAAATTGATTTGAATTTATTATAAGTAATTATATAAATAATAAAAAAGTTATTAAGTTAATAAGTTAATTATTTAGAATTATATTATTTATAAAAAATATAAATAATAATACAAATGCAAATACCTATGCAAGAATGTAATTTTTATTTTGATTCTTTTAATTTAGATCCTAAAAAATTAGGAAGAAAGTTTGAAGATGAAGTACATGAATTATTAACTCAAACTAAACTACAGGTTTTAAGAGAAAGAGATATTGTAAGAAAATATGGAATACATGTAAAAGGAATTGATCATTTGATATATACAGATTCATATATTATATGTATTCAAGATAAAACAGAATCAACTCGAATAGTATTATCATCTATAAATCATTTTATTACTTGTGTTGAAACTATAAGTTATAAAGAAAAAAAAAGATGTGTTGGAATATACTTGTCAAAATATGGTTTAACTGCTCCATCAATTAAATCCTTTTCAGATATCAATTTACGTAATAACAATTTGTTTTATCATTTGGAAGATACAGATTTGGAATATCTAAAACACAAATTACTAGAATTACTTTATTCCAATCAAATTTATATTTATGATTCAGAAGATTGTTTATATATGTTACCTAGTTATTCAAAAAATAATTTGATTTTGAATAATTTCAAATAATTTTACTCATCAGAATCATCTGATTCATTATCCGAATTATCTGATTCATCATCTGATTCATTATCTAAATCATTATAATTAATTTGTTCCATTTGTAATTGATTATTAAAAGTATCGATAATACCTAATAAATATACAGGAGTAAGATTTCCGATTTTATAATTGATATGAGGGTTATCAGGAGGAAGTTGATTAACAATTGTTTTAACAAGTTTTCTTGTTTCACCCAGTCTTTTGAAATAATTTTTTTCATAATCAGGACCAGTATATTTAGTCACATATCTACAAGCATTAAATATTGATTGATTATGATGATCATGGTTCATATACAATATTCTAAATGCAGTTTGTAAATTTTTAGGAGTGATCGTTCTTTCACTTTTATCATTTGCTACAATAATACTTGCTTTAATTAATTTTTTAATAGAATCGTTGTCCATTTTATTTATTATTATTTTTATAATTAATATATATTATGTAACCAAATCAATTTTTTATAAATTTAATTTGGTCAAGTTTTATAAATAAATTAATCAGAATCAGAGTCTGATCCGGTATTAATACCAAACTTTTTCTTAATTCTCGATCTTGAACTACCAATTAATTCGTCTAATTCATCTTCTAAATTAGTATCTTGATTTGTTTCAACCTGTGTGTTTTTTGCAGATCTATTAATCTTTTGTTTTGTTGTTTTGGTTTGGTTGGTTGAATTAGTTGGTTTGGTTGAATTATTTGAATTCAATACATTACCCACAGAATAAACTTTAGTATTTGTATTTTTTTTTGTTTTTTTAACAACATCAGGAGGGATAGTAGGATATTTAATCTGATTTTTAAGATAGAAATTACAATCAGAGTCAGATTCTGAATTGTTTCCAGCTTTTATTTTATTACTCACAATATCAATTGACGAATAATTAGTAAATTTATTTGATAAATTAGTTCTTACCACAGATCCTTTTTTAGTAAAACTCAAAGTACTAAAAAATGCTCGAGTTACTTGAATTTCTTGTATAAGATCATCATTCATCATATGTCTCATTAAATCTTTCCACCATTTTTCTCCTCCATAAATGTTTCCAGATCCATATTCAGGATAATTTTCCATCCATTCTTTAACCTTAGATTTTTTTCCAGTCAATATATTAATTACCATACCAGAGCCAAATTTATCATTTATTTTTGATAAAATATTTAAGACCATAAGTACAGGAACAGTGTAATCACTTAATTCTACTTTAGGTGCATTTTTTAATTTACCAATACAATTATCACAATTAGTACATGATTCCATCTTTTGTCCAAAATTTTCCAGAATTACTTTTCTCCTACATTCTGTATAATAAACATATTTTTCGATTTGTCTAATTTGTTTTTCTTGATATTCTTTTTGAGTTGTATTTGTAATAGACTGTAAAAAGAATCTATTAACTTTAAAATCTTTTTCAGAGTAAAACAGAACACATTCAGATGGTTTACCATCACGTCCAGCACGACCTATTTCTTGATAATAAGATTCGATGTTTTTAGGACAGTTATAATGGATAACAAGACGTACATTTGGAATATTAATACCCATACCAAAAGCGATAGTAGCGATAATACATTTGATAGTACCATCAATAAATTCTTGTTGAGTTAATTGTCTGTCAATATCAGACATACCTGCATGATAACAACCACATTTTATTCCCAAAATAGTTTTGATTTTGTTTGATAATTCTTCAGTTTCATCACGAGTTTTACAATAAATAATAATATATTCATTTGAATATTTATTTAGTAAACTTGAAATATTTAACATTATATCATCATATCTTCTTTGAACCCTAATAAGTAAATTAGGACGATCAAAATCACCAACAATTAATTCTGGATTTGATAAATTTAATATAGATACTATATCTGCTCTGACTTTTGTACTAGCAGTTGCTGTTAATGTTAAGATTGGAATATCCTCAACCCATTCTCTAATAACACCTAATTTTGTGTATCCAGGTCTAAAATCTAAACCCCAAGTTGATACAGCATGTGCTTCATCAATACAAACAAATGCTAAATTATCTCCTAGTTCTTTAACAAATTCTTCAGATTTAATTAGATATTCAGGTGTCATATATATTATTTTATTATTCCCTTTTAATATTTCCTTCTTCAATTCATTTTTATGTTTGGAAGAACTTTCAGAATTAAAAACAGCCACTGGAATTTTTTTATTTTCCATTTCTAAACCTTGTTCATGCATCAAAGCTATTAGTGGACTTACCACAATAACTGATTTTCCAGATATTAAACAAGGTAGTTGATAACAAACTGATTTACCGAACCCTGTGGCCAAAATAGCACATACATCTTTTTTATCAACTAACATCTTTTTAATGATTTCAAATTGTGTAGGTTTTAAACTATCATAACCCCAATATTTTTTTAACATCTTGTTATATTCTAGATTTAAATCCTGATCTGATAATTTGGTTTTAACACTAGATTTAATGTTTTGAGCAATAGAATCAGGTTCAGATTCTGTTTCTGTCTCTGATTCTGATTCTTTTTCTAATTCTGTTTCCGATTCCGATTCTGACTCTGTTTCAGAAATATCTTTAACTGGAATTTTTTTCCCTGTTTCCTTTTTGACTGGTTCCTTCTTAACAGGTTCTTTTTTCACAGTTTCCTTTTTAACTTTTTCCTTCTTAACAGATTCTTTTTTTCCAGATTCTTTTTTTGCAGATTCTTTTTTCACAGATTCTTTTTTCACAGTTTCTTTTTTTTCAGATTCTGTATTTTTTGTTGATTTATTTGGTTTAGAATATTTAGAAGGAATAGGTTTGATAGAATCATCAGAATCGGATTCTGTATCAGATCCTGTATCAGATTCTGTATCAGATTCAGTATCCGATTTGTCAATTGGTTTTTTAGCAGATTTTTTAACAGGTTTAAATTTAGAATCAGAATCGGACTCTGAATCAGACCCAATATATTTTTTTCTAAGAAACGACATAATAAATGTAAGGATTATAATATAAATATTTACATTATTATAATCAATTTTTATAAAATATATGTGTTATTATTATATAGGATATATAGGATAAAATGAGTATTTATTTATTGATGATGTTAATCTTGTTGGTATCAACATTGTATTATACATATTATAATGACAAAAGTATGTTTTTATTTGTGTTATTGTTAGTCACATCAGTTTTATATCTAAATGAATCTGTAAATGAATATATAGATTTGCATTTAAAAAAAATAGTAGCAGGTCCAATTAATGGATTATCAAATATAGCAAAAGGAGTAGAAAATTTAATAAAAGAAAAAATAGAACAGAGATTAAATATAAAAAATAACGAATAATAATAATAAAAAATTAGTACACATAATAATTCTTTTTTTCCAAACATAATTTGAAACTAAATCTTTACAATGATCTTTAATTTTATAATTAATAAATCCAGTTAAAATATATCTTGTTCCACTTGTTATTTCTTCACCTTTATGTGTATTTTGTCCAGAAAAAACAATACAATCTCCAATATTTAATTTATGATTAGAACCAGGATTTTTATCAGAATCAGAATGTAAAAAAGTAGTACCACCTCCGGTAAAATCATCATTTAAACATATAACAAAACTAAATTCAGAACCATCGGCATGAAAGTCCAAACTCTTTTGATCATTCACATTATATTTAACAATAAAGACTTCAGATAAAAATAACTTGTTGGTCTCAACACCAAACATTTGATTAATTTTAGGATTAACATATTTTTTTAATTTAGATATAATAGGAGAAAACACTTTCCATTCTGGTGTAATAATATTATCTGTAGTAGGATAATGATTATGTCTAGTTTTTTTCCAACCGTTTTTATTGGCAAATTGTTCAGATTCAACGATAATTTCTTTACAAAAGTCTTGAGTAAATAATTCTGGAATAAAATCAATATTATAAACATTATTATTAATATATAAGGATTTACATATTGAATCTTCATTATCAAATGAATTTTTTTCAATCAAATACAAAAAACAAATAGAAATTAAAATAAAAATAAAAATAAATATAATTTTGTTATTTTGATTAAAATAATTTTTGATTTCCATAATATATTATATATTTATATAATATCTAACAATATTAAATGAATAAAATAATATTTGTAATTATATGTTTGGTAATATTATTTTTAATACGTTTTCAAATAATGAGTGACTTGGTGTTATATGATGATCAAAATCATAGTGTCGAGAAAAAAGATAATTGTATATTAGATTTAGAATTAAATTGTAAATTACATTATGGAGATAATATTTTTAATATGTTTTATTTAAATAAAATAAAAGACTATTTAGAAAAAAATAATATAAAAATAAAATATTATTTGAAAGAAAATTATATTGATCAAATAAAAGATTTCATATCAACTCCTAATATTATTCTACTTCCTTACCAAGATAAAGGATTAAAAATGTCATTATTAAATTTAACTTATGAAGAAAATTTAAAGAATTTAATTAAAGAACCAATAAAAAAATTAGACAAAATTGTTTATGATAAAACTTATTTGGATTTTTATAATGAAACAACTAAAAATTTAGGTCTAAATATAAAAATTGATGATTTTCTTAATACAGATCCAAGTTTATTAACTGATTATAATATGTTACCAAAAAAATACAGAGATATCGATGTTTTTATAATTAATTCAATACCTATGAGTTATCAATATTTAAGTTATGATCCAAAAAAATGGGAAGAATTCGTTAAAAATCTATATAATCTGGGTCTTAAAATATTAACCACAGTTAAAATAGATAATTTACCATGTACTTCAGATGATAATTTAAGTTTAAAACAAATAGGAGCTATATCTACTCATTCAAAAATTATTATTGGAATAAATACAGGACCAATGGCTACAATTTTTAACATATATACATTAAAATTTGTTGATAAAATATATTTGTTTGATAACAGAGTTACATTTAGTTATGATAAAATAGTTGATTGTGATGATCTTGAAGATATAGATATAAAAAATATTTTGGATTCAGTTAACAAATTTAGAGCTTGATGTAATTATACAATTGATTCAAATCTAATTCCAATATATTATCCAAATGTTGAATTATCATATAATTAAATTTATCTTTGTGATAATTAAATGTTGTAGTATTGTCAAACAAATATATTTTTTTACAGTTGTTAAGTGTCCATAAATTAAATATACTTGCTGTTGGACCTGTATTTATTGCGATAATAACTTTTGCATGAGTTGAAGCAGCCCCAATATCAAAAATTTTTAATTTATCGTCAATTGTGCAATATACATCGTCTACTTTTAAAGTTGTTGCTATTTTATATTTTTTATTTAAACGTCTGATCATATTATCCCAATCTTCTTTAACATAATCAAATTGTAAGGATAGAGGCACTGAATTTATAATTAAAATGTCCAAATTTTTACAATTATTAGGTAGTGTTTCATATCTTTCCAAAATTTTAGGATTATTATAGGAAAAAGTAGGTGGACTAATAGGTATTCCTGTCTTCTCTGATATTTCGCTAAATAAGTTTGTATATATTTGAACATAATCTTGTCTTTTGTTAATTTTTTCATTATTAATTTTTTTAAGAATATTTTTAAACCATGATTTTAGAGCTGAACAATCAAAACACATATTTAAAATACTTGTATTTAATCCTTTTTGTTTATAATTTAAAATTCTAATATTTTTACTTGAAATAAAATCCTTAGTTTGATCAATACAATTAGGTTGACAATAATAATTTATAAATATGTTATTTTTTTCAATATAATCCTTTATATAATACAAATAATAACATGTAAATATATGATCTCCTAAATGACCCCATGTTTGACATAAATTAATTGTATTACTTTCCATAATGTTTTCATTTATTATAAAATAATTAAGTTCATTATAAAAAAAAGATAATATTAGAATTAATATTATTAATTTTATATATTTATTCATTTGTTTTATAAATTATATTATTTAGATAAAATAAAATAATTTATTCTTAATAAAAACTAACCAATAATTTTTTTTATAATTCCAGTAGTACTTTTGTTCGGTATCAAATTAAATAATTCGACTTTTGATGCAAATTCTTTTCCTATAACATTATCAATTGAATAATCTGACCCCTTTACTAAAATATCTGGTTTTAAATTGGATAAAATATTATATGG
>JACCDO010539507.1_pt1 | contig 17999 bp, 12 predicted proteins | sample 7446101 | NCBI WGS metagenome assembly JACCDO01 (sample SAMN15323440, study PRJNA562643) | freshwater metagenome | isolation source: river surface water | place: USA:Blue River Watershed | collected 2017-08-16 | reverse complement strand
TAAAGAGACATTATATTAAATGTAAATATTTATTTTACATTTAATATTTTGACACGGGGGTAGCCGAAGTTCGACGGCGTCGTCCGGTCCCTACGTGAGAGTCAAGGGTGGGAGGTAAGCAAGCCAGCTGCTTTAAGTTCATCATCCGTCACCATCTTAAGTTGGACGTCCATCATATAAATGATGGTTTCCAGATCGTTAACATTAACACCTTCCAGTGTATAGGTGTTTCGGATGTTGGAGAGTCCGTCGCGTGCCTTGTAAAAGAGGGCAAGCAGTCTTGGAAAATGACAATCTTCTCGGTACGTTTTGAAACAGTCCAAGGCCGCATCGATAATGCTTCGGATGATGGGGATTTGGTGGTTTAAGTTTTCATGTTTCATGTAACGGCGAACGCGCGTCATGGACCACTCACCGGCCTTGATGTAAGATCGTTCGCTGAAAAAAAACTTTTCGTTATTTTGGATAGCGGATATATATGCAAGATTGTCGAGGGTAGTCTGTAGAGGAACAGAAATCCTTATGCCAGATGCCATTTTATATTTTAATGTACAATCATTTTAATGTTCCGCCCCGTCCGTCTACTACGATCCATGGCCGAAGGCCTTATCCATGGCCGACTGTTGATCATCGAGTGTTTCCTCCGCTGAGTCATCTTTTCTGTACTGGTTTGCCATATCAAGCTGCTTCTTGCGTGCATATATCTTGCTCATAAGAGGTTTGGTACCAAGGGTAAATTGTCTAACGGCTTGCTCAAGTTTTTCCTTTGATAACGTGTCTTCGTTATCTTCAATCCATGCAAGATTGTTCAAAATAAACTCGTTGAGCCATATGATCTCTTCTTGCGTTATGATAGCCGTTCCTTGGTCATCCGTGGTTAATTCGGTATCGTTGACGGAAGATTGGACAAATGCCAACTCTTTTTCAAACGCATAACGCATTTGCAAGGACTCCTTCTTAAGCTCGTCATCGGCTCTAAATTCATCGGCTTCCTTTACCATCTGGTTTACTTCTTCCGGTGTGAGTCTGGCTGTATCGGTTACGCTAATCTCGTTAAACATACCTGATGCCAGATCCACGGCCTTAACGGATAAGATGCCGTTGCCGTCGATGGCGAAGATAACCTCGATTTTGGCGGCTCCGCGGGCTTGTTTGGGTATGCCGGTTAACTCAAAGTCGCCGATCTTATGGTTATCTTTAGCAAACTGGCGCTCTCCTTCGTAAATTTCGATCATAACGGAGGTCTGTCCGTCTTCTACGGTAGTGTACACCTTCGACTCTTTAACGGGGATTTGGGTGTTTCTTTCAATGATTTTGGACATTACGCCACCTTTGGAAGCAATGCCCATGGAGAGGGGAGTGACGTCCAATAATAATAATTCTTTGGTTTTCCCAGAGGTGTCGCTTTTCGATAAGATCGCTCCCTGGATCGCAGCGCCGTAGGCGACGGCCTCATCCGGGTTTACACTCTTATTCAGGTTGATGCCTCCGAAAAACTGGCTAAGCATTTCCTGAATCTTAGGAATGCGTGTGGAGCCGCCGACGAGAACAACTTCGGAAATCTGCCCGCGTTCAAGCTTGGCATCTTCTAATGCTTTCTTGACGGGTTCAAGACACCGTTGAAACACGGTCGCGCACCATAGTTCGAATTTGGTTTTTGTAAGTTTAACGATAAGCGACTTTCCCTTGTAAAAAGAGTCAATCTCGATGGTCGTGGCTAAGGTGGTAGACAGGGTCTTCTTGGCTTGTTCTGCCTCTGCCTTGAGTTTGCGACCGGCCGATTCTCCAAGGGAGGATACCACGTCATCCTTATTAAAGCCGTGTTTCTGGCAAAATTCGTCAACGACGCGATTGATAATAATATTATCAAAGTCTTCGCCACCAAGATGGGTGTCACCGGAGGTAGACAGTACCTCGAAGATACCATTCGATAGATTAAGGATAGACACATCGAACGTACCGCCACCTAAATCAAAGATAAGAATCTTCGTATCGTCATCCTTGCGATTCAACCCGTAGCACATGGCCGCAGCTGTTGGCTCGTTAAGCAGCTTGTCGCAGGTTAAGCCTGCAATGGCCGCCGCGTTTTTCGTAGCGGTGCGTTGCGAGTCATTAAAGTAGGCAGGTACGGTAATGACGGCGCGTTTAACGCGCTTACCAAGCTTGGCTTCCGCAATTCCTTTCATCTTTTCCAGAATAAGGGCGGAAATTTGTTCTGGTTTCAGGGAGCGTTCCTCACCGCGGTACTGCACCTTGATGGTAGGAATGTCAAACTTGTCAGCGCAGACCTTGTAAGGATAAGAGTCCACGTCTTGTTGTACGTCATCATCAGAAAATCGTTTACCCATAAGGCGTTTCACGCCGAAAATTGTGCCGGTTGGATTGCGGGATGCCTGCTTCTTGGCGTATTCGCCCACAATAATTTCGTCTTCATCGAAGGCTACCCAGCTGGGGGTGGTGTTGATACCGTTCTCGTTGGGTATAATTTCTACGTGATCGTCTTGCCAGTATGCAACACAACTATATGTTGTGCCAAGATCAATGCCAATTTGTCCTTCGTAATCTTCCATTATGCTACTAATGTGCGTTATTTTTAAATGCCGATTTAAACATAACGTTTACCTCCAAGGCCTCGGTTGAACTCGTTTTTAAAATTACTTAGAAAAAGTATACTCACCCAGATAATGAACCATTGCACGATTTTACCGGTTCTAGTAGGCACTATGGGATCAAATTCTATAGTCTACGATTATCCAATAATAGCAGACAGGCTTATTTCTGCTATTAATATTGTAAGCACGCCTGTTGTAGACCTAAACGCCATTAGATACAGTCATACGGACATAGAGTCCATTAGCGTTATACACAATGATGCGATTGTCGAGACTACGGTAAACTATGACAGGTCTCCGACCTGGGGTCTGGTACCCCTGTATATTTGCCAGAGCCACACGATATCATTATTACCGAGCAATCTGTTTTTAAATAGTTTTAATGGTAAGTTAATAATCAGGGTTATTTTCTGGCGCGAACCGGTATCGCCGGTATGGTTGCAATTAACTTATGTTTAACATCCTTCCAAAATGTTATGATTTAAGGAATAAAAAACAGTTTTAGTTATAATAATGCAGTCAGAACTTGACACTTTACCACCAACAGAAGCCACGGAGGCGAGCCCCGCGACGGCAGAAGTTGCCGCCCAGGCCGTTTCGTCAGAGCCTGCTCCTGCACCCGAGCCTGAGGTTAAAAGCGACGTTTCGTCGTCAGAGCCTGAAATTATTGCACCTAAACCCGACGTTTCGTCAGAGCCTGTACCGGCCGTTTCGTCCCTCGCGGTCGTCTGGGAGACCCCTATCACGACTCCCGTAGAGCCTGATTCTCATACCGTTGTTGATCCTATGCCGGTTGTTGTATCCGCGCCCGTTGTTTCAGCTCGTCCTGAATCTTTTCCTTCTACGGAAGCACAGACGCAGCCGATGGCGTATGAATTACTACTTAAAATCGTACGCAGTAGGTTACCCGTCAATATTACGGCGGCATCGTTAACGGGTAAGCTTGTGCAGATTATATCGGATTGCATTAAGTTTTTAGCTACGGTAAAAACAATGACGGGTAGTGAAAAGAAGCAGTTAGTTATTCAGGCTATTAAAGATGTTATTGTAGAGCGTGTTTCCGTGACAGACAGTCATCAGGTGTTGAAACTGGTAGATGCGATAGGTGATCCTATCATTGATGCCCTGGTAAAGCTGGGGTACGATACATACCTTTTTGTAAAATCAAAGCTATCGAGCATTCGCTGTTGCTTGTGCAAGTGCAATAGTAAACCAAGGGAGTTAGAAATACCAAAGGAAAAGATTATGGAATTATCAAAGATCGTTGATGCTAACCTCCAACGCCCCTTTACCCAAGCCAAAGTAATAAAGTTAATGGTGGAAGCCTTGAAATACATGCAGACTTCCGCTAACCGTAAGTATTTTGGTGCCGCTAAGAAGGACGTTGTTCTTCGCTCGGTTAGAATCGTGATTGAGCAGTCGGATAAGCTCAAGAACAGCGATCGTCTGGAGCTTATCAGTATATTAGATTTGGTGGGTGATGATTTCATTGATACGGCGGTTGCCTTCGGTAAGGACGTTAAAACGTTTAGCAGTTAAATGGGGCCTGAGGACGAAACCGGGGATTAAAGATCCGGTCCCAGATCGTCTGCCCAGGCACGAAGCAGATGCCGACGCGACGGTGCCAGAAGCCAGGTAACCAGGTTAGTCAATGTAATAAATTTCACTCCGTCGCTGACGGTATACGGTTGTGGACCCATCAGTGTCCTGAGGTTTGTAGCAGGCCCGTTAGTGCTCCTCTGAACGTTGTTTGTTTCATACCTTAGGATCCATGGATAAGTTTGTGTGAAATAGTCTTGAAGCCATTTCAAGGCAATGATCACGTTAGTCTGATACTTACCTGGTTTCAGCAGATGCTCGAACTTTCGGTTGTACATCAGAGCGAAGGTTTGGCACAAGCCATGACTGTCTCTTGGTTGCGCGTTAAGCGCACGTCCGTACTTAGATCCAAAACCACCGGCATTTGGATAACCGTTTCCAACTGTAAAATCACCGTTGGGATCCAACCGAATGCCAAAATAATGTACCGAATTATCTGAAAATTTTTTAGGGTAAATACCCGCGGTAACCTTCGTGGGGTGTTTTTTCGAGTGTTGGTTAGAAACTTTTCTAAGAAGCGCTTTCCATGGCTTTTCCGTAAGGGGTTGGGGGCGGTAGATGTTATAGTACGACAGAAATTCCTCCGAGCTGATAGTTTCGGTAAGCAACAGCATTACAGTATCAAACTTATCCTGTGGGTTCATTTATAATAATGTTAACATTTTTACTTTCACATCGCCATATTCATAAGCATGATCAAGTAGCACTCTGGACAGTACCAAAACTGTGGCATTTCCGGGTCAATGGTTAAATTTTTAAACCAGTCATCGCAGTTGTCGCAGAAGCCTTCCATTTCGTATCTGTAAGAACCGTAGGTATCTCAATTTTACGATCAAGAGATCTTAAGATTCGACGATATTCGTACCTTTCACGGTTAAAAATAACCAGTTGCATACCGTCCTTGTTACCGTGATGAACATCGTTATGGTGCTCCTCGCACAACCCGATAAGGTTGTCCTTATGATTAACGTCTAAATACCCATCGACGAGCCCGTTTATGGCTTCCGACTGGTATCGTATATGATGTGCGTGAATTCCAGCAGTTTGCTGGGACTTGCAGCCCTTTATCTCGCATTTTGAAATAAAGCAGGAGGTGTTGTACTTGCTAACCACCGGTTCGGGCGGCACTGCACTATTGGGGAAATACTTGTTGCGCATTTTTACGGCATCATGAATAACGTCACCCGGTAACCGCAAGTGCCTGGCCACTTCAATCCCATACAAGCCCTTGCCCGATCCTGGTTTAAACTGACGATCATAAATAATCTTGCCATCGGTGGCGAATTGTACGGTTATGTGAAACTGACGAAGGTGTGCAACCTCTTCCATTTGCGATAGCTCATGTAAATGGGTTGCAAATATAAAAGACGACCGTGCCTTGTCCAGATGCATTAAGGATGCCGCCACCAGACTGACGGCCGAGGCTGACTCGGTACCATGACATACCTCATCACCCAATACAAGGGTATGGCTGCATGCACGTGTTAAAATACTGCGTAGCTCCATCATCTCTACCGCATAGGAGGACAGACCGTTATCGATATTGTCATTACCGATAATACGGGTCATTAGATTTTTATAAGGATAATAGTTGAAACTCTTGGCCGGAACAAAAAATCCTGCTTGCGCCATGACAAGAGCAATACCTACGGATTTCATTGTGCAGCTCTTGCCGCTCTGGTTAACACCATAAAGCAGCATGCCTCCTTCTTTACCTCCAAGATCAATGTCGTGAGGAATGTAGGAGCACCTTCTTTCTACCAACGGGTGACGCAACTGTTGCACTTGCAGGAAGGACCCCTCTGGCGACGACTCGGCAATCGTGGGTTTGCAATATCCGTATTTAAGGGATACTCTGGCGATAGCCTGATTTAGATCCATGATTCCTGTGCAATTTGCGATTTTATCAAGGATGGGAATATGGTCCTTAAGTTTATCTAAGAGTCGATTGTATTCGGCAATGCTTACGGAGCGTAGGCGTGCAGTCGCATTATCCTGATTACGCAAAAGATCATCGAGGAGTGTAACTTCTATCTTGATGTTGGATTTGTTGCGGGTATCAATGGATAGGCTATCACGGGTAATGATGACGGAATCGGATATTTTTAAACCTTCCTTTGGAAACGCCGAGTCAAACTTTGTAAACTGTGGTTTAGTTAGTGTAACCCAACAACCTGAACCTGCAACGGCAGTCAAGCCCCCGTCTTTGTATTTACAACAACCCGACCCTTTCGCCACCAGATCCGACATTAATTTTAAAGCTTCATATCTAACCTGTTCGCATTTTGAAATTTCGTCGGATATGCGGTCTATCTCGGTGTTGTATCCTTTGGAGAAAATAGAGGTGCGTATATGTTCGGTGACGGTACAGCGTCCGCACTCTTCGAGATCTAAGACGGATTTATATAGTTGCATAAAGTCTGTCAGGAGTCTAAGCTCTTCGGGATGCGGATCTAAAGTAAAGATATTACAGAGTTGTTGGTAATTCGTGTCTAAGGTATAGAATTCGGCGGGGGATAGTGTACCCAGAGCAAGTTTGCGATGCATGCGATCCAGATCCTTGATACCTTTAAGGCCACGGTAAATAGCCTCGTACAAGGGCAGGTTTTCGTGCGTTATGCTATTTATAATGGGGACTGTGTCTGGTTTAAGGGTCAACGTTTCAGACATGCGACTAACCTCATCGTATCGGGCGGCAAGGGTAACCGGGCAGGTAATACAATTTAGGAGTCGGTGGCGTAACGTGCGGCGTCCCACGGAGGTAACGGTCCATTTGGAAAGGTGGTTAACTACGGAATCACAGCGTAGTTGATCGTAATATGATTCTAAAATACCGAGTTGAATAATGCTGCGTGTGTCAAGAACAAGATGACTGCCGGTGCCCCACGGTTTGGGTTTACCAATGGCTTTTAGAAGGGCTGTATTATGGTCTGCGCAAAATTTAAGTAGATGGATGAGGGCTTTAGTGGCCATAGGTAGGCTGGTGACACCGAGGGCGATAAGAGGGTCTGGGATGTTGAGTAGATCGGTAAGGATTTTTTCTTGATATGCGATATTGTTGATTTTTGAGTCTTCTGCGATCATGGATACGTATGCGGTCGGTTTCAGGCTAAGGAGGGCTCCTTCTGACTGAGAAAGGGCTTCATTGCATAGTCTAAAGCCCCATGATTCCACGGTTTCGGTGGGTAGTTTATATCCGTCTTCGGTGTTAATTATGGCTTCTACGGGACTAAAGGTCTGTAGAAAGCGTTTAAGGTTGTCCATGGCAAGATCGGGATCGCATGGCGAAGCGCTGGTTTCGTAAAAAAAGGACTGGCCGGTGGTAATATCCATGGCCGCCATTCCAATATAGTCGTAGGATCGGGCCATGGATCGGTTAATTTCTTGTTTAATGTGGATAGATACAAGATACGGGTCTCTGGCGGCGTTCATGTCAATCGTGGTAGAGGGACTCTGAATGTAGGCTACTTCGCGTGTCATTTCACCATCTTTGTTCGTCTGGCCGGTTTGGTTAATAACGATGACGGTATATCCAAAACTTACAAGTCGGTCAACGTTTGAGTCAAGAGCCACACTGTTAAATCCTGCTAATTGTGGGTTGGTTCTGGAGTTTTCCAGGATCGAGGTGTTAACGCGTGTTTCTTTGATATTTAGTAGATTAGCAAGTTCGGTAAGATTGCAAGATTGTTCAACCTCGTTGTCTATTCCGTAAAGTTGGTGGAATGTTCCTACTTGAAACAGGACGGCTATGCGATCACCGTACACGGCGCGGTACTTGTTGTAATATAGTTCATACTGATCAAGAATCCCCATAATTTCCTACGTTTAAAAAGATCAATTTAAAAGGACTCCCATCCCATCCATCCCCATCGTTAAAAAAAATGATCTCTTATATTATACCAACAATGGATCCCAACGCTCCGATCACATTTCAGCCCCAACAGACATGGGACGTCCTTGACGCCCATTTCAAGGACTCATCCGTCCTGGTGGAGGCTCAGATGCTCTCGTATGAGAACATGATTAACGTCTGGCTTCCGCAGCTCCTACAGCAGAGCGGGTTTGAGGTTTACTCGAAAGGCAAGACCAGCAAGGTGAAATTCGAGGTAATTAAGTGCGCTATCTGCAAGCCTACGCAGTATGTTAATCGTCAGGGCAACCGTCCCTTGTCTCCGCGTGATGCGCGTAACAACAACATTACCTATTCTGCTAAGCTGTATCTGGATTTTGCCGTAACCTTGACAACCGGCGACAACAAGACCGAGCGTTGGGTGGAGACGCGCGTGGCGGTGTGTGGTATTCCGGCGATGATTAAGTCGAGTGTGTGCCATTTGCATGGGCGCAGCTCTGCCGAGACAACGGCGCTGGGGGAGTGTCCTTATGATCTTGGTGGCTATTTTATCGTGAGCGGTAGTGAGAAGGTAATCATCTCTCAGGAGCGGCCGGTCGAGAACATTATCACGGTGTTTCCCGAGAACGATCCGTCTAAACCTTATGTTGGTCGTGCCGAGGTGAAGTCCAGTATTGATCAGCGTTTTTTTCCGATCAAGACGACGGTTATTAAGCTGGCTAAGACGATGGCATTGCATATTTTCCTGCCCCATGGTCGTAACCCGGTGCCTCTGGGTGTGGTGTTCAAGGCTCTGGGCGTGATTAGCGACAAGCAGATCATGGAGTACTTGATGGACTATGAGGACGAGGCTAACGTGGACTTGCTGAATGTGATGACGGCAACGATTGAGGAGTCCAAGTCGGTCCTTACGCAGAACGATGCTATTCGTTTGGTATCTAACTGCATTAACATCAACATTGATCCTAAGGATGCTGGTGAACAGGTGCAGGAGGAGGATTTGATGGCTAATTTTCGTATGACGTTTGCGGCCAACTTGCTTAATCGCGAGTTTCTGCCTCATGTGGGCAATGACCCTGACAAAAAGCTAAAGTTTATTGCCTTGATGGTGACGCACTTGCTGGATGCTTACCGTGACGAGTCTAAATACACGGATCGTGACAAGCTGACGAACAAGCGTCTGAATCTGGCGGGACCTCTGCTGGCTCAGATTTTCAGCCATTGGTGGGGCAATACGATCAAGGAGATTAAGCTGACGTTTGCTCGGTCCTTGAGCGATGCGGAAAAGTCGTCGTATCCTCAGGATGTGCGTCGTATTCTTCAGAAGAGCAACATTGAAAAGAAGCTTAACTACAGCTTGTCGACGGGTAACTGGTACACTACGCGTGCTCAGGCCAACTCGGCGGCCAAGAAGGGTATTGCTCAGGTGTTGCAGCGTATGTCGGCGACGGGTACGATTTCGCACTTGCGGCGTCTGAGTAGTCCGCTTGAGCGGTCGGGTTCTAAGCATGAGCCCCCGCGTCGGTTGCATGGTACGCAGGTTCCTAAGATTTGTCCGAACGAGACGCCTGAGGGTGCTCAGGTAGGTACGGTGAAAAACCTGGCCTTGCTTACTCATGTGTCGACGGAGACCAATGCAGAGCCGGCTGCGTATTGTTTGCGTCGGTTGGGTATGTTGCTGATTGAGGATGTAAGCCCGATGCATCAGCACAAGATGACAAAGGTGATTGTCAATGGCCAGTTGATGGGGTTGATTGAGACGACCCAGAAGGCAAACGAGATTTATCGTGCCATGCGGTACTTTAAGCGTACGGGCATTATTAACAAGTTTATTTCGGTGTCGTGGTTGCATGACGAGATGACGCTAAAGATTTTTACGGATGGTGGTCGGTACATGGTGCCCTATTTCATTGTGGATGAGGACAACCACATGGGGGTGGATTTGTGGGTGAACGCTGCGGCGGATGCGGGTGTTAAGTTTGAGACGCTCGGGCTTTCGGACTTGTCTTCGGTCATGCCGGAGGGCATGAGTAGCGCGGCTGAGCGTATGTACACTCCTCCGTTTAACGCGGATAAGGGGACGGGGGAGTACAATTTCAAGATGCATAAGCAGGCGGCGGTGGAGTATCTTGATACGGATGAGGACGAGAACTGTATGTTGGCGGATACGGTTGAGCGTTTGTACGACGGTCAGACGTTTCGTCCGGGTGACGATGATACGAAGTTGTATGCTCACTTGACTCGTAGTCTAAAGGATAAGGAAGGGGCGGATCTGGCCCAGTTGATTATTGACCAGGTCAAGCTTAACCGTCCGGAGATGGCGGAGCCTCTACAAGCGGTGCTGGAGAGTGCGGTTATTTACAATGCCAAGACGCGTGAGTGTCGGTTGACGTTGAAGCACTCGTTTAGCCGGCTGTCGCAGTTGCAACAATTGGTAGTCACTAACGTGAACCGGTACTTGTCGGGTTGTTACATTCGTTACACGCACTGTCTGGTGCACCCGAGTCAGATCAATGGTGTGGTTGCGACAAACATTCCTTTTTCGGATCATAACCCTTCTCCTCGTAACTGTTACCAGAGCTCCATGGGCAAGCAGGCCTTGGGTATTTTTATGACAAACTACGAGTCTCGGTGGGATACGATGGGTAACATTCTTATTTACCCTCAGGTGCCTATTGCGGCTTGTCGCACGGCTAAGTATGCTGGTTTGGATCGGTTGCATCATGGTGCGACGGTGATGTTGGCGATCAACACCTATTCGGGTTACAATCAGGAGGATTCCTTGATCGGCAACAAGGACGCGGCTAAGCGTGGTTGCTTTAACAACTTGTTTTATCGTACCTACACAAGTCGCTTGCGGCGTTTGACGACCACTCAGAACGATGCTGTCGAGACGTTTGAGGTGCCTCCGGCGGAGGGTACCATTGGTCGTAAGATGGGTATGTTGGGTAAAAACCGTTACCATGCGATCGTGACGAATCCGATTAAGGGCAAGAGCCCGGAGCTGCCGGCCTTGGGTACGATTGTGGAGGGCGGTGATGTGATTATTCCCAAGTCGCGTAAGGAGCTGAAGGATCGGACGAAGAAGGGTGGTCCTTACGTTTATTCCGATAACAGCACGACGGTTCGGCCCTCGGAGGGCGGTGTCGTGGATAAGATTATTCCCAGCGAGGAGTATCCTAACAACGAGGACGAGGAGGGCTATCGGATCGTGAAGGTTCGCTTGTGCGAGTTGCGCCAGCCGGAGATTGGCGATAAGTTTGCCTCGCGTGCTGCTCAGAAGGGTACGGAGGGTATTCAGTACAACTCGGCGGACATTTGCCAGACGCAGGATGGTGTGCGTCCGGAGAAGATTATGAACCCTCATGCTATTCCGTCTCGTATGACCTTGGGTCAGTTGCTGGAGGCGAAGTGTGCTAAGTATGGTGTGATGACGGGTACGTATATGGACACGACGCCTTTTACGGAGTTTAACAATGACGAGTTGAGTGACAAGTTTAAGCAGTTGGGTTACGACTATGCTTGTGACGAGTTGATGTACAATGGTTTTACGGGCGATATGTTGGGCTTGGTGAGCATTACGCCTACTTACTATCAGCGTTTGAAGCACATGGTGGCGGATAAGATCCATGCGCGTGCCTTGGGTCCCATTCAGTCCTTGACGAAGCAGCCGGCGGAAGGTCGTGCGCGCGGTGGTGGTTTGCGTATCGGCGAGATGGAGCGTGATTCGCTGTTGGCTCATGGTGCGGTGATGACGCTTAAGGAGAAGCTGTGTGATTCGTCGGATATTGCAGAGTTTTATGTTTCGCGTGAGAAGCAGGTGCCGATCTCGGCGAATCCTAAGCTGGGTATTTTCCAGCATGGTAACGAGGAGGTTTACGAGGATGATATTCGGCGGGTTCATATGCCGTATGCAATGGAGTTGCTGCGTAAGGAGATGGTACAGGGCATGATCAACATGCAATATAACTTTACGGCTTAGGACCTACATGGGTAGAAGTGACGGACCCTATTTAAAAATAAAGTACTTTGTAACTTGTAACTTAGAGCTGGGGTTAGATCTGGGTTTAAGGGGTCCACCTGTAGCTTAGGAGGGTAGGGGGTTTAAGGGGGACGCAGGTCCCCTAAATCAGCTATTTAAATCATGTAGATTAATTACATGATTTAAAGACAATCCGAATTAAATCATAAATGCCGCAGTCCATAAATGAAAGATTTGAAAGATTAATAGATGAAAGATTCATCCCTGAACCGCCTGCCTGTTCGTATTTTGAGACGAATGTTGACACTGAGCAACTTCGCGATACCATACTGGAAAATATGCGAACGGGTGAGCATGATAATATCAAAATTGGAAGTCTTTTGTTTGTTGATCCTATGACAGGGACAGGTCTATCGAAGGATGACGACAACAAAATCTATCACAACGTATCACGTGTTGCCGCATGCAGTGCCGACGTCGAAGAGGACCCTGAAGATTCAGTCACGACGGTGCCCTTGCGCGCCTGCGAGAGCGATATCCGTAACGAATTTTTACATCGCGGTGTTACATACCGCGATACCTCGCTTAGGCGTATGGGTAATGATGATATCACAATTGGAAGTCTTTTGTTTGTTGATCCTATGTCAGGGGGTCCTACGAAGGACAGTCTGACATATGCGGGTGGCCCAGAGGCGCTTAAGACGGATACCCCCTCTAACCCCTCTAACCCCTCCGCACCTAAGGCCGTGACGGAGCTTTGCATCTACAAGACGGACGATGCCTATTATGTATCATTGGGCAAGTATGAGTTGAAAGCCCGTGTATTTAGTCTTGGTGACAACCAGATGCTAATGTTGTCAACTCTAACGGACGAGATAGCGGTACCGTTAGACAGCATATTTGATATTGTAAAGATTACCCGTAAGGATGATACGTTGACGATTCATCTGCCTGGCGCTCTCCTCCCAGATGTATCTGAGAACTGGTGTATAAGTGGTTGCACGCTTGATATGTTTGTAACCCTTACAGATGCCTTGCAAAAGGATGAGGATGAGGATGAGACGGCGGTGGAGACGGCGGAAGAGGAAGAGGAAGAGGAAGAGGAAGAGGAAGAGGAGGTGGAGGAAGAGAGAAAGGTAACTATATTTAGTGTTATTCAGAAGTTATTATTTAATGATGTGGAGTAAGCGCCCGCCCGTCGGCAACTTAACTTAACTTATATAGAATTTACAAAGGCTGTATATTCTCTATAAAATGTTTCTGCATCTGGTCTGATAAATGGATTGTGATGTAAAGTATTGCTGTTTATCAAGAAGGCATGAATTTTGGTTATTAACGGGTAATCGTATAATCTACGACTAAGTGACAGTAAGGTTACACCGAGAGAGTATGTGTCTACTTTTCTCATAGACTCGAATAAAAGTTCTTTAGCTGTATGTGTATTAGCAAGCTTTTGTAGATCTTTAGCAATAACGTCCACGTTGGTATTCATAAAACCGCGCAGATTAGCATACGGTGTAGCTTTTGTATAATATTCTTGAACGATTCCTTGATATATGTCAAATGTATAAGACTTTACGTTTCCCAGGCTCGGAATAAAGACATTAGCGTCTGCCGGCCAGAACGCATACGGGCTTTCAAAAACGATAAGCGAATGAATATGCTCTTTGGGATGAAACGCTAAACCAAAGTCAATCATACGGCAGACGCCTTTATCATCAATGACAAGGTTATCTGGCTTAATATCAAAATGATATATGCGTGCCCGATGAAGGATTACTAATCCTCGTGCGATGTTCAGCAGACCGCGAATAGAAGCCTTTATATCAAAGCTATTGTGTAAGCTCATACCACCGTTCTTGTAAATGAGTTGTGAAGGGGTGTCGGTTATGACTGAGCAGTTTTCCTTCATCTGCTTGGGTTTACACATAAGAGGATTACCAATATGGAATGATTCCGTAGGATCTAAGGCGGTTATATTCATTTCACTGTACGTCTTGAATTCTAAGTCAGCTACAGCCTCATCTGATATCTTAGCGATCGTATCGGGCTGTGTTAATTTGTTTACGTCTCCAACCATCGTTGTCGGCTCGCAATCGAATACAGGCGTGTATGCGCACCCGGAGGTTCCTTGACCAAGTTTACGCCTGATAATCGGTTTAACTTTAACCTTCGGTACTTTAACCTTAGCCGGCGCTTTAGCTGCTTTAGCCCTCGGCGCTTTAGCTGCTTTAGCCCTCGGAGCTTTAGCTACTTTAGCCCTCGGTGCTTTAGCTACCTTAGCCTTGGGCGTAACCGGTGTTGTGCCTTTAATCTTAGGTTTAACGGGTGTTGCGCTGGTAACCTTAATCTTAGGCAACGAAACGGTTTTCTTAGTAGCCTTATAATAAGCGATTAAACGCTTACATGTGTCTGACTTTGTACCTGAATGGGGTAGCGAATGTTTTTTGCACAACTCCTTAAGGGTTTCTGCGCTAAGCCCGTTCGGGTTAGCCGCACTTTTACGAGCAACGCACTTGAGTGCATCTAACAGATCGTCATGGAATGACATATATAAATAAAAATGAAATTTTATTTATATTAAAGAGCCAAATATGGACGGACATAAAACTATTTGCATTCAAGGAAACGTGGGATCGGGCAAATCAACTCTTGTACGTCTCCTCGACGAAACGAAATCGGACAGATATGTGTGCATGCAAGAGCCGGTGAATGTATGGTCGGAATACCAAATGGACGGTAAAAATATCCTGGAAAAGTTTTACGAAGATCGCAAAGCATATGCTTTTCCATTCCAAATGATGGCCTTTTATACTCGTATGAAGGCTGTGCGGGATTTGCCGAAGGATCGTACGATTATTATGGAACGATCCGTGGAAACCGATAAATGTGTATTTGCCCAGATGATGATTGACGAAGGCAGCATTGATCCTATTTGCGCGCGTATTTACAATGAGTGGTTCAGTGACCTTACAAAGCAGATAGATAACTCTTCCGTAATTAACGTATATATTCGTACGCCTCCCGAAGTATGTTTTCAGCGGGTTAACCGCAGAGCACGCGCTGGCGAGGAGGGGATTTCACTGGAGTATTTACAGCGTTGCCATGATTTGCATGATAACTGGCTTATGGGTAACTCTTACGTGATTGATGGTACCTTGTCAACATCGGAGATTATGGAAAAGGTTAAGAGACTGCTTTTGCCGGTACCAGTGCCAGTGCAGGCGTAATGTGATCGCGCGGCATCTTACAGCCACATTAGTTTGAATGTAAATACCATCTTAGCAGCACTTTGGGTAATAAATTGAACCGTCCAAATATCAACAGGCAAGCTCCCCGGATCTCGCAACCCCCTCCCCGTTCAATCATGGCCTTCAACTTCCAGAACCTCTTCAAGTACGAGTCGGTCGAGCTCCAATCCGACTTCCCCGAGCGTGACAGCAACATCTACTTGAACTGCACGTTGCTGACGAACACCACCCAGTTCAGTGTGGGGCAGAAAGTGCCCGTCATCGGCTTGAGCATGGAGCTGGTGACCAGTGACCCGATGGATGGGTACGCGGTTACGCACTTTTACGACCGCGACATTCCCACGTTCCCCTTCTCCTACAAGGAGTACGACGCCACGTCCGGCCTCTACATGGAATGCGAAATGCTCCAGGACATCGGGGCGTTCAAGGCTGGTCAGAAGTACAGCTACCTTGGCATCGTGTACGAGCTGTTCGGGTACGACGAGAACGACAATCTCCTGTGATCTGCTTCTTCTTTTTTCCTTCCCAATAAAACAAAGTGGCTATTTAGCTCCTACTTTGGTACCCGAGACATCCCTTTAAATCCCTTTAACCCCCCCGTTCCATCCCTAAATAAGGATAAGTTTCGTGCCTTCTTTGACGTTAAATTCCGACATCGGTTTGTCCTTGTCAAGGACGAGGCCATTAAGGCTCAGCACATCCAGAATCTCGTCGCGATCCTTGTTGGGATCAAGCAGGTAAAAGCTCGGCTGATCCATGTGCTTTGTAATGTTAAAAACCATCTGTTGAATCGAAAAGCATTGCACCGGAACGTCAATCTTTACGAGGCTGTCATTGTGTTCGTTGTTGTACAATATGACAATCTCGATCTTTTCAAGAAACTTTTGAGTATCTGGGTGACGGATATCCTCCAGCGCGGGCATAGCCAGGGCAGCGCCCATTTTCTTGTTGTAGTCTTCAAGGGCTACCTTAATCAGGTCATTGACAAGCATCTTAAAGGGCACTTTGGCGCCGGACGACCGTTTACGGCTAACCAAGGCTTCTTCGTCTTTAGGAAGAAAAAACACATACATGTGTTGTCCGCGGCGATTCTGCACACCCATGATGTTCAGCTTCGACAACTGATCTTCTTTAAAAAGAGCCGTCATGTCCTCTGGCTTGATGCGCAAGGCGTCAACTTCCGATGTCGTGTCTCCCTCGTTGCGTCGATCCTTCATCATATCCAACACGGTGTTATACGCGGAATAATACATCTTATCTGTTACCTCGCGAAATCCGCTCTGACCCTGAGCGGCTTTAGGCGCGACAGTCATACCGGCTACCATACGAAAGCGGGTCGACGAATCATCCACGATACGGTACATGTCGCCGACATGGCCGTTATAATAAGCATTTACAGGATCATTTAGAGTAATGCGGGGAATGCTGGCGGTCTTATCCACGATAAGAGACCGCGTCTCCGCTTTCAGACTGGGATGCGCTACGGCGATCGCTTCCAGCACTTGACGGGGAGTGGTAGTGATCGTGATGGAGTCAATGCCAGGCCCCGTAAGCTTCTTGGTGGGGTTGGGCAGAGCGAGAATCTGAACTTTCATCATTTTCCTATAATTCATAGATCATTTTTTCCAGTTGTGGGAGGGTAAATTAATCTAAGGAGTTAGTATATGTCACCCGTTTTGATTTTAGTGATAATTGCGATTGCGCTTTTGGCCTTGTTGGTTCCGCGCCGTACGTTTCAGGCCGGTGGCGGTGACGCATCGCGTGGATCAAAGTGTTTTTCGTGCGAAGCCCAAGATGAGATGATGGGTATCGATCGTGATTATGGAAGCAAGTGCATATCCTGTGAAATACAGGACAGACGCAATGGCATTCATCGTGGATACGGTTCAAAGTGGTTCTAAAAAATATCCTGTATTTTTAAGAATGATTTGCATTTGCTGTAAAACCGAAATACCGATTGGCTATATTTGCCGTTCATGCTATTATCTATACGGTAATAGTTAACCGTTAACCGTTAACGGTTAACCGTTAGTTTGTCTGCCGACTCTATTCCTCCAGGGCCTCCAGATCATCACAAGGGTGATGGAACCTAGCCGCGAAACTGGGATAATTATATGTTCTATAGTACCATGTGCGTAAGGTCTCTGCATCTGTGACAATACGCATTACATTTATTCTTGAAAAATTCAAAGAATAATTTTTCACCTCCTGTGATAGGAGCACAGTTTCCGCCCCGTGGTATTTTTCATGGATATCGTTAAAATATACACGTAATCCTTCTCGGTTATCACCAGCGGTGCATTTTAAAATAATTTTATCATTGTGCATTATCATAGCATCTTTTGCAGGTATATCAATGAAGCTGACATGCCCATACAACGGCAATAAAGTGCTTTTACGGTAGACCGTATATGTTTGCATCGAACCATCCAGACGAATTACCGTGTAACGAAACTTATCAGGCATGTTAACAATCTTAGGGTTAATAATCGCCATCATATCTATGCGATCACAGTTTAATGAGTCACCCAGCATCGGATCCTTCATCCCGAATTGATTTTCCAGTATGCTGCTTCCTGGTGTAGGTTTATCTAAGTTAAAAACGTTATTTTTAGCGGTTAACACATTAAATCCGTTAAGTTGGAGTATATAACCCGCCGTCGGCAAATCATGCAGTGCGATAGTTTTAATAATGCCGGTAGGGT
>JACCDO010221587.1_pt1 | contig 18004 bp, 11 predicted proteins | sample 7446101 | NCBI WGS metagenome assembly JACCDO01 (sample SAMN15323440, study PRJNA562643) | freshwater metagenome | isolation source: river surface water | place: USA:Blue River Watershed | collected 2017-08-16 | reverse complement strand
GTAGTGGCATGACCAAGAGGTGGGCCATAATGTGGTATACTGACCATTTCCCATTGTCCGGATCCTTTGAATACCTGTTCAATACCCAACCTGTCACCTTCCGTTCCTTTTCTCCAATACATGGAATCAAGCAGCAGTTTTTTTCTGGGCGACTTCAACGGACTGAAGTCTGCCATAAATGGCTTGAGTATTGTGCGCAAGGAGTCAAGCTGTTTGTATAAATTCACCTTATTATCCTGTCTGTCTGGCCATTCGATCAGACCTTCTGATTGAATACCTTTAGGCAGAGGACGAATTGTTAAATCAGGAGGGCCAGGTTCAATGAGCAATTGCCGTTGGATGGCATATTCCTGTGCACCAATTTTGGCAAACTGATCCTGCTGTGCGTAACTATGCTTAGAAAATTGAATAGAAATGAAGATTACAGAAACAATGCGAATGATATTCATGTTGTGATGGATGTCTGAGTTTGAAGTATAAAAATAAAAAAAGCCAATCCTTCCATCTCAAAAAGATTTCCGGATTGGCTATGCTACCTTGAAACGATCAATAGCCAGGATTCTGGGTAAGCTTTGCGCCTATATTTTTGTCGATTTCACCCTGTGGAATCGGTAGCAGGTTATTGTGCTGTGCTACAGAATTTCTCTGATTGACTTCACCATACTTTTTTACCCTGTCGAATACAAGTCCAAGCCTCATAAGCGTGAGCATCCTGTACTCTTCACCATACAGTTCTCTGACCCTTTCGTCAAGTATGTAATCAATAGTGATTTCAGCTGGTGTTGCCAGAGGAGCTTTGGCACGGGTTCTGATCACATTAATATCAGCAGCTGCATTTACTTTATCGCCTTTGGCCAGATAAGCTTCTGCTCTCAATAAATAAGTTTCCGGCAAACGCATCACATACTGGTCTTTTGTGTAACCATAAATGAAGTCACCTCCAAAATGTTTGTCAGTACCGAATTTAGTCCAGTTAGGATAGATGAACCACATACTGTCTTCATAAGCAGTAAGGAATGATTTTGGAATAAGGTCACCTTTTTTAAAGGCAGGCTGTGTTGCAGTTGCAGCAATGTTTGCACCAAAATAGAAATTACGCCTGATATTGGTTTCATTGTTGCGGATGTCACCGGGAGAATTAGCCCAAACATCCCAGTTGGAATAGGTGGTACCCCTGATAAAGGAAGCTCCTCTTCCTACACTGTCTGAAGCTCCTGCAACGTTAAGACCAGCTTTGGCAAAAAGCCAGTGTCGGCACCAGTATGCTCTTCCCTGAACCATCCAGTTCCCCAATGTTGGATATGCAACACCGCCACCAGGTACATTCCGTTCAAATTGTGCTACCCAGATGGCTTCCTTATTGCCCATCTGATAGTCGGTATTGTTGATTTCATGTAAATCCCAATAATAATCAGTAGGTGTTCCGCGGGTTGTCGTTAACTCATTTCTTCTGGCGCCAAATCGGGTATTCATGAGTGAATAGGAACCATTAGTACCTCCGATGACACGTGTAGCTGCAGCAATTGCACCATCGTAATCCTTTAATATGATATTGATTTCAGCAAGCAGATGATCAGCTGCGGCTCTGACCACCTTACCTGGAGTTGCAGTGGCAAGAGGGAGATTCACACGTGCAAATTCAAGGTCTTTTTTGATAAAGGCATAACATTCAGCAGATGTATTTCTTAAAAAATCAATTTTGGGCTCCGTAATAGCTGCAGGTATAATCGGAACACCACCAAAAGCAATGGTCAGGTTCCTGTAAGCCCAAGCCCTGAAAAATTGTGCTTCCGCGAGCAATACATTTTTTTCATCCGCTGTAATTTTTGCTGCAGGATTATCAACACCTGAAATCACGGTATTGGCATATTTCACAATAGCATAATTCCAATTCCACCATTTGGCAGATTGTGGATCCTGAGAGTTAATCTTACCATAATTGACCCAGGGTGCATTGGGATCGGCAATATAGATGGTAGTTGTTGCTGCAACATCAAAATTTACACCAAGGTGCCAGTAGTCGGTCCAGCCATCAGTAGAATTATAAAAAAACTGCAACTGCCTGTAGCAGGAATTAAGAGCCAGATCAAACTGTGATTTTGTTATAAGGGCATTGTCTACTGTCAGACCATCCTTCCTGACTTCTGTGAGGAATTCAGCGTCTTTTTTACAACCAGTCATGGTACTCAGTACCAGAACAGTGATGATTGTTAATTTATTGAACTTGCGCATACATGCAGATTTAAACGTTTAGAATTGAAGGTTGGTGCCAAAGTTGATGGTTCGGAACAATGGATTGGCTCTTCCCAATGCACCTCCGTTTTCAGGATCCAATCCTAACCAATTGGTGAAAAGCAGCGGATTCTTTGCAGAAATATAAAGTCTTAAACCGTTTATTTTCAACCTGGATAATTGTTTCTGATCAAATGCGTACTGCAGACTTACATCCTGTACCCGCACAAATCCGCGGTTTTTGGGATAAGTATACCCATAGGGATTGGAGTAATTGGGTCTTGTAAAAATATTGCTGGGTGTTTCCGGTGTCCAGTACTGTTCGTTTAGCCAGTTTTGCTGCTGGTTATTACCAAATGTTGTAAGGTTATAAGTGGAATTGGGTGACATGTAGTAGTTCTTGGATCCTCCTCCAACAATGGCATTCAGGTTGACATAAAGTTGCCAGTTGCCATAACCCACAGTATGGGCCATGCTCCAGCTGAAACGTGGTTGAACATAACCAACTATCTTGCGGTCTAGTGAATTGATTTTACCATCGGGTTTACCATCACCCCTGACAGTTCCGTTAATGTCAATGATTTTAAGGTCGCCTGGTTTGGCTGCGAACTTGGCAATATAATCAGCATCCCCTGCCTGAACAATACCATCAACCACATAATCATAGATTGCACCGATTGGTTCACCAATAAACCACCTGTTTCCTAAATCATCGTCCTCTTTGCCATCTCCATCTGCATCCACACCAGTAAGTGCCACTACCTTATTGCGGTTTTGCCAGTAATTCAGTGTCGTTTCCCATCTGATTGATTTTGCTTTGGACGGAGCAAGAATCACTCCTGTAAGAGAAAATTCAATTCCTTTGTTGTCTACCCTTCCGATATTGGTTCGAACTGCACCAAATCCACTGAGAGCAGGTAATGAACGTGTCAACAGCTGGTCAGTTGTTTTGCTGGTGTAGATGTTCAGGTCACCTGAAATTCGGTTATTCAAGAGGGCAAAATTCAAACCACCATTGAGTGTTGTTGTTTTTTCCCACGACAACTGTTTGTTTGCTAAACTGCTCTGGTAAATAAACAGGCTACTTGTAGTTCCAAATACTGTAGTCCCGGATGCAATATTGGCCAGTGTTTCATAAGGATCAATCCCCTGATTGCCATTTTGTCCGTATGCCATCCTTAATTTGAGGTAATTTACCTTCGGCAGGGCTTTCTTAAAAAAGTTCTCTTCACTGATGGCATATGCAACTGCACCTCCGTAGAAATCTGCAAACTTGTTTCCGGGAGCAAATGCTGAATAACCATCTCGCCTGTAATTAAGGGTAAGATAATACTTACTCAGGTAATTGTAGTTAATCCTACCGAGATAAGCCAGATTGGCAAGTTCATTGAAAGTGGAAGAAACACGCTGATTAGCAGGATTGCCCAGGTTGAGACCATAATACCCCAAAACTGTAGTTCCCGCACTGGCAAAATCAGATGCTGTGGTAGCTACCCTTGAATTGCTGTTATAATCACGCTGGTAACCTGCAAGTGCATCGATTGCATGATCACCAAACATTTTCTTATAAGTCAACAGGTTCTGTATCTCCCAGGAATTCGAAAGCAGATTAGACATGCTTCCATATGTACTGGACAGGTATTTTGCCGGGTTGGCAATATCTGCTGCATTATCAGGATTGATAAAATAAGTTTCGTGACGAAAATTACCATTGATGAACTCTGATTTGTACTTATTGATATTGATCCTGTAGTTCAGCCCCTTAACTTTAGGAATATCAGCACTGAGGTAACCGATGATTCTTGTGCTGGTGTATTTCTCCAGATTATCGTCATACAAACCCGGACTATTCGCATCTCCCCAATATGGGTTAATCAGATTGGCAGGTGTAGGATACCTGTCAAGTATTCCTCTTGATTGATCAAGCCACTTGTAAGAATAGGGTGTACCAATAGTGGCCGCACCCATGCTTGGAGGAGTTCCTGAATAATCCCTTGCAGAGTAATAAAGACTTAAGCCATAATCCAGCCAGTTGGTAATCTTAGCATCCATCTTGGCTGTCACCGTATATTTTTCAAAATTATCATTGTCCAATATACCGTTCTGATTCAGGTAGCCTGCTGAAACATAATAATTTATCTTATCTGCTTTCCCAGATACGCTCACATTCAAGTCATTCAATGGTGCATATTGCGTGATTTCATCCAGCCAGTTGATTTGCTGTCCTGCCTGATAGGCTTTTAGTTCTTTTGCATCCAGCACTTTTTCAATGGAAAGGTCTGTCTGACCAGCCAGTTTTCTGTTGTCTGTTCTCCACTTGATAAAGTCCTGCCCCGTACGCATATCAGGTCGGGTTGTCCACGACTGCACACCATAGTTATTGTTAACAACAATAGAAGGCTTTCCTGTTTTACCCCGCTTGGTTGTCACCATAATAACCCCATTGGCTGCTCTTGATCCATAGATAGCTGCAGCACTTGCATCCATCAGGATATCAAAAGATGCAATATCCTGCGTATTGATTTCATTGAGACTTCCACTGAAAATTACACCATCCAAAACAATCAATGGAGAATTAGATGCGGCAAGAGATCGCTGACCCCTGATAAGAACTGAAGGGGCTCCTCCAGCGCTTGCAACCGGTCCGATATTCACACCAGGTGTTCCCTGAATAGCCTGCAAGGGACTCACATTGGTAATGGTTGAAACAGGGGATTCATCAATATTTATTTTTCTTACAGCACCCGTAAGGTCACGTCTCTTCTGCGTTCCATAACCGATGACCACAACTTCATTCAAACTGGCAGATTCTGACTCAAGAACTACCTGCAAATTTGTTCTTCCATTTACAGATATGGTTTTTGTTGCATATCCCGTCATTGAAAACTGTAAGGTAGCTTTTGCAGGCACCTGTAACAAAAACTTACCAGAAGCATCAGTCATTGTACCCCCCGATGATCCGCTAACGGTAACACTTACACCAGACAATGCTGCACCACCGGATTCCCTGACTGTACCTGTTATTGATTGTTGCTGTGCCAACAGGTTTATACCTGGTATCATGAAAAAAAGAAAAAGTAAAACAGTCCATTTGTGCAAACAATGCAACAGGGACCGACTAAAGTTTAAAAAATGGCAAATAATCATATGCTTTGGTTTACTTTTTTAAGTATTGTGAAAAAATGGCACAAAGACATTCACCAAATTAACTATGAATAAATACGATTCAGTTTTCAAACGATAGCGAAATAGTATACTTTTTTGGCTATTTGGGTTTCAACTGTTTTGGATTATGACAAATGCAATACTTTTAAGTAGAAGTCAGCTGAATAGCTTATGAAACCAATCTTTTTGAAAATTGAGTCTGCAAATTCCTATACAATCAGGGAGCAACTGGTAGCTCATGTTTCGAGCAAATATTATTATCATCCACAGGTTGAACTGGTCTGTTTCGAAAAAAGCGATGGAATGTGTATTATCGGAGACAAGGTACACATCATCAAGGAAGGTGATATTTTTCTGCTGGGTTCAAACCTGCCGCATCTTTTCAGGAATGATGAAAAATTTCTCAATAAAAAATTTAAAGTCAGGATAATCGTACTCCATTTTTTACCAGAGTTCTGGGGGAAACATTTTATGGAGCTTCCCGATATGAAAAGCATAAGAACCCTGTTGAAAAAAGCAGAAAGAGGAATACGCATTGAAGGTCGGTCAAAAACGAAAGTGGGGGAATTGATGAAAAATATGTTGCAGGCAAACGGACCCGATAGAATCATATTACTACTGCAAGCACTTTCACTTATTGCAAAATCCAAAGAAAACAGCATGCTGCTTCCGATTGGATTTCATACAGCCATAGATACTGAAAATGAGGAACGCATCAATGATGTCTATTCGTATACCCTGCAGCATTTTCACAGAAAAATACATACGAGGGAAATTGCCGGAATCGCTTTTCTCAGTGAGCATTCATTTTGCCGGTATTTCAAAAATAAAACAGGTAAAACTTATACCCATTTCGTCCATGAAATCAGAATTAAACATGCCTGTAAATTACTAAGTGAATCACGACTGAGTATTTCACAAATCATCAGTGAATGCGGATTCATCAACTACGCCAATTTCTTTCGATATTTCAAGCAACTGACAGGTAAAACTCCTGCAGAATTTCAAAAGTTAAGCCAGGAGGGCTGAATTAAGGATAAATTGGTGGATTTAAAGGCGTATCAATGATGTTTCCAACAACAGCGCCTGGACACCATGCATCCCAATCGGCTTGCTGATTGTTATTTTCTGGATACTTAAGTGTCATATTACTATCCATATATATCATCGTCATCACTTTTCTCATTGTTTGAGTAGTATTGGGGCCTGCCCGATGGTAAGTCCAACCGGTATGAAAACTAACCTCACCTAATGCGTATGGTTCAACCACATGGGGAAATCCCGCCTTTTTAAGCAGCGCATCAATAAAATCCTGACTTTCATCACTGATTTCCTTATCCCTGCCATCAGTTAACAAAGCACTGCCAGCACTGAATTCCAATGCGCCCATTTCCAGTGGTGTCTCTTGTAAAGGAATCCATGCTGTTACTGTTCTGTCTGTCGATAGCGGCCAATAATATTGGTCAGCATGCCATGGTGTATGGCCTCCTCCAGGCTCTTTGTACAAGGCCTGATCATGGTATAACCTTACCCCAGATACTTCGAGTAATTGAGCGGCAATTCCTGCAAGTCTTTTACTAAAAACTATCCCTCTGACTGCTTCTGCATTTCGCCAGATATTCATAACCTGCAAAAAAGCTTTTCCATAAGTATCCCTGTCTTCTATAGACAAGTGTTGCTTGTTTAACCGATTTACTTCAGCAGATATAACTTGCTCAATCGCTGAAATAACATCGGCATCCAATACATTTTTTATTTTAATAAATCCGTTTTTCCTGAAAAAACTTAACTGATCAGGAGTTACCTGATATGGAGTATTTAAATCAACAGATATATTTTTTGAAATGATATTCATTTATTAAATATATTTTATATTAATTAAATATTATATAAATTATTGACATTACTACCACAACCATTAACCACAAAAAAATCAATTGCCTAGAAAAAACTTCTTTATCACTTACAATGATGGGATTAGCTGCTTCAACCTGACTTAATTCATTGGTTTTTTCAGAAGTCAATAATGAAGCTGCAAGCATAAAAATCACTAATCCTGCCATCATATAAAAACAAAGTAGCATGAAATGGGGCCAGGTATCACCATCCGGAAAACCAATGAGCTGGCAGAATCCGATAATCAGACAAATAGCAGTACCCAGATAAAGTGTCAGTTCTGCTGCTTTTGGAGTTGCCCTTTTCCACAATAAACCAATGATAAAAACAGTCGATACAGGCGGAGCAAGATAGGTACACAACGATTGCCCAAGTTCAAATAACCCTTTATCTGACTGTGAAAAAAAAATGGCAATCAGGATTGCTGCCATACCGGCAACCCATGATGCTTTTTTACCCATCGACGCCACTTGTGCTGGAGAAGCATCAGGATTTATCTTTTTTGAATAGAAATCTATCGCAAAAACAGTACTAAAAGCACCTATACCGGTAGCTACATCATTAATAACGGAAACCAATAAGGTGGATAATGCTAATCCAATCAAGCCAACTGGCAGTAATCCCGTCACCATGCGGATATATGCATGGTCGGGTCTTTCCAATGGCTGAAGATGACCCTGATTTACCAGCACCAGACAAACTATTCCCGGAAGGATAAAGATAAATGGCATAACGATTTTCAAGACAGCTACCAGCCATGCACCGAGTTGACCATGTCTGATACTTTTTGCTGCCAATGTTCGTTGCACAATTGATTGTTCAGTACACCAGAACCATATTCCTATCACCGGATATCCAAGCACAATGGCATGCCAGGGATACTCCTTGTCATCTGCAGGTCTGAAAATCGACCAATACCTTTCAGGAACTCCATTGACCAATGCGTCGATGCTTCCAATTTTATAAATGCCAATTCCAAGTATGGAAAATGATATCAGCAAAAGAATAACAGATTGTATCATGCCTGTATGAACAATTGATGTCAGTCCGCCGGCATATGAATAGGATAGTGCGACAACTACTATAAAAATAGCAGATAGATAAACCGGAATACCTGTTAACTGATGAATGACAAGTCCCCCGATACACAACATAAAACTAGCCCAGGTAACCAATGAACTGAACATAGAAAAATAAGTGAAGAAGCCATGTGAACGCTTCCCAAATCTTTTCAACAGAAACTCAGGCATGGTTGAAATACGGTTGCGGAGATAATGTGGAATGAACAAAAAAGAAAGCAGTAGCAAAAAAATCCACGCCATCCATTCAAAGTTGGCCAGAACCATACCGCTGGTATAAGCTGCCCCAAAATAGGCTACCAGCATAGAGGGACTAACATTTGTACTGAAAATCGATAGTCCCACTTTATACCAGGGTAATGAGCGACCTGATAGAAAAAGATCGTCGGTTGACGATGGTTTATTACCCTTTGATTTACTACTGATATAAATACCTGCACTTACCAGGAAAACAACATACCCCAGCATGATTACCACATCAAATAAAGAGATATCTTTCAGCAGCATGTGTTACTGGTTTAGGAGTTGGTCACCGGCAAATGCCAAAAGTTTTTCAGGTATTGGATAAAGTCCGTGCCCTGTTAACGAAGGCGCCTGTATTTTTCCATTTTTAAACTTAACAGGAGAAGCAATGATATCATTGGTGGCAAGTAAGGAAAACTCAGTTCTGTTAACCCGCGAAAATGCCATAGCCAGGTGAGCGTTGATTTCAAATATGGAATTGCCAAGATAAACCGGAATACCTGAACTTTCAGCCAATGCAATACATTTCAGGGAGTGATCTATATCTTTCCCAGTTCGAATTCCTTTTAATCCACCATATTCAACCAGTCGCTTTAGCTCTTCAAATTGATTGATGTAATCATGACCAATTATTGGAACCGGACTTCTTTTGGTAAGTTCTGCAAATCCATTTAAATCATCCCTTCGAAGTGGATCTTCCAGGTATTCCAGGTGTATTCCGTTTCGATCATATAACTCCAGTCTTGCTAGTGTTGTCTGCCAGTCCCATGCTTCATTGGCATCAGCAGTCAGCCTCACTTCATCACCTGCATACGCCTGAATAAGTTTCAACCTGCGCAGATCACGCTCAGGATCCTCTGCTCCAATTTTTACCTTAATAATGCCAAACCCATCCAAGATGAAGCGCTGAACCAAATCCAAGACCTCCTTATCAGATAAAGGGAAGTCAAGAATGCTTCCATAAGCAAGTGCTTCAGTAATTTTTGATTCAGGATTAAGCATCTTATAAAGCGGAAGGTCTTTTTCTTTCGCCATGAGGTCCCACAAAGCCATCCTGGTAGCAGTATCCAGGTGTTGAAAACCCGAAGAGTAGTTCAACCTCTCCTCTTCCAGATCCTCCGGATGTTTATTCTGTATTTGAATCCACCATGAATTGGCGAAATCTGATTCAATGGTAACCAGATCCGGGAGTTGATGCACATACCAGGCATCATGTTTAAACTTCCCCTGCCATGCGGATTCTGCATATCCCCATCCAGTATGCCCATGGTTTGATTTTAATACAACAGCAGTCACATTGATCAGGTCATAACTGCAATTGTTATCACCAACAGTTCTTCCAAGCGGTAAAGTTAATTTGTGTACCTCAAAATCTTCAATACAGAACATCAGCCATTTTTATTTTACTATTGTAAATATTCACCCCCTTCGTAATGGTGAATCAATTTCATTTCAACCCATTTTTTGGTGGAATCCACTCCGGGTAGAGACCTTTGAAAATCAGACATCATCTTACCCCAATCTTTTACCTTTTCATCGACACCGACATATAGTGAATCCATCTTTTTTAAATCTGCTGCTGCAGGAATCCTGACCATCATCGTGAGCCTATTGCCATACCTGTATATTCTGATTTCCTCGATACCACTGGCTTGATTGGCTTTCTTTAAAACCGGCCACACTCCATTCTTTCCATGAAGTGAATCATACATGCGGATAATTTTTTCGTCATTGACCAATTCTGTTGACATCACCAGCCACCGATACTTTTCGTCTTGTGCTGGTTTTCTGTTGCAGGATAAAAAAGAAAGGATACAAACAAAAGCAATCCATCTTTTGATTGAAAAAAATGGGTAATAATTTGGAGTGCTGTTAAACATTTGGGGAATGATTATCTGATGCAAATAAAAACCAATTATACAATCAGCTATCAGTGACCATGAGCATTTCAATGTATTTTTTTGCCCTTTCATGGTTGACCCACTATTGGATTGTTCTCTTTCAATAAACCCAAAGCCACTGACCTTTCAGCTCCTTCACCAAGCCAGAGCAAACTTTCCTCCAACTCTTTAATGGTGGATGCACCAAGAACCATCCTGTCCACTTTCAAACTCTCGTGGATATAATTCAATGCCAACCCAGTCAAACTCAACTGCATTTCTTGACAATATTCATGAAATCTTTTTGCCGTCAGTAAGTCCTTTGCAGCAATCCAGTCAGGTAATTCTTTTTGAAAATCTTCATACTTTCTTCCCAGCAATCCCATGTATAAAGGGCTGGCCTGCCAGATTTTTACAGCTGCCAACTTTAGTTCGGGGAACTCCGATTCAGCTGCAACCTGAGTGACCAGGTTATAGCGGTTATACCCCATGAAATAATCAAATACACCTGATACCGCTAAAGGCTGAAATAGTTGACCATAATTTCCACCTATACCCAGCGACCTGATTATCCCTTTTTGCTGTAATTCCAGCAGCGTATCTATTGCTGCCCGAATCTCTATAACTGGCATACATCCGGGATCATGCAGAAATACAATGTCTATCTGATCTCTGTCAAATAACCTCCTGCTTTCTTCAACCGACTGTAATATATAAGCAGCACTATAATCGAATAATGTGGCATCTGGATGTTCCGCCTTGCGCTTTCCCACCTTGGTGCTGATAACTGGCAGTTTTCCTTTCCAGGATTTCAATGCTTTTGAAACCAAGCTTTCTGCCTCTGCATAGGCAGGAGCTGTATCTGTATATAAAATTCCATTGTCCCAGGCACAATGCAATACTTTAACAGACTCCTTAAAGTCAACTGGTCCCCAAATACCTGCCAAACCAGCAGTACCCAATACTAGCCTATCGCCAAGGTTTTTATATTTAATCATCAGGTCCATTAAAACCCAGATCAATGCTGACTTCCGGATTTTTTATTTTGAAGTTATTCTTTCCTGTTGCTGTCACTGAAGTATTCCAACAGTATATATTTTTCAACGTTTTAATGTTATTGATTTGCTGCAAGCCGTTGTCTGAAATCATGGTGCCAACCAGGTTGAGGTATTCGAGTTGATTGAGCTGAGCAATGTGTCGGAGAGAAGGATCACCAATACCTGTGTTTCTCAAATCCAGTCTCCTTATCTGTTTAAGTTTAACAACCTGCCTGATTTGATTTTCAGTCAGTTGCAATCCTGACAGGTTCAGTCCGTGAATGTGGGCTGACAGTGCCACCAATCTATCAAATGCGGTATCACTGAGTGAAGAAAGGTTAACTGCACTCACATCCAGCCAGCCACTTCCTGTTGCAATTGGTCTAACTGTAAAACCGGCCACAATCAGCGCGTCAAGACTAACGGAATCAGGCATAGGCAAATCCGGAAGGGATGTTTGCGACTTACTTTCCACTAGCAGCTTCTTTTCTGAAATACCTGAAGCATTGCTCAAGTCTTTCTGTAATTTGATGGATTGAGTTGGTGATGGTTCGAGCCATAAAAATCCATCTCCATGGGTCAAGCTGCCACCTTCATGACCGGTATACATCATCAACAAAAATGATATAATCAAAAGGGGCTGAAAGGAAAGATGAATCTTGTTTTTTTCCAGACTGTACCGGTGTAAAAAATAAACCATGGCATTGAGCAAAGTAAATGCAATGGCTGTCCATTGATGCATTCGGACTGCTTCTTCCTGATAATCTCCGGAGTGCCCCAATAACCAGCCCGTAATGGCACTTATAAGCGCAGATATACCGGTAATCAACAACATAAAATTCAACTGTCTTGATAAGCGGAATGATTTATCAGGATGGAAATAAAAAGCAATCAAAGCCACACTGAATAAACCTATCGGCAAGTGCAGCAGTACCGGATGGAGATGACCAATAAAGTAGGTGATCATGCGAGTAATTCATATACTACATGTCCGGACACATCTGTAAGTCTGTATCGCCGTCCCTGTGTCTTGTAAATAAATTGTTCATGATCGATACCCATCAGGTGCATCAGTGTAGCCTGAAAATCATGCACATGAACCTTGTCTTTCACTACATTATGGGCAAAATCATCTGTTTCACCATAAACGAGGCCGGGTTTCACACCTCCACCCGCCATCCAGATCGAATAACATCCTGGATGGTGGTCTCGTCCAAAGCCTTCCGGTGTTAGCGATCCCTGAGAGAAGCTGGTTCTGCCAAACTCACCGCCCCAGATAACCAGTGTATCATCCAGTAATCCACGCTGCTTCAGGTCTTTCACCAATGCGGCTGATGCCTGATCCGTCTGTTTGGTAGCCCTGCGGATACCGGCATAAAGACCTCCATGGTGATCCCAACCGAGGTGATACAACTGTATAAACCGAACATCCTTCTCTGCCAGTCTTCGGGCCATGATACAGTTATAGGCAAAGGTTCCGGGCTTTTTTACATCCTCACCATACATATCCAGAATGTGCTGCGGCTCATCCGACAAATCCGTTACTGATGGGATGGCCATCTGCATGCGGTAGGCCATTTCATGCTGATTGATCTGGCTCTCCACTTCTGCGTCGTGCCATACTTCATTCTGCATGCGGTTCATCTTTTTGATGAAATCCAGTGCCCTTCTGCGATCCATCCTGTCAACACCCTGCGGATTAGAAAGATAGGGAACAGGATCGCTGGCAGACATGAACTGCACACCCTGGTGGTGTGAGGGCAAAAACCCACTGCTCCAGGAAGCATTGCTGATGGGCTGATCTCCACCTCCCTTAGACAACATAACAATAAAGGAAGGCAGGTTATTATTCAAACTGCCCAATCCATAACTCAGCCATGAACCGATACAGGGTCTTCCACTGAGCTGATGACCAGTTTGTGTAAATATCACAGCTGGTTCATGGTTGATTTGTTCCGTAAACATGGATCTGACAATGCAAAGATCGTCTGCTATCGATGCAATATGGGGTACATGTTCCGAAAAATAAGCACCATTGCTGCCATGTTGCGCAAATGTTGCTGAAGGCATGGCCAATGGAAAAGAATACTGGTTACTGACCATTCCGGAGATCCGGTTTTGCCCAATCACGGATGGAGGTATCTCCTGTCCGTGCATGCTGTACAACTTTGGCTTGTAATCAAATAGCTCCATTTGCGAGGGACCTCCGCTCTGAAACAGATAGATTACCCGCTTGGCCCTGGGTTGAAAATGAGGATTAATGAGCGGCTGATTGATTTCTTCAGCCATGACCGTCTTTGGCACCGCTGCTTGTCTGTTACCGCATCCCATCAGGCTTTGCAAGGCAACCCCTCCTAAACCGAGAACTGAGCCCTTCAGGAATTCACGCCTTTTATTTTGAAATTGTCGATGGAATAATTCTTCCATAATGGTTATTTTCTGGTTAAAAACGCATCTGTATTCATCAGTGCCAACGCTACATTAGACATGGCAGTCAGTCGCAATTCGTCCAGGCCTTCTATTTTACCGAGGCCATTAGATAATAATGCTTTCCTTTTATCCGATAGGTTTCGGTAAGCCTCCTCTTCCTGTTTGAACATGGCCAATGCTTCCGCAGCAGCTTTTGGAGAGGGCTGACTGCCGGTTATCAGCCTGAAACCAAACCGGAGCTGGCTCTCAGGCGTGTTGCCACCTTCCCTGATCATTCTTGCTGCAACAAATCTTGCTGCCTCCACAAACTGCGGATCATTGAGCAGCGCAAGGGATTGCATCGGTGAACTTGAAACCTGTCGCTTGACCGTGCAAACAGAGCGGTCTGGTGCATCAAAAATATGGAGAAAGGGAACAACACTTGTACGTTTCCGAACTGTATAAATGCTTTTGCGGTAAAGATCTTCCCCACTAGACAAAATATATTTATACCGCCAGACCTTGTCGCTCAACTCATCCCATAAACCATCAGGCTGATATGGATAAACACTCCTTCCGCCCATTTTATCTGACAGCAAACCGGCTATTTGAAGTGCATTATCCCTCAGCATTTCAGCCGGAAAGCGATAGCGCGGACTCCGTGTGAGCCAGGTATTGTCGGGATCTGATTTTTTCGTTTCCTGACCAGCAACTGCTGACTGACGATACGTGGCACTCATCAAGATAAACTTCATCAATGCCTTTGTATCCCAGCCATTTTCACGGTACCAGATGGATAGGTAATCGAGTAACTCGGGATGTGTAGGTAATGAGCCCTGGTTACCAAAATCATCTGAAGTGTTGACCAATCCGCGACCAAAAATCAGTTGCCATACCCTGTTTACTGCCACTCTTGATGTCAATGGATGTTTCGGATCAAACAACCATTTTGCCAATCCGAGCCTGTTTTTGGGGAGTTGCGGATCAAAGGAAAAAACGGCCGCAGGCGTAGCAGGTTGCACTTCCTCTCCATATTTGTCATATACTCCCCTCTCCAGTAGATATGTTTTTCGTGGCTTGGGAAGATCTCCCATGACCATTACCTCCTGAACACTATCATAAATGGCACATAATTCTTTTCTGCTGAGCATGAGTGGTGTAAGGGTATCTGGCAAAATTCTGCTGCGCAATGGAAAGTATTTCTGCTGGTACAAATGGTTCACTTCAGGGACTGTCAACACATCCGAAAAAATATGAAACTCATCCACTTCTCCCCCGGGCATTGATTTATCAAGTACCTTTTCCCCAAAACTAAGTCCAATAAGCCCCCCTTTATGAATACTGTAATGCTGACGAATATTCTTCATCAGATGATCCTGCTCAGTATCCAGCTGCAACCGCCTTCCATTCAGGTATATCGCAGTTCCTGCAGCCTTGCTACTGCCATCATAGGTAACTGTAATATGATTCCAGGTATTTAGTGGAATTTTCTCACGGCTAAGCACACTGATGGCATCATGAGGGAAACTGTGACTCAGCCTGAAATTGATGCGGTTATCCAAAAGCAAAACATCGTAGCCTTGATAGCCATAGCGATGATTTTCAGAGCTGTAGAAAATAGTGGCCTTGGGGTATACCTCTGGCACCTTTACCCAAAGACTCACCGAAAAAGGTTCATAGCGCTCAAAGTAACCTACCCTTGTTGCAGGATAAACAACCCGGGTTTGAACATTGTACTTGAGTGAACGACCACTTATGCCACTTGCAAATTCAGCTTTCTTAAAACTTGCTTTTATGTTTGGATCTGTTTGATCCACAAAAACACCAGCATCCTCTTTTTGCTGCTGAATATGATCAAAATCAAGTTTCGTATGAATACTGGCAGCGAGTGATGCTGCTACAGCTGCTTCCCCCTTTTCTCTCAGTCTTTGCTCTTTTGCAGCAATGCGATTGCGCTCCTGCTTTTCCAATTGAGTAAGTTTAACCTGTAACCGACTGATTGTCTGATCCTGTTCGGGGGAGGTAAGTAAAAGTGTAGGACCAGGAACTACTTTTTCATCACCATAATTAGGTCCTCCTTTCTCAAATGTGCTGTTGAAGAAAGCAAAAAGGGAATAGTAATCTTTCTGACTCACCGGATCATACTTGTGATCATGACATTTTGCGCAACCAAGTGTAAGTCCAAGCAGCGCTGTTCCGAGCGTGTTGGTCCGGTCGGTCACGTATTCCACCCTGAACTCTTCCTCAATAATACCTGCTTCAGAGTTCTGCTTATGGTTCCGGTTAAACCCTGTGGCAAGCACCTGCTCCTGAGTGGGCTTTGGTAACAAATCTCCGGCCAACTGCCAGGTGATGAACTGATCAAAAGGTATATTCCGATTATAGGCACTTATTACCCAGTCGCGCCACGGACTCATTTCCCTGTGTTTATCATCCAGGTAACCATGGCTATCTGCATATCTCGCCACGTCAAGCCAGTAAGCGGCCATGCGTTCACCATAATGTTTAGATGCCAGCATTTTATCAACCAGCCGCTCATATGCCGAAGGATCTTTATCCTGTATGAACTGATTAATTTCATCTATGCTGGGAGAAATACCCCGTATGTCGAAACTGAGCCTCCTGATGAGTGTTTCACGATCAGCTTCTTGAGCAGGTTGCAGACCCCGTTGCTCCTGAGCTGACAGAATAAAATGATCAACGGGATTCTTTATCCATTCTTTGTTGCGTACAACCGGTAACTTTTGTTTTTCAGGGGCAACAAATGCCCAGTGTGGCTTGTATTCGGCACCCTGCTCAACCCACTTGATGAGAATGGCTTTTTCCTGTTCGGTAAGGGTGAGGTGAGATTCCGGTGTGGGCATCCTGTACTCGGGATCTTCGCTGAGAATTCTATGAATCAATTCACTGCGCCTGAGGTTTCCGGGTTTTATGGCCTTGAGCCCGGACTCAGTGACTTTGGTATATGCCGCTTCCGGAATATCCAGGCGAAGGTCTGCTTTTTGTTTTTTGGCATCAGGGCCATGACATGCGAAGCACTTGTCTGAAAGAATTCTTTTCACATCCTGGTTAAAGTCAATCTTTTCGGGCAAAGATGCATAGGCAACTTCCACGTCCTGCGGCATCTTTATTTGTCCGCATGAGAAAAAAAGAAATACACATACCGGTAAAAAAAGTCGTGACAAGAGATATTTTCTGGTCATGTGCAACATATAATTTTCTGAATCTAAAATTAATTCAAAGCGTATGCCTAACTTCTGAGAAAGATAAGCGGCTTTGTGTATTATTTTGGCATTTGATTTTTTTATTTCACACCAAATCATTTTTCTGCATTTATTTTAAAATACAGATAAGACGTGGATTTTACGGCTAATCAATATACGAATTAATTTTCGTAATAAAATATATGATTGGTAGTTTACTAAAAACCATAGCATCCGATTTTCAAAGGATGGTTAGTTTCGTTAATTTCAGGAAAATCTATAAGCAGGTCAATATGAAAAAAATCTTCCTTCAGGTTTTGCCATTCCTCATGTTTTTATTGCCATTGAGGTTGCTGGCACAGGAGTTACATGTATCCAAAAAGGGAAATGACAACAACCCGGGTACCCAATTGAAACCCCTAGCCACACCTGAAGGAGCGCGAAACCTTTTGAGAAAGCAGCGGGAAAAAAATAAAAACCAGGATAATCCGACAACCATTTTCATTCACGGCGGCACATACGACCTGACCAGTACTTTTGTGCTGGGAATGAATGACGGAGGTTCGGCAACACATCCTGTAAAATGGACCTCCTTCGGAGATGAAAAAGTTATCCTGAGTGGCGGTAAAACTGTTTCCCCTGAGTTGTTCAAACCCATCTCAGATCCTTCCGTCACCGGCAAACTCACAAGAGATGCCGCATCCAAAGTACTTGAACTCGATATCAAGCGGGCCGGCATTACCAGGATAGGTAAACACCAGCAGTATGGCCATTCATTACCTGTCATTCCTGCCTCCATTGAACTTTTCTTCAACCATGAACCCATGACGCTGGCGCGCTACCCCAACCAGGGATTCATC
>JACCDO010347829.1_pt1 | contig 18007 bp, 20 predicted proteins | sample 7446101 | NCBI WGS metagenome assembly JACCDO01 (sample SAMN15323440, study PRJNA562643) | freshwater metagenome | isolation source: river surface water | place: USA:Blue River Watershed | collected 2017-08-16 | reverse complement strand
GCGCAATGCCACGGAACGCGGGGCCAATCACCGGGATGTTCGCGTCTACCTCGACGCCCGACTGCACTACATCGTCCGCCACCCCAGTGTCGTCGAAGAACCGCGCAAACGGCGACTGGTCCGCAGTGATTGCCTCATCACTGCCGAGCACGAAGTTGCGTCGCGCTCGCGCGGTAGCCGACCGCAAAGCCGCCGCCACATCCGGAGTGGCCTGCGGCATCAGATTTTCGGTAATCGTTGCCGCCTCGGTCGTACCATCCGGCACGCTCGGCACAACGTTCGCCTCCGGCTCCGGCGTAACGGCCCCGCCCACACGCGGCACATCAGGCACAAACCGCGTCGTTGCCGCACCCCGCTCCGCTGCCCGCGCAATCGCCCCACCGGCCCGCGCTGCCCCCGGCACGCGCGACGCCAACGCGCCAGCCCGCGACGCCCCACCACCCGTCTTCAACGCAACCGTCGCGCCCTTGCCGTAGATGCTCGCCGTCGCCGCAGCATCCAGCACCGTGAAGATCGGCTCCGTCTTCAACGCGCGCGCCAGCGGCTTGTAGTCGCCCAACTGGCCACCCGTCGCCGCATACAACGACGCGTTATTCACCGCCATAACAACGGACGCAGACTGTCGCGCCAAGAACTCCGCCATGTTGCCCAAGCCGCGGAAGTCGCCCCGCTTCTCCGCATCCTCGATCTGCTCGGTGAACGTGTTCAACGCCGCCGGCATCGCAGCAATCATCTTGAGATTGTTCTTTGCCGCTTCAAACAGGCCAGCAAGCGAGTTCGTGTGCGTGCCGTACGCCGCATTGACCAACTCGTAGTCCGACATGGCCCGCAACTGCTCGACGCTGAACGGCGACTGGTAGCCGCGCCACGCCGGATGCTGGTACTGGCCGGTCGCCATCCGCATCCACCGCTGCCGCATCTGCGGCGTCGCGTTCATCTCGCGCTCCAACCCGCGCTGCGTCATGTCATTGGACAGGTAGATGTAGCCGCGGTCCATGTCGTCCGCCGCCGCTATCCGCTCATTGACGGGCTGGCCCGCGATCTTCGTAATCGCCTCTGCCGCAAAGTCCTTCGTCGGTTCGACCGCGTTGCGCTCCGCCCACCCCTTCACGATCCCGTACTGCGGAATTGCCGACTCGATCTCATCATCGGTGCGCTTGACCGCATCCGCAAACGCGTCAATGCCCTTGCCCGCAACCTTCGTGCCCTTGTCAATAGCGGGCTTCACAAACTTCTTGGCCGGCTCCCAGCCCTGCGTCTTGACAATGCCCGCGCCCGCACGGACAGCATCGGCGGCGTAGTCGAAACCCTCGTCAAACTCCTCGCCCTTGCCCATTCCCTCGGCAGCGTCGCGCGCCAAGCCGAGCATCGGGTACGCCAGCGAGAAGCCGTACGTCTCCTTCGCATCACGGTAAGTATCCGCAAAGACGCGGCCCAGCACCGGGATCACGTCGCGCTCGTAGAAGTCCTCAAGGCCGATGTCTTCGGCGATGCTCTCAAAGAAGCCGGACTTCTCTTCCTTGCGGCCCCCACTCAGCAGTTTCTGCTGCGCCGGGGTGATCTCCAACTTGTTCAACTTGGAACGCTTCTTGCGCTCCTCGCCAATCCGCTTCGCCAGTTTCTCAGTGCCAAGCCCTTCGCCGTTAGGGCCGATGCCGCCACCGACCCCACCAAGAAAAATGCCCGACCTATTGACAGGGCGCTTCGGCGCCATGGCTAACCCCTAGCGGCAGCCTGCACCGCCCGCGCATTTGCCCCGCCCCACACAGTGCGCAGCACTGCGCGCACCGCATCCTGCCGCGAGTAACCCTGCGCCATCACCGCGTCAATCAACTGGCGCGCAACATCCCCGGCGGGAGCCTTGCCCTCGCCACGGCTCAGTGCGCCCGTGCCCACCGAACCGATGTCGGCCGGGTTCGCGCCGATGGCCTTTGCAACGTAATTGCGCCAGTACGCCTGCCGCTGCTGCAACGACTTGCCCTTTGGATCAAAGTTGACATTAGTTACGGGCAGCGTCTCGCGCTCGCCCGTTTCCGGATCGATGTAGGAGATGTCGCCCTGCCAGCCGCCGCCACCCTTACGGACAGACGCCTCCTTAGCAATGTCATCTAGCGTGCCAACCAAGTCATCAATGTTGCCGGTATCCGCGTTAGCAAGGCGCTGCTCGCGCTGCACCGCAAGGTTGTACTGCGCGTTCTTGTACGAACGGTCAAACGCCTCGTTGCTTGCCTTCTGCTCCAACTCGCGCCGATCAATGTCATACGCCTTAATCGCCGCCTCGCGCTCAATCCGCGCCGCCTGCTTCTCGCGCTCCTCATTCCGCACCTGCTCGCCGAAGATCGCCAAATTCTTACGGTAGGTATCTGCCCGATCCTTCTCCGCCTTCGACCGGCGCGAACTGACATCCCGCAACGAGCGCGCCGTCTCGCCCGCAGCAAACAGCGGCACCGCCGACTGCTCCTGCTGCGCACCCGTCACCGCACCCGTCACCAGCGCCGACCCCGCCCCACCACTCGCCGTCTGGATCGCGTTCTGCGCCGCCGTGTTGCGAGCCGCTTGGCGCGCAAGCATCTGCTCAAACGTCTCCCCCAGCGCCGTCGCGCCCGTCTGCTCACGGTCGTACTGCCGCTTGATCTCCTCCGGCGAAACGGCCGACTCCTGCGTCCGGCGTCGCGTCTCGCGCGCAACCTCGCGGTCATTCAGGTAATCACGGTCGTACGGGCCAACGACGACAACCGTGTTCTTGCCGTTGCCCTTGCCCTTGCCCTTGCCTTTGCCGTTGTTCTTCGCCATGACCGCCTACTTCAGGTTCTTGATCATCTTGTTAATTGTAGACGCTTGAAGCGGTGTCAAATTCTTCTTCAACAACTTCTTCAACGCGTCCCGCTTCTGCTGCGGCGTACCAGAACCCTTCAAGATTTTATCCGTCGTAGAACGGAACGTGCCCTTCGGCCCCGGCGTCAACGTGTCCTTATCCGCCTTCGCCGCATCGGCTGCCGGCGCCCCGGGCGTACCCGGCGTCGTCGTGCTTGTCGACTTCACCACCGAGCCGGGATCGTTGGCCGCTTCGCGCATCGCCCCCAAGTACGCCTCGCCGCGGCCACCCTGAATCTCCGACAAGCCCGACTGCAAACGGCGCAACAACTCGTTAAAGCCCGTCTCGCCTTTCGTCGCGCGGCCTTGAGCCTGCGCGCTGGCAACTCCCGACGCACCCGAGATCCCCGAGGACGCGCGATTCTCTGCCTCTTGCGCGCTGCTCTGCCGCGCGGCGATAATCAAGTCGCCCAACTGAGTGCCGGCAATCGACTTCTTACCCTCTTCCGACAGCACATCGCTGCCAAGAATTGACGAGTAGTTCTCCGGCGTGATCGCGCGCCCCATCGCATCCCGCAACTGAAACTTCGACGGATCCGCGGTCGAGCCGGGAGCGCCAAACACATCTCCAAACGACGCATAACCCGAACCACCCTGTGCGCCGTACCCCAGCCCAAGGCCGCTCATCAGGCCCGTAAACTGTGACGAGAACTGCGGATCCGAGTAGCCGACCTGCGTCTGTGCCGACTTCTCAATCCCCGCCTTCGTTGCCTCTTCGTCGACCGTCTCCGTCGTGACATCATCGGTCGCGCCCTGCCCCTGTTGGCCTTGCCCCTTACCCGGCTTAGGGCCAGTCTGGTTTGCCCCGACAGCAATTGTCTTCCGCTCGGCAACCCATGTCTTACCGTTCCACTTCCATACGCGCCCCGGACCGGGATTCGTCGTCGGCTTCGGCGGACGCTGCTGCGCAGGAGGCTGCTGCCCCGTACGGCGAGACTGTGGCTGTGTCTGTGGCGGCGTGGGCTGCTTCGGCGGCGTCGGCGGCTTAGGAGGAGTCGGCGGCTTAGGAGGAGTCGGCGCTGGCCTGTTCCGATTAGCCGGAGCGGGACGAGACGGCAAGGCTAGTCCGCCTTACCGCGCGACCACCGCGTACCGTTCCACGTCCACGTCACACCACCGCGACCCTTCACCGCATCACCCTTCTTCGGGTTTGCCGGAAGATCCTTCTGGGCGACGTTCATCCCAGCAGAAAGCGACTTGCCGGGAGACTTCTTGGAATTCTTCCACATCTGGTACGCGCGCTGCTGGACATTCTTGTCGCCCGACTGCGCAGCCTTCTTCATGTAGAAGTTCAACGACCCCGGAGGGGCCGGTACCATCTTCTTCTCGCCCGAAGCGCCCGGACGCGTCTGCCGCTGCGGCGTCGACCCCGTCGAGGAGGACGACGAAGAAGACGAGGACGATCCGGCCGACGCGCTGCCACCACTGGGCTGCTGCGGCGCCTTGTCGTCCTTCGGCTGATCACGCTTGGGATCCTCGCCAGTGCCACCGTTACGACTCTGCGGCACCGCACCACTCGTAGCACTACGGGGATCCTGAGCGACATTCGCCCCCGTCCCCGAACCCGACGCGCGCGGACGGAACTGACCCGGCGTGCGCCCGACCGTGCTGCCCGTCGTCGCCGCCTCACCGCGCTTACGCTGCACGTACGAGTTCGGAACTGGGTTCTTTCCCCGGTCCTTGATCTGCTCGGTGTACTGCCCGTTAACGAACTGGCCCTCGCTAGTGCCGCCCGAACCGCCCGGCGCGTACGTCCGGTTACGGGTCTCGTTGCCCATGATGATCTCGCGGCTGCGGTCCGGCTCCTTGGCATTGCCAGAACCACCCGGGGCGGTCAGGCTCGTCTTCGACGGGTCGACCTTGAAGTTGGGCTTGACGCGCAGGTTCCCGCCAGCGGGCCGATAGTCGACACTGGACTTGGGGGGCTGGGGAGTGGGGATGTCACTGATTCGCTTACGAGCCATGTTTTACACTACCCCGCTGGATTTGAACTTTGCCAAGTTTAGCAACGCCTGCTGCGTCCCATTCATAGTATCAACAAAGTCAGACTTCTTACCACGATTCTTGCTACGCGGAAACGTCTGACGCTGCTGTCCAGCCTTGCTAGCAAGACGCGGCATCGTCGGCGCAAAATTAGTGCGCTGCTGCGAATACAGATCAAACATCAGACGGCTTCGGATACTCGGACTTCACTGCCGCAATTTTAGCGGCCATGTCCTCGGGGAACACGCCAGCGTGATACAACGCATCCAACTGATCTCCGATTGGCGGGTAAGCCATGGCGCGATTCTGCCGGTAAGCAAACGTTGGCTCAACATCAGACTTGATACGAGCAATCTCAGCACGAATTTGAGCGACCGGGAAACGACGCCCTTCAGGCGTGTCCATCCAGTCGATTTGCTCTGGATCGCCAGAATCGCACGTAATAAACGGCGGCTCGCCAAACGCTGTGGTGTACAGGTTGCCAACAGCCCAAAGAACATAATTCGTTCCGTTGCCCATCAGTACGGAGTCCCGATCACGCTAACAATAGAAAAATCGTTAACGTCAGTGTACTGACCAGAAGGCATATAGAGCCTAAACGTATACGTCCCAGCATTCAAAGAAACAGACTGAAAACCCGTCGGGTACGTTCTGTGGTCGCCCGTGGTGTTGTGAAAGTACGCGGAATATTGGTTCCACCCAGTAACTCCGTCGATAGCGGACCACATGGTGTAGGGACCGCCTGCGCTAACAACAAAAGCGGTAGAAGAAATAATAAAGAGACAATTGCTGCGAGTTGGAACAGAAAATGTAGTCGTACGCTGTTGGTACGGACCACTTCCTCCCCACGTCAAAAACCAAAAATACGAGTACCACGTCCGCGCGCTAGTTCCAAGATCATCAATACCAATTGACCCGTCAACAATATTGGCGCTGCTAACAGAGTTGTTTGCAAGAGTTGGATTAGGGTACGTCCCAGTAAGCGCGCCACCAGCGGCCCCGGTCGGAGGCCCCGGCAAAGTCGCCCCAGCAGCACTTAGCGCGCTACCCAAATCTTTGCCATTGTTGTACATGACCGCGTTCGTAATAGGCCCAGAATTAGCCAGACCAATACGACTCTCCTCAACCGCAACATTATCCAGCGGACTCATTGCTTAGTCCTACCACGACGAAGGCCAACAAAATTCAGAGCCAACTCGTAAAGCGAAAACCTGCACGGACTGCTGAAAATACCAACAGCAGGAGAATCGGCCCGCACATAGTTAGTCTTGAATCCGAAAGACACACCATTGTCAATAACGCGGGGAACCAGACTTACACGAAGCGGAGCCGTATCACCAGAAGGCGAAGGACCAACTGTGGAGTACGGAGTGCCGGTACTCGTCGTAGGCTCAAGGCCCTCAGCAACATAAGTACTGACGGGATCGGTGCCGTTAACTTTGGCATCGGCAAGGTACGTTGCCGTCATAGTCTTATACGCCTTGAGGGTTGACGGATCACCAAACGTATACGCGCGAGTCCAGAATTCCGCATTAACGGCAGTAAATGTTCCAGCGTCAATAGACTGAGCAAACTGCCCCTTGACAGAAGCACCGTCACCGGGAACGCTTGTAACGATTTTTTCTTCAGTTTCAAGAATTGAATCCAAAAGTACAATCCTGTCGCACGTTGTACTTACATCATAAAGAGAAGTCACTTTAGGGGCATAAACTTCTGATCTTCCTCGGTAATCTTGGATTCCATATCCGTAAGAAAGATTCCCTCCATCATATGCTGCGCCAACGGTCATAGTTGTCCAAGAAAAATTGTTGTACAAATCGCAAATAAACTTATCCGTCGTCTTTACAAATGGCGACAATCCACCGCCAGTAAATAGACAATAGTGCGTATCGCCAACAAGCGCAGAGCCAGTAATGGGGACATCCAAACCAAGAATCTCATCAACGTACTTGTTCCACTTAATTTGGATCTTGCCTTCCATCACATTTGTGAAAGAGGCCCCATCGGTGATGTACACACCATCACGACTTGCAAACATGACACCAAGGGGAGTTCGCTGAACACTTAGTGCGTCAATGCAGCCGACACGCTGAGAAATGGTGCGAATGTTAAACGAACTTGTATTTACACCGCCAGCAGGAAGAATTGTTCCCAATACACCACTAATCATAATTGTCTTGTCTTCGCAAAGAACCATAAGATTGTTGGCGTCCATACTTACAAGCGCGACGATTCCAGCCGTTTCAAGTGTAATTCTTTGACTAGCCGGCCAGCCGGCAAGTTGAAGTGGGAGGATTCCGTCGGCATTAGTGCTGCTAGCCGTAGATGGCTCGCCAGCAATTGCGCTCCAAGTAATTACGGCATTCTGTGTTTTACTTGGATCGGGAAGAACGCTTGCTGCGACAGAAGGAATTTCTTGAAGTTGCGTTCCAGCACAAACAATACGGTTTTGGTGGGAAGTGGCGGCAAAGATATTCTGCTGAATGATTACCGGCTCCGTAGTGGGCGGGTAAGCATTGTTAAGAGAAAGTTGGCTCGTTGTTCCCTTGCGAGAAAAAAGTGGCCCGGAAGCATACGGCGTAACACCAACCCAGCAATTTCCAGAAAAAGAGTTTTGGGGTGTCGGGTATACCTGCAAAGAGGTATTAGCGCCAGCCGCTTGAGCAAAGGTGATAATTCCAATGTATAGACGACGGGAAGCAGCAGTAGCATTGGGAAGATAGATGTAAATAAAGTTGCCGGGATATAGCGTTCCGGCATTTGCTGTCGGGAGAATAGTATTGGGAATAGTAATTGTTGGATTGTTTGCGGTTACGGTGACGGCCGCGGCAACTGGAGTAAGGTTTGGTTGACCAGTCCAATCGGGCTTTCCAGCAAAAGCATAGAATCCGTCGCTGCTACTCCCCGACGGAAAGAAGGGGAGTCCAAGATAATTAAACGCTGGAGGTGTTCTGGTTGTTGGTTTTGCGAATGCAAAATCCGTGTTTTGATTGCTATTTGCTCCCTGAAAAAGTTGTCCAGTACTCAAATAGCCCCCACGAACGGAAGTCGGAGGATTAACAAGAGTCCATGTGTACCACCTCTGACCAGCAGGGCTATATCCGGCAGTCGTTCCCCCAAGCGCAAAACCACGGGAAGAAGGGCTATAAGCCGTCCCTGTATATTGCGCCAATTGCCATATCGTATCATCTTTGGGAGTAATTAGATACGGCTGCACAGGCCCACGCTTCGACAGGCGCCCAGTCTTAGACAACACCACATTGTCAGCCTTCAGCAACCCATCCTGCGGAATAAGGTGAGGCGGGAGGTCGCTTTGCTCACCACCAGCGAAAGAGGCGTCACCAATCCAGTTGCCGCGCTTGCTCACTACACGTTCCCCGACATGTCGGAGTAGTACGCGCTGCGGTCATGCGGAGGCCACCCAACAGACCGCGTATAACCGTGGCCCATGATTTGCGTTCCGCGCCCTTGACGATTGCGGACCCATTTCACAAAAGCCAAGTACAAGGCGTCATACTTTTGTTGCAAAGCAGTAGCAAGGGCAATGTCTTCTCCAACGGCATCTGTCAAACGCGCAGCAGCGCCAATACCAATCAAGTGTTGCCATTGCGTTGGAACAACACTTGGAACATCGCCGGCAGCAGCAAGTTCGGTCGGCGTTTGAGAGTAATACACAGTAAGCGAGTCTGAACCGGATGGGTAAACCCAGCATCCATCATTTCCGACGCTCGGGTTATTTGCAAGCGGCGTATACCCGTAAGCGCCAGACGAAGTGATAACAAGAAAAGTAGAAAAGCCTGTTTGCGCAAGTCCATAAATCTGGCATTGCATTGGTGCAGAAGAAACACCACCAGCAGAAACAGCGCCCGTAGTTGTCGAGCCGGTAAACACAAGCGTGAACGTGGTCGACCCTGTCACGGTAATCGTGTACGGCGTAAGCGACGTAAGATGGTGTCCGGGCTGATTGTGGGGGATAGCGACGTAAATAGATGCGCCAGTAGAAAAGCCGTGAGCGGAAGCGGTTGTCAACTGGTACGTGGTCCCAGAAACATTCGCAAAATTTGTAACTCTTACGCCGTTAGTGCTAGGACCAGTTACAACAGTTGAAAACGTATTGGAGTGCACAACAAGATTAGTTGCCGGGTATCGAGTTCCGTTTTGCGGGTAAGGCCACAAGTAAACAGAATCAAGCCCTTGGAATGCGTATTTGCGCACATAACCCGTAGGGAGCGTCGAATTTAGTTGCAGTGCTGTTTCAAGATCAGTTTGATCAAGAACATAACCTTCCGTCATACCAGAAGCGGTATAAACAAGATATTGAGCCATTCCAAAATCGGTAATGCCAAAATCATCGCTGACCGAATACTTGTTTGCATTAGAAGCAAGAGGAACCGTAACGCTAGAACACTTCAACTGACCTTGCACCACAAGGTCGGTGTACACGTCGTTGACGAAAATGCCGGCAAGCGTGTCGTCTTCTACCAGCGCCATGTTCTGCGCGCGATCCTTGAGGTCAGCGAAAGTGGCCATCAGTCCTCGATCTCCAGCGGGGTCGGCTCATACGGGTCGCGGCCCTTGTGCGTGGCGGCGAACATCTCGGACGACACCTCGTACTGGCAGACCGGGCACAGCCCCTTGGCGACCAGTGTCAGCAACTCGTCCTTGGTGCGGATCTTGCTGTAGTGGTCGGCATGCTCGCGCCAGATCTTGGTGTTCTTAATGTCAGGCGCTGCGGGGAACGGCTCAAGGCAACTCGGGCAGGCCAGACCAGCGGCGATCCGGTCGACGCCGTCCTGATCGATGTACCACTTGATCGTGGACTCGTCGCCCGGGGCCGACAGATCGGGAACTTCCTCCCCGTGCGCCTTGAGCGGAACCCCAAACATCAGACGACCTGCACCTCAAGTGCCTCGTCAGCCTCGGCTTCCTCGACCTCGCGTCGCTGAAGCGCCTCAAGAGCCTCAACAACGGCTGCACGGTTAGCATGCGCCTTCTCATACGAGAGAACATGCGCAACGTTATAGCCGTCCTCGACGCAACGATCAGCAATCGTCTCGGCAATCGTCATGCCCTTCTTGGCGCGAATCTTATTGTAATTCGGCCACGGCGGGTCAACCTCAAGAGCGTCGACCTTGACGTACCAATCGTTGAAATCAGAATTCTCCAACAGCGCCTTCTCGGCGTCAGCGCGGTCCTCGGGATCCGTGATCCACTCAGAATCAAACAGGCTGAAGTTGAAGTCGGGCCGGGACGCGTTAGAAACGCCCATAATGCGGCCGACACCGTCCTGAATAGCAACGCCACGCTGATACGGCACAGCACCAAACACATCAGCAGCGGGCGCGCCAGTAGCGTTCGTGCGCTCGGGGTCAGTGCGCCGCGTCGGCATACCAGACCAGTGCATCATTGCGGCGTACGTCTCGTCGGGAAGCGCCATGCCATGCTTAAACTCGATAACAAGCAGGGGCTTGCGGACCATGCGGGGAATCATCGTCCCACCCTTAGTCTCAAACACCTCGTACTCGGCGTCGGAACGGGCGATAAGGGTGTAGTTAGCAGAGCGGCTAACAAATCGCATTGGTGAAATCCTCGTTTCTGTAAGACAAAGGGGAGCCTCTGACACTACAAAGTGTAGCGCCAGAGGCTCCCCGCTACTACTAGGCTTAGTAGCCGGTGACGCCGCGCAGGATCGCGTGGTTCTGCTCCACGCCGACCTGCAACGAGTACTCGGTCAAGTACTCTTGGATCGTCGTATCCGCATCCGGGGCCTGCCGGTTGGGCAGCAGGACCGTCTTGCGCAGCGGGCGCATCGTCACGTCCTCCATGTCGACCAGCACGGCCCACGAGCCGATCTGGTTCGACGCGGTGGAGAAGTCGAGCCAGTCGCGCTTCTCGACGATCTTGACGGTGCCACCGTTGGCGCCGCGGTACTCCTGAAGGGAGACGCCGTACGTCTTGATGTCCGGCGACGGCGGGGCCAACTTGCTCTGGGCGAAGGACGACAGCGCCGACACGATCAGCGGCGACGCGAACAGCACCTTGTTCCGCGAGCCGTAGCGGAACGCCGAGCGGAGGAACGTGGCGAAGCCAGCCTCCGTCAGGTTGCCCCCGACGGTCGTGATGTTGGTGCTGATGAAGTCGACCAGACCACCGCAGTAGCCGACCGGAGAACCCGACGTGTCGAGGTCGCGCTGTCCGAAGAACAGCGTGTTCTCGATCTGGCGGCGGTGCTCCATCATCTTCTTCTTGGCCTCGTACTGCGGCTCCGAGCCACCGTAGAGGTCCGAGTTGACCAGCGTGTTGGTAAACCCGAGCGGGTCGCGCTGGATCTGGCAGTAGTTGTAGTTAGCAACCTGCTGCGTCATCTTGATCGTGCCCAGCGTCGCGCCCTCGGCGGAAGCGTTGCCGATCTTGATGACATCGGTGCCGTCCGTGATGGACGAGGCGGCGACCGAGCCGATGCTGCGGACGACCGTCAGCGTGTCGGTGGAGACAGACGTGACGCGGACGTTCTCGCCGTTCGCCATGCGCAGGATGTCGTTCGGGCGGAAGTACGCGCCCGTGCCGGCGGCGACCGTGAAGGTCGTGGCGCCGGAGGCGACCGCGCCACCGTTGTTGAGGGTGGTGAGGCGCGGCATCAACTGATCCGACAGCCACTCGACCTTCTGGCTCTTCGCGGGACGCGAGGAGACCTGCGAAAGCATGACGGTGAACGGAGCGTCGTCCGGCTCCAACTGCTTGATGACCGGGTCCATGTCCACGACCCGGCGGTTCTGGAGGATGTCAGCGTCGTCAGTGACACCCGTGAGAACGGTAACAGGCATCTGTTACCCCTTTCTTGACTGAGTTTTTCTATCTGGTCGAAAAACCTTCGTCGGGGTGTCGCTCTGGTCTAGCGGCCCGTACTAGGCGTTGAGGATCATGTTCCTGATCAAGTCGTCCATTTCCTCGTCAGATCCCACATCCGCCACCGTAGTGTTGGTTGTGCTCACTCGGGGAGCAGGAACCTGCTCGTGATCAGGGATCATCATCCCCTGATTCCTCATGGCCTCTTGGTACTCGCGCCACTTTAGAATCCCAACAATTGTACCAATACCCTCTGCAAGCGCAACAGGGTCGGTTTCACTACCGGGCGGCAGCAAACCACTTACATCGAACTTGTCGATAAAATCTTCGACCTGCTGCTGGTACTCCTCGTAGTCGGGAACCGACTCGATTAGCACCTGATACGCCTCCGTCATCACGGCGCGCTCGTGCTGCTCGACCAACGGCATTGTCATGCCGGTCAACTCGTCACGCTCCTGCTGAAGGCGCTGCTCCATCCAGTACTGCGTGGCCTCCCACGGCTTCATCGTCCACCAGTGCTCCAGCACGGCGTTGGCGAGATCCTCGGGCAGGCGGTCGGAGTTCTGCATGACCCACGCTGCGGCCTGCGTCGGGTTCTGCTCGGCGAACGCGACCAACTCCTCTTCGGTCGACGGCTCGCTGCCCCACGTCTGCGGCTGCTGAAGGGCCGGCTCGGGCGCGTACTCGGGCTGCGGCTGCTGCCGCGACTCGTGGAACTTGCGCTCCAACTCCTTGTACGCGCTCTCCAGATCCTCGACGCTGTTGTACTTGCCAGCGAAGACCTGCGGCTCCTCGTACTGCTCTCCCTCGTACTGCTCTTCAGCGGTCTGGTCGGACACTTGATCGTCCTCATCGGCATTCGCGGCGCGAATGGTATCCATGAGGATGTCGTCATCACTCACCGTGGAGTCTCCTTGCTTTTAGTTTGAGAACCCAGTCAAGTCCTCGGATTTCTCCTTTGAGGACATCACTTTGCTCTTGTGAAAGATTATCGTACACCAATTGCCGCAACAGCACGTCTTTGCGTCGCGAGATTTCCTCTTCGACGGCGCTCCAACTTGTCTGACTCAGAATCGAGTCAAGCAGGTTCGACATTAGGCTCCAGCGGGCGGCTCGGCGGCACCGGCCTCAGCGCCAGCCTGCGGAGCGCCTATACCTGCCGGTGCTCCCGCGGCCATTGCCTCGGGTGTCGGTGCCGCCGTCGCCCCCTCACCGCCGACCAGTTGCGGTGCGGGAATCGAAGGGGAGTCGCCAGCGAAGTACTTGTTCGGCTCTTCGCCAAACGCTTCGGTGACATCTTCCACGATCTTCTTGAGGTCAAGCGTAATGCCTGCCTGCTGCATGAGAGCGAAGTTAGCGGTCAGGAAGTTTGCCTTGGCAAGGGCCTCGGCGCGCTTCTCCTGCCGAATCAGCGACTCGGCCGCATCCTCCACCACATACTCGTACTTGCCCTGTAGCATCGCCGGGGTTGCGGCCTGCCACTCAATGCCGGCGGCGCCACGATCAATGCGGATCGCGACGTTCGGCGGCAGCAACTGTTGGTTAAGCGCGATCTGCTGCTCGCCGACGCGCTTGAGGGCAAACAGGATCTGCTGCTTCATTCGCATGATCCGCTTCGACGCCATGTTCTGCACGATGCTGATGCCGGTCGCGGTCGTCTGATCCATCTGCGAATCAGCGGCACCACTGAGGTATGCGACGGCGCCGCTGAGGTTCTGAAGGTCGCTCTTGAGAAGTTCCTCGGCCTGCACGGTCGGGGTAAGGATGCTGGTGGCGGGCTGCCACGGCTGGATTTGATCGGGCCGGGCGCGCAGGATTCCACCGGGCATCAGGCGGAAATCCTGCTGCTCGGCGCTGGGATCGACGAAAACAGCGGCGTTTGACATGAAACGCGTGTTGTCGATGCGGTGGTTCTGCATCTCCCACAGGGCGGCTTGGATGTCGGCGATCATCTCGACGACGCTGTGCCCGCCGATCTCAAACAGGCTCGGCATCAGCGACGCAACGACAAACGGGAACTCGCCGTGCCAGAACGGGCTGCACTCGTGGCGGATGACGGTACCGCGGTTGGCGACGGTCGTCAGGTAGATCTCGTCTCCCATGCGATGCCACCACTCGATGACCTCGACCTTGCCGCGCCGCTTCTTGTTGTTCTCGTCTACGTCGCCGTCGGGCGAGCCTTCGACAATCTTGTCGACGTTGTCATAGATGCCGCTGGCCTTAAGCGTGCTGGCGGTCTCGTAGGTGGTGTGAAAGACGTACTGGGCATCGTCGATAGAAGATGCGGCAGGATCCCACATGAACTGCTTGGCGTCGACCACAACGAAACTGGGCTGCTGCCGGTAGGGGATGCGCTGCTCGACGACCTTGCCGATGTCGGCACCGAACGGCGATGGCGTGTACTGGCGCTGTTTGACCTTGCGCCACTCCTCGCGCCACGGCACCTTTGCGACGGTAATGCCGCGGATCAGGGCCTGCAAGACGAACGGCACCAACTTCTCGTGGTAGCGGTCGGCCTCGCGCTGCTGGTTCAGAAGGTGCTCGTGGAGGTTGGCGGAGTCGTCGTTAGCGGGCTGCGTGCTGATGACCTTGGCGCGCTGATTCTCGTCAATCATGTTGCTGGCAAGCAACTCGACGATCTGCATGACGTACGGCGGGTGCAGGTCGCTTTGCCAGTCGTCGTCGCGCGGCCGCAAAACGGCGTTGTACGCGTCGTCGCACTTCTTGTACTTGTCAACGCGCGCGTTGTGCGGATTCTTTGCAGCCGCATAGCACTTGTTGAACTTGGCTAGCAGTTCGCGCTCGTTGAATTCTTCCATTGGGATCAGTATACCGTTAGACCGGGTAGCGAATTACAACAATGCCGGCTCCGCCCGTTCCGCCAGACGTGAGTCCGCCGCCGCCACCACCGCCAGTTCCGTCGGTACCCGGGTATCCACCTGTGCTTACAGCATCCCCTCCGGTTCCACCAACGCCAGATCCGCCAGCGCCCGGATACCAAGTTCCGGCACTATCCCCAGACGCTCCGCCTCCGCCACCAACGGTGTATCCCCATACGGTCGTGCCCGTTCCGCCAGCGCCAGCAATAGGCGTATTTATGTCGGCAATTCCGCCGGCAGTGCTCGCGCCTCCGCCACCGCCGCCGATAAAGTAGAAGGTCAGATTTGTATCCTCGGTAGAGTCGGCGCCAGCATAACCCTGCCCGGATGTGCCAGCGGCGCCAAACGCCTGAGACGATCCGCTGGAAGCGCCACCGCCAGATCCGCCAGTTAGCGCACCAGCCAAGTCCCCGCCACCGGCCCCTCCGCCCTCAGAAAGACCAACACCGTCAATAGAAGAATCCGTCCCGGACGCGTCGCTTAGGCCACCACTACCAACGATGACACTGTACGTTCCGGGCGAAAGCGTACTTGGCCCGATAAGCCTGACACCGCCAGCGCCTCCGCCACCGCCACCGTACAAACCAGTAGTTCCTCCACCTCCGCCACCGCCGACAATAAGAAACTCCATGTAGGACACATCCCCACCAGAAATTTCAAAATATTCGCCGCCAGAAGTGTTCGTATACTCGATGTAGTTGTAGCCTCCAGACGTATACGTCATACCACCCGAAGTGCTAACAGTTCCCGGACTGGGAGGAGAAACAGCAGAAAGCACCGACGGGGCAAGCGCCGGAGATAGGCCAATCCCAACCCGGGTCGGCATTACACCAGTCCGACGATACTCGTAGCGGTCGTTCCAGTAGCAGCCACAAGACGAACGCGGATCGGAAGAATCGAACCAGCCGGAACACCAGTGAAAGTGACGTTAGACGTGTCGTTGTCCATGAGAACCGTCAGATTCCCAGCGCCGCCGACATACACCGCGCGAGTGACCGAAGTCAACTGGGTGGAGTTGTTAGGCGTGATGGCAAATGCGCTAGTAGCCGGCGCCTGAACAGCAGCCTCGGTCTGCGCAAAATTATCAATCGCGGACATTTAGTACTCCGTTCCTGTCTCGTCTTCAGGCTCCATGCCCTCTTCCTCCATCATCCCGTCCTCGGGGCTGATGTTCGGCGGCATCGGCTCAGTGCGCGCAGCGACGCCAGCAGGGTTGGCAGTCGGCATCATGCTAACAAGCCGCAGGATCTGCTGACGCATTGCTTCCTTCAACATCATCTCCTGCTGCTGCTGCATCGCCATCGCCTGCTGCTGCTGCTGGGCAAGCATCGCAAGCGGCTGCATCAACTCGGCAGCGGGCGACATCTCCGGCGCGGGCGCGGCAGGCGCCATGGCCGGCTGGCCCGGCATCATCGGCGGCTGCCCGGGCATCGCGCTCACTTAGATCATCCTCCGCTCGGCGCCGGCCTTGTACTTGTCGAGGAACTGCTTGACCACGTCGGCACCGCCGGACTTAGCGTTACCGGGCTTAAAGTTCGGCATCGGACGCTTGCCCGTGCTCGGCGCGGGGGGCGCGGGCTTGTTCGGCCGCTTGCCGCCGTTGGCCGGCTTTGGGGCGGGCTTGGCGCCGGGAAGGTTCGGCCCCTTGTCGTCCATACCGGGCTTCAGCGGGGGCATGGCGCCTCCTGCTGGTTGCGCCTTCATTGGCTTGTTAAAAGGCATTTACTTGCTCCTGCGTCCTGCCGCGGCGCGGCGTTGAAATTCTGCCGCGCCTAGTTTCTTGCGGCCGATCCATGCTGCGAGCGCCTTAGGATTTCGCGATCCTTGGGCGCGAAGTTTCTTGACGAGGCGTTCGTAGTCGCTTGTCACTTTTTTATCTTACCAGTTGCGTGCATCTTAGCAATGCGCGCGGCCCACGTTTTCCCGGATTTCCCACCCCACGCAAGTTGCGCCACGTCCCATGGTGTGACCTTACCGGGTGGCGCTTTCTTGGAGCGCCCGCCTTCGTGGCGGGAGAAGAAGGAATGCATGCGCTTGACGTGATCAAGCGTCAGCGGTTGGCCGGCTGCGATTTTGCGGGCGCGGCTTGCGGTGGCCGGTTCGAACCCATCGCCGGCCTTGCCGTCGGCGACCAGTTGCAAACCGCGGCGAGCGGCGGACCGCGCACCCTGCGGTGGGACGTATTGCCCCATCAGAACCTATCCTTCACAAAAGAAGTAACAGAATCTGGGACAACAGAATCAATGTTTCGCTCAACACCCGCACGCACATATGGGGATACCGCTATTTGAACTCGCGGATTCTGTACCGCAGACCATCCATTAACCCAAATTTTTCTAAACGTCGGGTTTAGCATTGCCTTCCAGACAACATCTTCAACTGCTCTTGGAACGCGTACGTTCTGCATACCACCGCCCATTGAGGGGACAGGCACGCGCCCAGACATAATGTTGGCAATTGCCGTTCCGCCGGCACGAGAAGCCCCGGCAAGCCCGCCGGCACCTCCACCAATCGAACCACTATTTACAAATTTTTGCGAGGGACTAGGGACGTACCCTTTTTCTGCCATTTTTTGATCGCGAAGTTTGGACGCTGTTCGCCCAAAAGACTTAGATGGTACGCGACTTGTCACTATGAAAAATCTATCAGACGCGGGGGGCGCGTTTAGTAATTGTGCTAGTAGTTTTACGCGGCTTTTGTGGCATCAAGTTGATGGGCTTGTACGTTGTCTCTTGCATGACGGCGTAGGCGCCGCCGGCTGCCATGACAAGGTCGTCGTGGCACCCGTAATCGGCGCCCTCTTTGCCGCGACGGTCGTAGACAAACGTTTTTAACTCGTCGATCAGGCGTTCGGAGCAGATTGTCTCGGGATTGTCCCGAATCTGCGTCTGAAGGGCGGACAACATGCGGGGTCGGGTGGAGAGGTTGGTGTTCCAGCCGATTTTGTTGTCTAGATCGGGGCGTGTGCTGTTGACGTGGCGTGGGCGGTACAGATTCGGGTAGTTGAATGTGGTTGTGAGTAGCAGGAGAACCGCTTGTCCGACACTGTTACGCTCAACCGCAAGTAATGCTTTGTTGTAGGTGTGGGCGAGGCGTCCCAAGTCTTCGGCGTACTCGTCGAGGCTGGGCCGGCCGTGGTATTCGGCGCAGATTTGGCCGTTTTCGGCGTCAATGACGACGGCGGCGGAGTAGTCGGACCCGTCTGTGGAGTCGTAATTTGTTACGCGCGCCTGATATGTGTCTTCCGTAACACTTCCGGCTACGTCGGCAAAGCAGATGTAGCGCCGGTCTTTCTTTGGCGGGTGGTAGATCTTGATTGGGCCCGCTTTTTCGTCCAAGAAGCGGACAATTCCGCCACGAACGGGCTGTCCGATGAAGCGTCCCTGTTTTGCTGGGTCTTTGTAGTTGAGTCTGTCGAGGAATTG
>JACCDO011585975.1_pt1 | contig 18010 bp, 19 predicted proteins | sample 7446101 | NCBI WGS metagenome assembly JACCDO01 (sample SAMN15323440, study PRJNA562643) | freshwater metagenome | isolation source: river surface water | place: USA:Blue River Watershed | collected 2017-08-16 | reverse complement strand
CTTTGCTTAACCGAAATTATAGGAGACTTTGGTTATAAAGAATTCGCAAACAAAGGTGGTATTAAAAATTTCGCAGTCGGTTCGGTAGGTTATCTAGGTGTAATATATTTTTTAATCAGGTCTTTACAGGGGTCACAAGTTTTATTAGTAAACGCTGCGTGGGATGGGTTGAGCGCGTTGATTGAATCTTTGGCCGCCATAATTGTATTGGGCGAGAAATTTAATGACCCCTGGAAATATGTCGGCATATTTTTTATTGTTTTAGGGTTGTTCTTTTTGCGTCTTCCAGTAGTAAATGAACATAAATTTATCATTCCGAAATTTTTCGTTTCGTAGTAGAATAAACAACCTAATAATCATTTAAACGTTATTTCTTTTTATCTATAACATCAAATATGGAGGTTATCAATAAAATTATCAACAACAAATATAAAATACTCGAGAGAATAGGAGAAGGTGCCTTTGGCTCTATCTATAAAGGTCAAAATATTAGAACATTGGAACTCGTGGCGATAAAAATAGAGCCCATAGGCAATGGAACCAAGCTTTTAAAAAATGAATCAACTGCATACCAATACTTAAACAATATTGACGGCATACCGTCGGTAAAATGGTTTGGAAAGGACGAAGACAATTATTACATGGTGATTCATTTATTGGGCGACTCTTTGCAAACTATAAAAAACAAGCGAGATTGTTTCTCTCTCAAACTGGTTTTGCAAATAGGTATTCACATCGTAGAATTGTTAAAGACAATACATGAAAAGGGGTTGGTTCATAGAGACATTAAACCAGATAATTTTCTATTAGGCTTAAATAGTGACAGCAAACGTATTTTCATCATTGATTTTGGGTTTTGTAAATCGTATTTATTTGACGGAAAACATGTGCCGCAAAAAAGGACGCATAATTTAATAGGAAGTCGAACATATGCCAGCATAAACGCGCACCATTGTATAGAGCTCAGTAGACGTGATGATTTGGAATCTTTAGGTTATATGTTGATTTATTTTTATACAGGTTTTTTGCCATGGCAGTTGGTCAATTCAAATGATCCCACGAATACCAATGAAACCATTATAAAGAGTAAGCAGTCTATTACGGAAGATGATGCCCTACCCAAGATACTCGTCAATTATATAAAGTATGTTAGGAACCTGGGATTTTCGGAGAAGCCAAATTACGCGTTGATTATAGACGGTTTCAAGAGGGAAATAGGGTTGTAATAGAAATATATCCAAATAAAAACAATTAAAAAGAAATCGTGATTATATTATATTACAATGACCGAAGTCACATCACTCCGTATATATGACAAAATGCCTGAATTTATTGAATCTGTCTTTAGTGTTTTTCAAATGGTAAACAAAAAGGCGGAAACTCAACAAGACAAGAGATTAAAAATGATTGCCTTAGTGATTTTCAATTACGTTAGAAAAACCGCATCAGATTTTAAAGTAAATTTAAAGACACTTGAAACAAAGGAAATAGACTCAATTAATTTGATTCCTATTTTTGAGTATATTGCTTACAATAACATAGAGCTTTATGATTTTGATAAAATAGACGTAAATGATGTCGACACTAGTAAAAAATCCGATTTAGAACGCTTTGTTTTAACACATGTATACTATATTACGCAACCAAGAGCTTAAATGTATTGTTCTATGATATAATACATTTAAGGTTTTATATGAATACTGCCAGTATAACTGTAAATATAGGGGGTTTCAAGGAAATTATAGATACTTATTTACTCACCCATTCTTCGTATGAAAATGGTAAGATTTCGTTTGAATGCGAATACGGTGAACTCATTTTTTTAAAAACGCGCACAAATGTACTTACTGTGTTTGGTATATATATATTTCCAGAATATAGAGAGAAGGGTATTTGTCGCGCTCTGTTGCATTATTTAATCGACGTTTCGGGGGTACATTTTAAATTTTTGTGTATTCAGTCCGTTTTATCAAATATATTGTATGATTATTTGTTGAGGTTTGAGTATAAAAAGAAATATTTTACTATACAAAAAAACGGGTTTTTTTATAAACTGTAGTTTTCGAATACTATGTGTACATGTAGAACCTATATGTATTATGAAAATAATATTTGTCGGTAAACTATATAAAGATAACGCGCGAATATAGTTTATACTATGTCATCTAACAAAGACGATGTTACACCTTCAGAGCACTTAATCGGCCGTGTTAAGTGGTTTAATAACAAAGCTGGTTACGGATTTATTACAGTAACCGACGGAGAACGTTCAGGAACCGATGTTTTCGTGCATCATAGTTCCATTAACGTTGAAAATCAGCAATACAAATATTTAGTCCAAGGGGAATACGTAGAATTTAGTTTAAGTAAGACAACTTCTGGTGCCCATGAATGGCAAGCCGCAAATGTAATTGGTATTAAGGGTGGTAAATTAATGTGCGAAACTAGACGTGAATTTAAAATGTCTAGAAGCACCTATAAGACAGAAAGGGGTGATGAAACCGAACCAAGAGCCGCCAGACCAAGAGACACTAGACCAAGAGTTCGCGGAGAAGGACCTAGAGAAAGTGGGGATAGAAAGAGTTGGACTTTAGTAAATAATGCAGCTGATAGTAAACCACGTGGTAGACCTCCTCGTCAAGGCGCCACCGTGAATACTGAAAATAAATAAAAATTTAGACAAAATATACTATGCGAATAATTTCAAAAATAACTTTACTATTTAACTATTTTTGAAAAACTTAAATTATTACAATATTATATAATGAGTGATGATGACTATAAATCGAGTTCTCCAGAAGCTCAGTTAGGAGGCGCACGAAGAAAAAATGGGCATAAGACGAGTTGTTCGTGCCATATTTGCGAGAATATGAAAAATAAAGCTAAAAGAGGAGGCTATGAAGAAGATGCTGAAAAAGAAATGGTAAAACGAATGGGTGGTTCTAATAAAAAAAATGGTCATAAGCCTAATTGTGGTTGCCCTATTTGTAAGAATATGAAAAATGCCAATAAAAAGGGTGGAGCAGATGAAGATGCACTTGATGTACCTGATGTAAAAGAAGGTGGTCGTAAAAAGAAAGGTAACGGACATAAAGCGGATTGTAAATGTCCAATTTGTAAGAATATGGCAAAAAACAAGAAAGGTGGAGAAATACCTGATATTGAAAATGGGCTTAGAGGAGATATCGAAGAAGGAGGTATTCCTGCTGAGAAAAAGGAAGAAGTTGCCAAGACTAGTGGCAAGGAAATTGTCGCAAAAGATGACGAATACGATTTGTTAGATGCTGCCGAAAAAGGTGAAGCAGGACCAAATATGGTGGGAGGCACACGCAAAAGACGCGGCTCTAGAAAATCAAATGGACACAAGGCTAATTGCGGATGTCCTATTTGTAGAAATATGAAACATGGTAGAAAGACGCGCCGTCATAGAAAACGCAGTCACAGACGTCGTTAACCGGGATACACCGGTATACACCTGTATACAAAAGTAGTGCCTCTATATACCTATCTATTCATATAAATAATATTTATAAAAATCGATTTAAAGTTTACTTGACAAATGTAGATATAGAATGACTAACGCACCAAGTGTTGAACAATCAGCAGAACAATCAAGCAACGAATTATGTGAACAATTTGAAGGCATTGTAAACGGATTAAACAATGTTAAAACACAAATATCAGCGCTTCAACAAAACCTTAAATTATTAGAAAAATCCGTGAAAAAACAAATGAAGGGATTAAAAAAGGAAGTTATTAAAAACAAGAAAAGTGGAAATAGAAAACCATCTGGGTTCGCCAAACCAAGTAAGGTGACAAAAGAATTATGTCAATTTATGAACAAAGAAGAAGGGACTGAAATTGCGAGAACTGAGGTCACGAAGGCAATATGCTCTTATATAAAACAACATCATTTGGAAAATTCTTCGAATAGTAAGATTATTACACCTGATGACAAATTAAAAGGCCTTTTGGGTATTGAAGAGGGTCAAGAGTTGACTTATTTTAACATTCAAAAATATATGAATAAACATTTTGTAAAAGACGTCGTTTTAGCATAGATAAAGCGTTAAACACTTATAAATTTAATTTTTGCACCTCGTAAAAATTAAATACTTATTCCGCACCATTTATGCGTTGCCTTGGTGATATTCAACAATTGTTAGTTCGTCCTCGTGTTCTTCGCACGATAGCTTCCATAATAAATATAATAAATACATTTAATTTGCTATTTTAAATTACTCGTATTACTATATATTTATGTCAAATATAACTGCCATTATTGCGGAAACGGTGAATAAATTATTTAAAAACGAGGTTAATCATTATATTTTTATTTATACCCCTCCAAAAGTAGGCTCTACAACATTAGTCTCTTCTTTGAGAATATCTTTAGGTAAAAGTTACAACATCATTCATATTCACGATGAAGTAATGCTGGAAGTATTAACTGGTATAACCAATGTAACTATAAATGATATATTGAATTATTTGTCGAATTCAGGTAAAAATGTATACGTGATAGATGTGTATAGGACACCTATAGAGAGAAAGATGTCGGCTTTCTTTGAGAAAATAGCGCCTTATCACTTTAACAATCAAGAGGAAAATATTAATAAATATTCTGTACAGCGTGTCGCGAATAGGTTTAATAAAGTGTTTCCTCATTTAGAAAGTGGAGACCATTATTTCGATAAATATAACATAGCCGATCCTGTGCCATTTGATTTTACAAAAAAATATACTCTTCAAGAAGTGAATAAAATAAAATATATAAAGTTACGCTTGTGTGATTCGAATTTATGGGATACTGTTCTCTCTGAAATATTTCATTCCGATATCGTATTAATTAGCGATTATAAAACAGAAAATAAAACCATAGGGGACCTGTATAATAAATTTAAAAATGAGTATCGATTGCCTTTGAATTTTTTGGAAGATATCAAAGGTTGTAAATATTTAAATTTTTATTATAATGAAGAAGAGAAAGAGACGTATTTTAATTTTTGGAAGCGAAGGATTTGTAATGATGTGGTACCGTTTACATCAGACGAATTTAAATTTTATATGACAATATGCTTAGAGAATCAGTATATAAATGATATTCAAGGGGAGCATTATATAGATAATGGTTGTTTTTGTAAATATTGCATTAATAAACGTAGAGATATTTTTTTTCGAGCGAAAAATGGAGAGAAATACTTCGATAAAATTATACATTCCGACGTGGTGCATGAAGTAAAACAAAAAACTAAAAAAAAGGTGTTGGATGCAGTGAATCATAAAATAATGAATACAAAATTTAAACCGAAGCAATTCAAAATTAAAATTGGAAATGCATAATTTTTTGAAAGAGGATGGGGTCATACATAGGGAACCTGGGTTCCCCAGAAATGCATAATTTTTTGAAAGAGGAGGGGTCATAGGGGAACCTGGGTTCCCCAAGAAATATTATAAAAAAAATGTAAGTGAGTAAGAAGTAAGTAAAATAAAAAAAATTGAAATAATAAAAAGAAGGTGGTAAAAGAGTAAAAAAGTAAAATCAAAATGTCAACAGCATCAGTTTCAGTTTCAGAATTAGTATTAGAAAAGGTAGTAGTAAAGGGTCGTCCAAAGAAATCAAAGAAGGTGATAGAGATTTCAGGAGAAGACTTATTTGCAGAATTAGTAGAGAGAAGTGTGTGTGAGGTAGTAGTAGTAGGTGGTGAAAAGGTATTATCGTCAGAAAAAAAAGAAAAAAAGGCATTAGCCGAAGAAAAAAAACAAGCAAAACAGGCATTAGCCGAAGAAAAAAAACAAGCAAAAAAGGCGTTAGCCGAAGAAAAAAAACAAGCAAAAAAAGCGTTAGCCGAAGAAAAAAAACAAGCAAAACAGGCATTAGCCGAAGAAAAAAAACAAGCAAAAAAAGCGTTAGCCGAAGAAAAAAAACAAGCAAAAAAAGCAACATCGAAAGCAGCGTTAGCTGAACAGAAAAAGCAAGCGAAAGCAGCTTTGGCAGAAGAAAAAAAGAAGGCGAAGGAAGCGTCTTTGGCAGCGAAAGTAGAAGCAAAGGCATCTGCTTTGGCAGCAAAAGAAGCAGCAAAAGCAGAAGCAAAAGCCACAAAAGCGGCAGCAAAAGAAGCAGCGAAAGCAGAAGCAAAGGCCTCAAAAGCTGCAGCGAAAGAAGCAGCGAAAGCAGAAGCAAAAGCCGCAAAAGAAGCAGCAAAAGTAGCAGCAAAGGCCGAAGAGCAACCTTCAGCTTCAGAAGTGAAGCCAAAGAAAGAAGTGAAGCCAAAAGCAGAAAAGAAGGCAAAGAAGGAAGTAGTTGCTGCTGCTCCTGCTCCTGCTGAGGAAACGGAAGTCGTCAAGAAAATAGAAGTAGACGGCAAGAAGTACTTGAAATCGAAGAGCACAGGTATCATATACGACTATGCGGAGTACACTAGCACAGGTGAACAAGTAGTAGTCGGTAAATGGAACGAAAGCACCCTCTCGATAGACTTCGAAAAGGCTGGCGAAGAATCAGAAGATGAATACGATGAATAAATAAAACCGATAAAAATATATAGTATAGCTTTTAAATTAGTAAATTAATAAAAGAAAAAGTGAGGTGCATGTAGCAGCCAATATCTTTTTTCACGTGTTGCTGCCTGCTGCTGCTCTATACCGAGTCCTACCAGTGTAGCCTTTGTAGATTTCAAAATATGGGTTTTCTTCTCTCTATATTTTGAAATGAAGAGTATTCTTGGTGATTCCATTATTCAATGGTTGCTTTATCTACTACCACGTTCTTCACAATATTTCTCACAATCTTATCCTCTTTTTCCGCATCGTTATCCCCCGACCCACCCATCGATTCTATAATGAGTTTATTGTACTTATCGGAAACTTTCGAATAAGATTTGTTATACTCTGGATTCTGCTCCTTGAATTTGGGTATTAAGCGCTGGTTCTTGGATACGACTTTTTTAATCATTTTACGTATTTTGCATTGGGATTCATCTTTTTCCCATACATTTTCATCTTTAATATAAATGGTTTCTCTCTTTTTGTCGGTACAATGAATGGGTCGTTTGGTAATATCGAGTGCATTCAGGTTCTTCACAATGATATTCGAAATCCCTTCGACAAAGCCCACTTCCCCTACATTTTCCAGGTCGCTTACTTGCAACTTGATAGATTCTACAAAATCATTAATATTCATTGCATCTTTGCAGGTCTCATTCAAGAAAAGGTTAAGATTAAATGCTTTATTATGGGAATTGGTATTATGACTGTTATTATTGTGAGTCCCATTTTTAATCACTTCCATCATCATACTTTTAAAATCAGTAGTTTCCTTAATAAGTTCGGCATTTTGTTTCACCAACATCAAAATAAGCTGGTCTTTATCGATATTATCTTCTTTGACTACTACACTATTCGAGGTATCTTCTGCTTTACAAGTCTTTTTGTGACTGCATAAAGTAGATGAGTGTTTATATGTTTTTCCGCAAATACAACTAAAAGAGTTTTGTGTTTTTATATTAGGATTCATTAGGATTTTGTGTTTATCTGTTGAAAGATGTCTTTGGTATTGACTATTACGTGACGTAGAATAGTCACAGTATTCGCAATGAAATTTTTCGGAACTTTTATCGTTAGGAACCATTCCTATATAGTTCCTAAAGAAAAAGTTCCTAAATATTTACCCCAAAAATAAAAAAAATTATCGTCACAAAATAAAAAATATTTTTTCAGCGACCAGAGCATAAAATTCAAATATGGTCTCAGAAACATTTTTGGCATAAAGTATTTTGGGTTTTGAAAAATGGACAAAAAAAATGTCCAAAAATGGATTTTCCAAAAAAGTCTTCCCCAAAAGTTTCCACCGATACTACACGTGAAGGGACCTAAAAATCAACAAAATCCCAATTTCCAACTACATTTTGTAGTGATTTTCGCAATAAATAATAAATAACCAAAAACTACTTAAAGAGAAGGCCGCGCGGTCCGTGAAAAAAGAGTGCAAACACCCCTTTTTATTTATTTAGTTACATTATTGTTTTAAAATATTATTCGCAACGTGTCTTTTCCCTCGTTGAACTGCGCCAATGTAGTTCTCAATGGTAACCGTATCTATTTGTTGTTCTATAATCTCTTCTCTCGAAGGGAAAGAGGTCATTTCAAAACGCTCGACATAAACAGGCTTGGTCTGTCCGATGCGGTGGCATCTAGCGATAGCTTGGTCTTCAATGGCAGGGTTCCAATGTGGTGAAATGAAGTATATCTCACTATAATTCTCCTGCAAATTGAGGCCTTCACATCCGGTCTGAATTTGCAAAATAAGGGCCTCATTATTGGCTTTTAAAATCTGTAGTCTCTTACCTGTGCTGGTGCGTCCATCAAATGACGCGACATTGTCCATTCCTCCGGCCTTTAATCTGGCGGCGATTACGTCGATTTCTTCGCGGAAATGACAGAAGATAAGCTTACCACATCCGTTGCCCTTTCTCTCTAATATCTTATCTACAACTGCATCAAGTTTACTGCTACAATCAAACGCTTCATCGTAGAGTCCATTTTCCATCACTTTAGCCATCAATTTAGGGTAAATACAGGCCTGTCTAGCGCGCATGAGGAGTGCCAAGAGTCCGCCATCTTCTTGTATATTTAACACGATGTTCTTCTCAATATTGGCGGAATGAATGTGACTGAACTCCAGGGCCGAGTGTATTTCTTCCGCCAATTCCATTTCCTTACGATTCTTCCAGGCGACGATATTTTTGTCGACGACCAAGGCAGGCATTTCAATACCGACCTGCGTCTTGGTTCTCTTGAGTATAAAGGCTCTCGCAAAGGCGACTAAATTGGCATTGTCGGTATAGAAACTGGCGGGTAGTTTCATCATGGAACACAAACTGTAGAAGTCCTTCTTGTTATTTTGTACAGGGGTTCCAGAAACGAGCCAACAAATGTCAGCCGTTAAAGTTTTGGCACTGAAGACGCGAGTCGTTTTATGGTTGCGGAGATGGTGTGCCTCATCGAATACCACACGAGACCAATGGACTTTATGTAATAGAGTCTTTTCTTTTTCTTTGATTTGTTTTTTAGTTAGGTTGATGGCGCCGTATGTAGTGATGACAACTGGTGCCTGATTTAATTGTTGTTCGGTAATCGTTTTTTTATTTGGGCCGTGGTAGATGACTGCACGGTGACCAGTGGTGCGGTAAATTTGGGCGTTCCATTGGTCAATGAGGACAGGAGGTACGACGATGAGGGTTCTTTGGACAAAATTGCAGAGCATGACTCCAATCATCATAATCGTTTTGCCGAGTCCCATTTCATCGGCGATGAATCCGCCGCGCACGTTGCATACAGGGTCAGTCCGAAGTTCGTTATGGAGAATCCACTTGACTCCGTCATATTGGTATTGTTTATGGTCCATTTTGGTACGGTCCAAGTATTTTGTAAATCCGGACATTCTCTCTTCAGAGATGACGTCATTTATAGCGGTAGTCATTTTGATATAGTCGTTCGTTTAGTTTGAAACTTTGATATATTGTTGGGTACCTTCTAGAGTTGGGGGTAAAAGTAATCAATTTTCTTCAGTTTCCTCTTAAAATTGGCAGCACTAAATTTCAGTGGGGAGAGAATAAAAATTGAGTAAAACTAAAAACACACCGATTTTATAAAAAAGTGAAATACTTTTTAGAAGACCAGACTGTATTACCCAACAAAAAATCAAAACAAGTTTTCAAAATGTCTACCAACAATAAATCAATCAAGAAGCCTTTCTGCAAAGTGTGCCACGATGCAGGTAAGCCAGAAAGTGAATATACGAGTCATTATGTGCGTTCATTGCCAGACCGAAACGGTAATACCATGGTAACGTGTCCAACGTTGTTGTGCACGGAGTGCCGTTATTGTGGTAACTATGGTCATACGGCCAAGTTCTGCTCTATTATGGCGGCCAATAAAAGTAAAAACCAATACCAATACCAAAACAAAAACCAATACCAATCTCAAAATTACAAACAGAGAGAAATGTCAAAAAAACCCGTTTCTGCCTCCTCCTCAAGTTTTGCCGTCCTAGCTGACAGCGATTCAGAAGACGAAGAATACCCTGCTTTAGGCGCCACCGCCAAAGTGGAAGCGAAGCAGGCCATCACTGGCTGGTCCGAAATGGCCGCCAAACCGGAAGTCCTCCTCGTTAAAGAAGTAGATCGCGTGGAAAATCATCTAGTGTTGACCGCCACCGCCAAATTTGGAAAAATCGTGCCTCTACATACCGAGGAAAAAGTTAGAATCAGCTGGGCCGACGCAGTTGATTCCGATGATGAAGACGAATATGAATACTAATTAGATTATAAGTGTAACTTACATAAATAAAAGAATATAAAGAGAAAAGGGCTTTAACCTTTTTTCCTGCCGCTCACTGCTGCTCCTTGCACCTATTTTGCTGCTCCCTGCTGCTGCTCCTTGCGCATTTACCTAGACGGCGGATTTTGTCGGATGTTTTGAAGGCGGGTTGAAGTATGGTGGGTTGCAGGGTGAAGTTGGCGGGTATCTGGCTAGAGGCACTGTGTTACAGTATTCTCTCTGCAACAATATCCAAAGACAAATCCAAATTTGCAAAAGTATAAAATAAAATTGATAAATAAAACAACAAACCAACTCATACAAACGCAACTATATAATGCCACTCACCGAACTAACTATACACGAACTAATACCACAACAGGAATACTACATCGAAACCAATATTGGTAACCACGTAGATAAATTTAAAGCCACCTTCTCACATATAGAAGGACGTTACGCCATGTTTGAAAACACATTTCTAGTCACCCCCACTGGTTTCAGAGAACTCAAATTGAATACCAGTCTCCGAATACTACCACATATAGACCATTATGGGTGGGCAAAAATTTTCTATAAAACCAGCGACGCAATTCGCCACAAAATAGAAAACCAAAATGAATTCATATATGAAGCAGCCTTTCAAAAAGTGATGCGCGACGTGTTTTGTCACACCATCCATTATAACGAAAATGGGCAACCTATGTATGACGAAAATGGTATGTTTTTCAATTATAAAGATGTATTTTTAAACATGTGTAATGCCAACAACTCTACAAAAGTATAAACAAACCAACAAACCAACAAACCAAAATAAAATAAAATTGATAAATATCCCAAACCATTAGCAAATGCAAACACAACTCATATTTAGAAAAATGCAAGAAAGCAGTTATCCAAGTAACTCTCCTCATGGTATTTCATGGAAAATCAGACTATTATCAATTGGTCTAGCTATATTCATCACTATTCTAGCCATAATAGTATTAAATTTATTTGTTATAATCCTATTACCAATAATAAACAATACAATTTTGAATGATAATTTTAAGCACACGAGTTTAATGTTATTCGGTATAACTGCCATTTACGTATATGATAAATTTATGATTACCAAATTTAATTACAATCCTTTACAAATAAAAATATCCGAATTAGAAGAAAAATTGGACGAATTAGAAAATACCATAGCTGAATTAGAAAATGAAAATGAATATTTAGTTTCCATGGATACTATGCGTCAAGAAGAATGGGAAAAAATGATGCGCACCCAATCAAAGGTGTATACGCAATTACAAAGTTCTATCGATAAAAAATTCAATTGCTATAAAAAAATGTTGAAAAAAATGGAAAATGAATTATAACTAATATGCAAAAATAAACAAATAAAATTGATTTTTTTCATAGAACTACTACATAAACAAAATAAAATGCCACAACAAATACCATTAGAAAAAACATTAGGAAAGCGAAAATATGCTGAATCGTTTGATCCATCCACCTTTGATGATGACCGTTATGCACAACATATTAGTCCTGATTTCTTTGACACCCATATAGGACACGGAGTTTTTGTAAATCCGAAAAATACCCAAACCAATAACGAAACAAACAAATAAAATAAAATTGAAATACCATATCATAATAGCATTATGATATACAACTCATCATAAACAAAATACCATGGATATTCCCAGCTTATGTATTCCACGTGTTTTCTTAAATATAGACGAAAAACGTATACGAAAAATTTTCAATGAATTACACTTAGGCGAAATAAGTCGCATAGATATTGTGAATAAAATAACTGAAAAAGGAGAAAAATTTAACCGTGTTTTTATTCATTTTAAAAGTTGGTTCGAAAATGAAAATGCGAAAAATGCGCTTGACCGATTAATGAACGGCAAAGATATTAAAATCATATATGATGAGCCGTGGTTTTGGAAAATATCCGCCTCACGAACTAGAAACACTGTCTCCAAACCCACTAAAAATTAAGCACCGAAAATTAAGCACCAACGGCACCACCGCCGCCCTATTCGTCGAAAACATTTTTTTTATGTATCGCTGTATTGTAAATGAATATTGTAGTATCGCGCTATAACAAAAATGTTGATTGGGTCTATCGATTAAAAGGCGAAAACAAAATTTTCATATACGACAAAGAAAACCCAGAAAATCCGTATAATATTCCAGTGAATAAGGGTAATGAAGCCTCTGTATATTTAAAATATATTATCGACCATTACCACGATTTAAGCACCTATACGTTTTTTATTCACGACGACGAATATACCTGGCATCATTTCGGTAGTATAGTAGACAAATTTGATGAAGCAGTAAGCAGTAATAAAATGTATTATAACATAAACGACAATTGTGTTTTAGGAAGCATACTCACGAATGAATGGTATAGCGACATTCTAGAATGGTATAAATTATATGTTGAAAACTATATTCCGCTGCATACTTTACCCAATAAAGATTGGACCAACGGATACCGCGGCTCCGCGCAATTTTTGGTGCACAAACAAATAATAACCAATTTACCCAAAAAATTTTACGAAGATTTGTATCATTGGATAATTACTACGGATATGCCCAGTAGCAAATCTGGTAGATTTTTAGAATGGACGTGGCATTTATTTTGGGACATTTATCCTAATTCTATGGATTGTAATAGCTCTTCTGCAGCGAATCTATTGTAAATCCTATACCCAATAACCCAATAATATATACACTTTTGGATATATATTATTTTATAATTTTGTTCCACTTTTTTATATGTCAACACTTTTTCTATCTTTGTTCATTTGTAATTCTATTTTTGTGAGCGCATATTGTCCACAAGGACCACAATGGTCTTCATTTGACAAATCTATTTTGTGATTCGTTTTTGTGTTACATTGTTCTATATTCCATCTACCAAGAGTTTTTGGAAGTTCTTTGGGCATAATTTTTCTTAGAATTGTTCTAATATATTTCATACTATAAACCATAACAATAGATATATTTAAGTAATTTGGTTTATCACTATTGTTTGTTTGGATGGAAACCCCACATTCTAAACAATATATTTACACTGATAAGGTATATCAAATGTTTTGGCACACCAATAACTAAACCCACTACCGTGTTCATAATGTGAATAGGAAAAAATCGCCCCAGCGAATGACAACAAATAGAAATCCAGTAATGTATTTTTAACTTTTTCTTCTTCCAATATGACTCCTTCCCCAAAATGCGTAATGGGTTTCAACACCATTTTAAAGTCCGGAAAATATTCCTGTAATAATGTTTTGATTCTATTGTTATCGGCCATCAATAAATAGTGCTGATTCATATGATTCATATTCACAGAACCATCCTGTCTACATCTATGAATATCAAATTGAATATGACGCACCAAATGATGAATATAATCATCGCTGAACGCATCCGTTTCATTTTTTAAATAACCATCACCAGCCCTTATATGAATGACTATATAATTTTTACTGGTCAATTGCATTTCCTGTAACGTATGTTGTATTAAAATCTTCATTTCATCAATAGGCTCCAACATCGTTCGCATATATTCCTTATTTTTTTCGGATATACTATGATGCCTAGGAAAAGAATTACAAAACACAAAAGCGTTTCCATAATGACAAATGCTTCCAGACATATAATCGACAAAATCCGCCATAATATGTTTGTGATCTTTTTTGGGGTCTACTATATAATTATTTATGATATTATATGCACTGAAGTTATTATTCTTAAATATTTGTATGCCTGCTAAAACGTTATGAATAAGGTTTAATTTATATGTTTTTGTTCGCAAAAATTTTGCTATATAATTATTAAATACGATTTTCGGTTCAAAATTATATTCATCACAAAATTCTAAAATAAAATATGAACCTCGAATAAAATCGCCTAAGCCAGTGCAATTGGCACGACCAAAATTATATTTACTTTGATACACATTATTTATAATTTTAATACCTTTTGCGTGGATTCTCTCGACGTTGTATGGAACAACATAGTTTTCATCTGCCAAAAAAGACTCATTCGACATCGGATGTGTTTCAATCAAACCCGCTATGTTTAAAAATTGACTGTTGAACTTTTTGCCATCGTATAATTTACACATTTCAACAATTTCTTTATTATTTTCATAATCCTTACCTATGTTGGGGTTATCCGTATCCCCCATTATTTCCCCCTTTAGATTATCCAATTGAATATTATTTATTTCGGTTGAAGTCTGTGTACATATATGAGACACATTTTGAATTTTATTATCTACTTTATCGGGTAAAAGCAGGCAATTATTTATAGACTTTTTCTCGTTTAATTTAATTCTTTCCTTTGTTTGTAGCTCTTTTAATATCATTTCTTTTTTACGATTTTGATTACCTCTTTTATAAGTAAATTTAATTTTAGAAAGCATAATAATATAAAACATTTTAATTTTATATTATTATTTAACAATCCTTCTACTAAATAAAATTCTCTCTATCCTAACAAATAAAATCCCCTCTATTTATATATGTCAAATACAATCAATTATGGGACAGACAGTTTGAAAAATAACACTGGAGACAACAATACATCGGTTGGTGCATATTCGGCAATGAATAACACTAGCGGAAATTGTAATACGACATTAGGTTCAAATTCGTTGTATCATAATACCACAGGTAATCACAATACGGCTCTTGGTGCTGGTTCATTGTGTAATAATACCACCGGTTCGTTGAATATTGCTATAGGCTCTAGCGCTTTAGAAGGAGCAACCACCGGTTCTGTTGGAGACCAAAATATAGCAATAGGTGCACAAGCATTGTATAGTAATAGTGCGGATTACAATACGGCAATAGGCAATTATTCGTTAATGAATAATACAACCGGTTCTTATAATGTTGCAATGGGTTTAAACACTTTATATAACAATACAATTGGAAATGGAAATGCCTGTATAGGTAATAATACTTTGTCTTCAAACACTACAGGTAATGCAAATATCGCTATTGGACACAATACTTTACGTGATAATATCACAGGCTCATTAAATACTGCTGTAGGATATGTTGCTTTACGGTATAATACCACAGGTAGTGATAATTCTGCATTTGGGTTGAACTCGTTAAAAAATAATACAACTGGAGGTTCAAATACATCCATAGGTAGTTATTCATTATTTTCAAACACTACAGGAGAACAAAACACATCTATAGGGCATACTTCTTTGTATACAAATACACGAGGTTCTTATAACACTGCATTAGGATGCAATTCTTTATATAACAATGTAGATGGTTCGTATAACGTAGCAATCGGCTCATCTGCTGGTCCAACTACTGCAAGTTTAACAAACACTGTTGCCATAGGATATAATGCACAGACAACCGCCAGCAATACAATACAAATGGGTAACTCGTCTATAAAACAAATGAATACCAGTGGCTCCATTGGTGTAGGAACATATGCGAGCGACTCGGCAGTATCAGGGATTACCGGTTCTATTTATTACAACACGACGGAATCCGTGTTAAAAGTATACAACGGTTCTGGGTGGACAGGAATATATTATAACAGTTTTAGAAACTCTACTATTTCAGGTTTAACTGGTTATACAGGACCAGTGGGATTCACAGGGTCCATAGGTATTACTGGTAAAACAGGTCCTACAGGTCCTACAGGTTCCACAGGTCCTACAGGTTCCACAGGTCCTACAGGTTCCACAGGTCCTACAGGCATCATGGGTCCTACTGGTCCGCCAGGCACGTCATCAGGGTCTGGTCTCGCAGGGGTAACCACCCTTTCCACCGCCAGTTTAACAAATGGCGCACAAATAACAACCGATAATTATTTACAATTGGCATATGCAAATGGTGGAGGAACTACCAACACGCCAGGTTTACAGCCAGGGTCCTATTCAGATATTTTCTCCACCCAAACAATAGATTTTGCCAACTTTGGTCAAAATTGGGTCCAAAATACAAGTGCTCCACAGAAGAGTTGGCAAACAGTGGCGATGTCATCTTCAGGTCAATACCAACTTGCCTGCATATATGGAGGAGATGTATACAATTCATCGGATTATGGTAAAACGTGGTCATCATCCAATTCTCCAACCAGCGCCACCTGGAATTCATTGGCAATCTCATCGAATGGACAATACCAAACAGCAGTAACCATTTACGGTTATATATATAGTTCTGCCAACTATGGTTCAACATGGACGACACCACCACAAAATATTACAAATAGCAGTTTTTTATTCGTGACAATGTCTGCTTCTGGCCAATATCAAACACTCGTTAGTACCGAAGGTTCTATTTATATTTCCGCTAATTACGGTTCAACTTGGTCAAACCCCTATAGTACCAGTAAAACATTGTCATCCGTTGCGCTGTCAGCATCAGGACAGTACCAAACGGCATGTGGTACACAATTAGTGCCATCAATAACCCCTTCACAACCAACATACTACAATAATTCAATATACATTTCTTCAAATTATGGGTTAACCTGGACCGAAATAGTAAGCTTTAATGCGTCAAATTTTGCCACGTCGGCGTGTATATCCGCTTCAGGACAATACCAAACAGTGGCTGTAAATTACACTGCATGTTATATTTCTTCTGATTACGGTCAAACCTGGATAGAAAACACTACTGTATCACCATATTATGTGACAATGTCTGCTTCAGGACAATATCAAATTAGCGTAAATACAACTGGTATATATATTTCTCTGGACTATGGTCAAACATGGACGCTAGTAAGCGGTTCTAGTGGTAATTTAATGTGTGTTGCAATGTCTTCCTCAGGTCAATACATAACTGCGTCTGGAAACAATGGATACATTTATACTTGTCAAAATAGTATTGCCAATGGAGTACTATCGATAGGAACTTATTCCTCATCACCAGTAGGAATTACCGGTTCTATTTATTACAACACAACTGACTCCGTATTAAAAGTATACAACGGTTCCAATTGGTCTGAAATAGGAAGCGGTTCTTCAACAGCAGGCCAAACAGGTGAAATGGGTCCAACAGGACAAATGGGTCCAACAGGTGAAATGGGTCCAACAGGTGAAATGGGTCCAACAGGTGAAATGGGTCCAACAGGATCAGGTCCTACAGGTGCAACAGGTGAAACGGGTGAAACGGGCGTAACAGGCCCCACTGGTCCCGCAGGATCTTCATCTGGTTCTGGTCTTACAGACGTAACAACCCTTTCCACCAGCAGTTTAGCAAATGGCGCACAAATAACATCCGACAGTTATTTACAACTAGGACCTGCGGATAGTTCAAATCCTGGTTTAGTTACTACGGGTTCACAAACCTTCAATGGTTCAAAAGCATTTGTCTATGATTTAAGTGTAAATGGTTTAACAATTGGCTTAGGTTATAATTCTCCAGAAGGTAATACTGCTTTAGGTTATCAAGCGTTAGCAACAAACGGTCAAAACAATAGATATAAAAATACCGCATTAGGTTATAAATCATTAAACAGCGCTATTAATACAAACAACAATACAGCGGTCGGTTATTTATCTTTAAGCAGTATAACCTCTACTAGTAATAATACCGCGGTTGGTTGTGAAACGTTAAGTAACGCTACCTATGCAAGTAGTAATACCGCGGTTGGTTATAAATCATTAAATACCATTACCGCCACCTCGGACAAT
>JACCDO011317729.1_pt1 | contig 18010 bp, 12 predicted proteins | sample 7446101 | NCBI WGS metagenome assembly JACCDO01 (sample SAMN15323440, study PRJNA562643) | freshwater metagenome | isolation source: river surface water | place: USA:Blue River Watershed | collected 2017-08-16 | reverse complement strand
CGTTCTTTGTAAAAATGGCAACAGAACAAGACATAGTAGAACATAATTGTCCAGAAATAATTGCCGAAGCGCAAATTCATGATAACAATAATAATAATTTAAGAAAGAAACTAACCCTAGAGACCGAAGTGTGCTGTAGTTGCATCAGAATGGTAATAGGTACGCATTTCGGCGAATGGATCAACAAAAATCATCCCTGAACTCTAGCAGGGCGCAAGTCGCGATACTTGACTTTGGCTCACAGTACACGCATCTCATTGCGCGCAGAGTGCGTGAATTACATGTATTTTGTGAATTATATTCATGCACTATTGATGTTGATGCTTTAAAAGCAAATAATATCGTTGGTATTATATTATCTGGAGGTCCTTCCTCGGTTTATGAACCTGAATCGCCGCACGTGAAGACAGGAGTGTGGGACTTTATCAAAGAAAATAACATTCCAGTGCTAGGTATTTGTTATGGTATGCAAGAAATAGCTCATGTATTTGGAGGAAGAGTGCAACCATCAAGTGAACGTGAGTTTGGCAGAGCTCTATTATCAACTGTAAAATGTACCGCAGCAGAGTCTTTGTTCGCAGGTATTTCTAATGGTGATATACAAATGTGGATGTCACATGGTGATAAAGTAACAGCGTTACCTGATGGCTTCACAACCATTGCGTATACATCAAATTCTGAAAATGCCGCAATTGCTAACGAATCATTGCGTATATACGGCATTCAGTTTCATCCTGAAGTTACCCATTCTTTGCAGGGAAAAGAAATGCTGACAAATTTTGTAGTTAATATATGTCATGCACCAACAGATTGGAATATGAAGGATATTTCTGAAAATTTCATCAAAGAAGTCAGAGAAAAAGTAGGTCCAAATGGTCATGTCATTGGCGCTGTATCAGGTTACTTATTCTGTCATTCATATCTTACTCGTTTACTCACTTATGTATTAATCCAGGTGGTGTTGATAGTTCTGTAGCAGCGGTCTTGCTACACAAAGCAATCGGCGATCGATTTCATGCTGTTATGGTTGATAATGGATGTCTTAGAAAAGACGAATCTGCTAAAGTTATCAAACGTTTACGTGAAAAAGTTGGTATAAATTTACAAGTAATCGATGCATCAGACAGATTTCTAGGCCAGCTCACAGGCGTTACGGATCCCGAACAAAAACGTAAAATTATTGGCAAATTATTCATTGATATTTTTCAGGAGGTTGCTTTGACAATCGGTAAAGTGGATTATTTATTGCAAGGTACCTTGTATCCAGATGTTATAGAATCCATTTCATATAAAGGTCCCAGTGCGACTATTAAAACTCATCATAATGTTGGTGGACTACCAGCTACAATGAATTTAAAATTAATTGAACCGTTACGTGAATTGTTTAAAGACGAAGTTAGAGACTTGGGAATTGCATTAGGTATTGATAGTGAGAGTGTATGGAGACATCCTTTTCCCGGACCAGGTTTAGCAATCAGAGTGCTTGGTGAAATAACGAAAGAAAGGTTGCACATTCTGCGTGAAGCAGATGACATTATGATTCAAGAAATTACAAATGCCGGGATTTATAATGATATTGGGCAAGCATTTGTTGTTTTATTACCAGTTAAAAGTGTTGGCGTCATGGGGGATTGTCGCACGTATGAAAATTGTTGTGCTATTAGATGCGTCACAACATCTGATTTTATGACTGCTGATTGGTATCATATGGATTATGCATTATTAGGTAAAATTGCAAACAGAATTATCAATGAAGTGAAAGGAATTAACAGAGTTTGTTACGACATTTCATCAAAACCTCCTGCTACGATTGAATGGGAATAATAACATCACTCAATCATCGATCGATTGCCCTCCACTATTGCGTTTTATGTTATTACTTTGTTGTATGTATTTAATCTTCATTACCACTGCTTGAATCGCATCTCTAACCTGACTCGATCACCAACTTCAACCTTAGGTAAGTGAGACATATCAAATGGTCACCCATTACCATTGTTGGTATGGGTGTGGAGCCTAACTATTTTGTTTTTAAAAACTTGAAACTTGGAAGGTAAATAAATAACCAGGAAAGTTTTCCCGTTGAATAAAATGGACCGTTTATCGGGTTGGTTATTCCCCGTAGTGCTGCATATATTTCTGTATGCTGTATACCACTTGAGTCTATTTGAGTCTATTCCCGGAGGTGATAGCGGTGAATTGGTTGCCGAGAGCTGTTTATTGGGTGTTGCACATCCACCTGGCTATCCCTTATTTACTCTGTTATCACACTATGTGCAATATATTCCAGTTCCTCGAATGCATTATGCTACAACCGATGCCTCTTACTTTCAGATACATATTGATTATAATCCTTCACCTGCATGGAAAGTTAATCATATGATTTGTGTTTTTGGTGCACTGGCTGCTTTTTGTATTCAACTAGCAACTATCAACGTTATTAAATCATGTGTTGGGGATTCACATGTCCTATTAGGATCTTCAATTGCATCGATCATATATGCTCTATCTCCATTAGTATGGGAATACTCTATCACTGCCGAAGTATTTGGTTTCAATAATTTTTTAGTAGCGTTTGTTATATATGTTACAACAGAAATATATCGAAACAAACTCACTCGTCAAACGAATAGTTATGGATTGGTGTATTTTGGGGCATTCTTATCCGCATTGTGTCTCACCAATCAACATACTTCATTCCTATTCTTAGTAGTATTAGTTCCCGCAGTTATTTTCGCGACAATTCCAAGTAATAATGCGTACGAAACATGCAAGTATGTATGCAGTGTAACCATACTATTTATTATTGGTTTATTGCCGTACAGTTATTTATATTTCGCTTCAGTTGCACCCAAACCAGGATCTTGGGGTGATTCGTCCAATATAACAGGATTTTTTCGACACGTACTTAGAATGGAATATGGCACCTTTCAATTAGGCGTGAAGCATGGAAGTGAAACATTCATCGAAAGAGTCGTGTTATATGTGATGTTTATAAATAGTGAGACCTATTACATGGGAACTATATTTTTGGTACTAGCCGTAGTGACTACATTAATGACATTGATTCATACCAGCAGCAATGATAACACGAACAAGGACGTTAGCGTTAGCAAGGATAAAAGAGCTAATAATAAAGTCAAAAGCAAAGAAACTACACCAATCGCACCTGTGACCGTACTAGTGTCTCAAAAGTATCAATTGATGATAGTGTTACTATCAGTATTCACTTTTTATACTATTGCATGGCATGGTGTGTTGTCCAATTTACCATTGTCGTCGCCAATGCCCTATGGCGTACACGCCAGATTCTGGCTTCAACCGAACATATTAATCTGCATTTTTATTGGTTATGGTATTTCCTTCTTGCAAGAAAAATTAACGAAAGTAACACGTATTACGGAGGGTAAACTCTTTGAATTGTCACTTATTGGTATCGTTTTCGCATTGATTGTCACCGGCAGATTCCCGTCACTCAATAAAAGTATCGACGGAAACATGATCCAACTGTTTGGTCAAAATATTTTAGACTCGCTTCCTAAAGATGCAATACTGCTTTCACACACAGATTTGGATTGGAATAGTGTGCGGTACTTGAGGGAATGTGAAAACAAACGTAGGGACGTAACTCATTTGTCGCTGCAGATCATGCCGTATCCTTGGTTTCAAAAGCAGCAATCGCATTATCCAAATATTAAGTTTCCTAATACTAATTTCCCCGGGGTATCAACGGATAGGATGAGTGAGGGTAATGCTATATTAATTGACCGATTTCTTGCGAGCAATGCTGCAGCTAATGGCTCGGTATATATCGTCATGCAAGCCATCAATGAAATGGAGATCGGAGATGGAGGTATTTGGCGCGATAGATATGCATTAATACCATGGGGAACACTATATCAAGTGCATTTATTACCTGCATCAATACCCAAGGAGACCAAAATCGATAGACTAGGAATATTTCACAAAGATTCTTACAAGCAGCTTCAATTGATGCAAGACAACTTCCCCTTATTATCTGATTATTTACATAAAAAATACCCAGACGGTACATGGGAGTATGCCGCATTCTCGGTGCATTATGACGGTTACTACCAATTAGCTCTAAATTTCCTGACTTATGCTATATCTCTACAAAATAGTATAGCTAAAGATAACTTATACCACAAGTTACCGGTGTTGCTGGATCGATTGCAGATAGCGACAGAAATACTCACGGATGTACTACATATTGTACTCAGATACAACACATTATCGTCACCATTAGGAGATTTATATAAAAATACCGTGGTTGCATACATGAAACTCATTCCATTATTAAATTTAATGGCTAAACAGGACCCAATATTTAACCTTTTGTTAGAACCCGACATGGCTGCCCGTATACAGCCATTGCTTGTTGGTAACAAGACAATTGAAGAGTTGCTTCGACCAACAAATATGAAACAAATAACTAAAACAGCACATAAAATCACCAAAAATTACATCAATGCGTATCCTACGAATAAAGATAATGATGCGATAAGCAAGTTTGCGAATGAGCTATTGTCGTAGTTAAGATACAAATGATTAATGGGGAATATCTACAACAGTAAATGCTTCATATTTTTTATTTGGATCATTACTTATATATGACCCTAATTGTGCAAGAGAATCCTCTACTTCTTGGGGAGTATTATATTGTGATTTATGTTGTAATAATGCATCTACTTTCCTATCAAACCTTTTATTATCAGTAATATCAATGTACATTGAATTGATACTATCGTTCGTATTAATTGTGAATAACCAAACTGTTGGAATTATATGTGGCATATAGCCTTGCTCGTATAATTCAATAAACGATAGGTAATCTCGCCCAGCTGGCCATACCACATTGAGTGCAGATTGTCCAGTAGTTGTATGATCTTGGTGAATAAGACCGAATTGCATAGCATTTAAATCAATACTAGGTGGAAATGTAATTAATAAATCAGGCTTGAACGTTCTTACAACTTTAGTTATATTTCTTTTCAAAGCAATAGAATCGGTGCCTTCTAATCGGCCATCTTCTTGATTTAACATGAATAATGATTTCACACCTAATACATTAGCAGCATCATGTGCTTCTTTTTTTCTTATTTGAGCTAATTCCTTGCTACTCATGTCATAATTCTTAGACCATCCTTTGTCTCCGTTCGTAGTGATCAAATATGCCACTTCTAATTGACATTCAAGAGATAGAAATGCTACTGTGCCTCCTGCTAATGTCTCAATATCATCAGGATGTGCAGTAACGAGTAATACTTTTGCAATACTACCATTTTTAAAATCATCGCAACTACTATAGCGCTGAGTGCTAATTGCTACTACGAGTAGCGACAAAATCAATGAAATCAACAAATTGCGAATCATTCCGTGGGTTGAGTTAGTTTCACTTCAATAATCGTAATTCTTGAATTTTTGACAACCTCATTAGGGATTAAACATTATTGTTGATGTATTAAGAATTCATTTAGGTGAATATTATTGCGAGTCGAATTGAATCCTTATACTTCTCTAAAAATGCTATACTGAATGGATAACTAAAACAAAAGCATAATTATAAATAAGTATCAAAAGAAAAATAGTAAAAACAATACATCAATCACGTACGAACTAATCGTTGCTAATTGCTGTCTGCATCGTGCTTAAAACGCGAACAATTTCAAAATTTAAATTAATCAATATGTATCCCGACCACCACCAGCGACTTTGGCGATAGGAAATTCCAGTAGGAATAGAAAGAATGAGTACACTACCTCCTCCGCCACCAGATGCGTCCGCCACATCGTCGCTTCAAACATTGATTGAGCAATTGAGAAATTATGAAGTGTCAATCAAGAATAACTTGTTGAATGACGAATCACTAAATCAATATATTGAAACAATTCAATCAAACATTGTTTGGAAAAATGATGCATATTATCAAGAGCAGCTTAGTTTGTTCAAGGATTCTTCTGAAAATATCTCGAATTCTTGCACGAAATTTACTAAATTAATAACATTAAAAGTAACAAACGAAGCGATATCTAGTATAGTAGATGAGATAAAAGTTCATTCACATAATTTATACACATATTTTTCTGCTCTTATCATTCATCCATTGGGTAAACCACTATATAAATTATTTACTAATAGTATTTTAGGTTTGCTACATCATTTAATTTGTCTAATCAATATTGGTTTGTCTAGTAACTTTGTTGATTTAAATTCAGTAACTGGAATTATTTGGGAGATATGCGGTAAAATCAAAGTTATTCCTATCTCTAATAAAGCAGCATTTAAACGAAATTTCTTAGAAAATGTATATAAAATTAAAGATGTTATTCGAGAATTTGCTGGTTACGTTGATGCATCGATAAATAATATTAATAATGATGACACTAATATTGAGAATGATATTGAGAAATATAGTGATGATGATAATGAATTTTATAACAACGAAGAATTAATTTTCGTACAAAAATGCATTAAATTAATGGAAGTATGTGTTGATACATTAAAAATATCGAATGATGTTATGACAATCGTAGCTGATAATGCTGAGAATGATTTAATCAACGAAAATAATAAAATTCTATGTAGAATATGGGTTAATAAGTTAGTTGCCTTATCCGACAATATTGATGAGACGATTATTAATTTAGGCGCAGAGTTATATGCCCCTATAGTGGACATTAGTGAAGTTGAATCAAGTTATTACATGGAACTTTATCATCAGTTATGTAGCGTTAAAGATTTGATCATTAAAGATAATACAATGATACAGCAGTATATATATCATAATAATACAGAAGCAAGTACATTGAGTAGTGATAATAGTAATAGTAATAGCAATAATGAGTGTATACTTGGCCTAGAAAACATTATACAACAAATTAACTTATTGGGATAGAGTATTGTAATTATGTACAAATAACTAAAAATAGTCTACAAAGTACTCACCGTATAGTGCCTTTCGCATGATACAACCAATAATATCTCTTCATTCACCTTCACTGTTTTAATAATATAAAAAAATTAAAAAAAATCCTAGGAGGGAAATGCCTTATCCATTAGGCCACATGGACCCGATTATCCAAGGAGGGACTTGAACCCTCAGTCTTTTCCTGTCGTCCGACTACCACCGGCCCTTCGGCATGGAATATAAAGGTTCTTATTGATGAAATTATTATTGGAAAGTTTTTTGTCTTCAATGTAAATGTGCAAAATGTCAAGGAAAAGTTATTTTAATGATTATTCAAACTGTTTGGACAGCTTAGAAATTATGTAATATAATAACTCGAGAATGATCATAAGATTTGATCGTTATGCGACAGAATACAATTAAGACACGACTTAGGTTGATAGAAAATGCAAAAAAAAAGTCACCGGAGGGAGATGCCTTATCCATTAGGCCATGGGAATTCTTCTCGGTGAGAGAATTTCACATTCCCAAAGGGACTTGAACCGTACCGGGCATGGCTGCCTCTCAATCTTCTCCTTTCAACAACTCGGCGAGGATAGTTAGGGTTTCCTAATTTTATATAAATCAATGAAATTGAGTAGAAGAACTGCATAGTGTTAATTATATCGTAATAAACACTTCGTCGAAGATTTAAACGCCCTTCGACTATGACGCATTGACCAACACTCCTAGATGGTTTGACAAAAATTATTTTTCATTTGAAAAATTCACAATTATTTATAATTTATTCACCAATTGAAGACATGAACAGTAAGAAAACTAACTAATTATACAAAATAATACTATAAATTCATGTCATCTTCAACCTCATTAACTAATTCTTCCTCGTCTAACTCGTATTCTAAGTAACATGCATCTAGGTCAGCATCGTAATGAATAATATAATTACCGTGATCATTGTTAAATGCATAATTATTTGGCAACCACATCTTTAATACAATTCCAGTTTCATTAACATCTTTCCCCCACTGACTTTCATCTGATATAAATGGAATCATCACAATATTACTACCATTACCATCCTCTTGTGCCGATACTACTTCTTCATTGATGTGTAATAATGTAGGAGAGCATTGATTAGTATTTGTAAGTACTATCGTTGAATTCATGTAGTCACCAGTTGTGCTGTTATTGTTAATCATGTTTATGATATCGCTACTAATTGGATTGATATTATAGGGATGATGATTAAGCCATATATTTACTAAGAATGTTATCCTAATATTACTATTGTTTTCCACACCAACATTGCCATTACGAATATACTGGCTTAAGACGGATGGTGCGCCATGTAAATATCTACCATCAAATGAAATGTGTTTATTGGTTCGAGGGAATGATATCCAACAATTTTGTATATTTGATTCGTCTATATTATTATCATTTGTTTTCTTGTAAATTATCGTTGGGTTGTTGCAGCTGCTTGTTAAATAACTGACTGTTGATATCTGGGGGAATATTCCTATCTCAAATATTTTAGCAATTTCTTCGTCTTTATCATAATGTAAATCAATGCCATTGTTATTGTCTGCGACATTTTTTATTTGCACCCAGTATTCAGCACCACTAATATCGAAATTATAGGTTGTATTTTGTGTGTGATAATGGAATATTTCTAATGCATACTTTTCTAATATATTTCTCGGGCTTTGATTTGAATTGATCCAAAACGTATCTTTACTTATTTGAGCTAATTTAGTACATTGTTCTTTGAGTACATCTAAATTATTAATACTATAATTATTATCATTATTAATGATATTATATTCATGAATACTAAAATCACTAATAACTAAGTTTGTAGTAGCAGTTGTACCTATTCGTCCGTCATCATCTAATGTAATGGGAAAATTATTATTGCTTGCTAATATAGTGCTTGCTGCTATATTTGAAGATTCCGATAACGCACAAGTTATACCATTACCATATGAATTTGCACCACAATCGCAATATGCTTTTCCATGTGCAAAATATTCAACATCGTGACCATCATGACAATAAGTTGAACAACCAACACAACAACATAAGCTGTCGCTGCAAGTATGACAAATATAAATTGGTTGAGGAATTAAGTTAGTGTTTGATAGACAATATGTGCACTTCGGGCTACAGTCGGCGGTACTTGCAATAAATTCTGTCATATTTTATTGTTATTCTATCAAATTTTATTTGGCGATTCCACGATCAAGGGATCGTCGGAGAGGGATTATGATTACTGAGAAAAATAGAAGTATAACATTGGTAATTAATGATCAGACAATTATGAACAATGGCTACACTACCGCACAACATCACACAAGGCTACATTTTCTTCTTTTTCAATTTTCCCGCATTATCTAGATTATCATTAAATGATCTTTTTTGATTGAATGATTTAACAACATTTTGATCAGGTTTTAATGGTAAATGAGTTTTAAATTGGATTTGCTTCATTCTAGTTTCATCGTCAACATAATCGTCATCCAACATGTCACTATTACTTGCATTTTTATTCATCGTATTGTTACCTAAATACTTGAATGCAGTACCATAAGTTGTATCTTGATCGTTTAAATGAGTATACTTAGTTCGTCCTTTTTTGCCAAAATTTTTGACTTGTAATACACTTGGTAATGCAGATTTGTTATAATGATCTTCCAATGTTGGAGCATTATAATCTTTAAGTCTAACATCAGAGGGATTATTGAGACTGCTATCATCCATATAAAATACACCTTTATGATAATATTTTTGCATAAATTTATACTCGCCTTTTTCTTTAGCACTGAACTTTCCTAATTTAGTATCTTCTTCTAAACGTTCTGCATCTGTCATGTTTCTTCGACGTATTATATCAGCTTTCTCTAATTCTAATAATGCTCTTTGATCTGTATCACGTTTCAACCTTCTTAATTCCCTTATTTTCCATTCTTCATATTGCAATTCTTCGTCGGCAACGTCATCATTATCATCAGGCAATCCAGTATCTGAATCTACGTCTGTAGTTAATTCTAATTCATTTTTTTCGTCATTTTTACGAATACTTTCTGCAACTAATAAACGTGTTTTAAACTTTCTTTCTTCATCTTTTAAAATTTCTGCTTCTTCTGCAGCTTCGGAATCATTATCACTATCCTTTTTTATAGTTTCACGTTTATGTTTTGGGATAAATATTGGCTTAATAACTACATTTTCATCATCAGAATCATCATCGGAATCTGTTTCATACTCACTACTGTCACTACTACTATTAATATTTGGTGCATTATTAGAGCTTATAGATTTCTGTTCTTCTATTCTTTTCAATGCTCTTGCTCTTCTGTTTGCCACATCATCTTCATTAGTAATATCTTCATGATATTTTATTGGAATTTTTGATGCATGCCTTACATCTTCATCTTCATCTTCGTCATCATCTACTGCAGCGACAGGTTCATTAAATGCGTCTTCATTTTTATTTTCACCAGGAACAACAACTTCAGCTTCGTATATTCTTCGTCTTGGCTGTTGTTGTCCATTGTTATCTTGTGGAACATTCGTTGACGCAGCATTTAATCTCGCCAATCTTCTGTCAATAGGCTGCTGCTCTACATTGCTCGAGTTGACATGATTTATTGCAGTATTCATGTCATTGTTTGATTTATCCCAACTTGGCGCTTGACCTGGATAATACCGTATCACCTTTTTATTTGGATCAATTTTTGGTTTCAACAAGTCCTTCGAAACATCAATTCCCAAATCCACTTTCCCGCGAGGGGCTTCTGATAGCGCGCCGACCAAATCCTTCGCACTAAACATGGTAATTTTTTTTTTATTTTTATTTTTTTTCGTAATTATTTAGGGATTAGCTCTACCGAGGTGGGTGACCACCTGACGAGATCATTAAATTCTAGCATCATGTCGATCACCAGATTCCCAGCGAAGACTAGCGCTGATAGTAATTAGCAAGTAAGCTGCAATTATTCTTTTATCACTAAAAATTTTTATCAATTTATTACGAGATAACGCGGACATACAGCCACCTCTTATGTTCATCCCGCTCATTACCAGAGTACCCTCAAATTTCACCAGCCCCGCCATACAATCGCAAATCACTACCTATTTTCTGCTCTATGCCTCCTTTGTTTCTATTCTTGTACCAAGGTAGGTTAGGGCTGTCGTTCCGGACCGGCCCCTTATGTCATAGAAGTTACGGGTAGTTGTCGACACACACATCGTGGGTGAGCGAGTGGGTGAGTTAGTGGGTGAGTAAGTGGGTACGTGATTGAGTGAGTGGATGCGTGAAAAAGCATGCTGACCTCGGAGAATCTAGCGTCAAAGGAGGGACCTCGTGGAGGTAAAGTTGCAGAACCTACAGTTGACAAAGCAAGTGCTACCAGAAAGTAAGATATTCACTATCCATTACATTTTTCGTTGCTTATTGTGTTGTTTATAATTTATTAGAGCCAGAGAGGATGCTTTAAATATATATAGAGGGGAATTATTTAAAGATCCAGCATATGACTTACATTTACATGGTACAAGTAGAGCAAGTTTACGTGTGCTAGTACAACGTACTATATTAGAAGCATCACAACAAATAAAACGTCGTTATAGTTACTCTGCTATATCATCGGCGTTATCTTCTATAAATGATAAGCCAAATGACTCGATTAATGCATTAAGAATATTACAAAAAGAACGAATGATTGCTACAAGATTGGGATTTCCTGATAAAGCTTATGAATTAGACAGAGAAATTGAATTGATGAGACAAAAAGCTAAGAAACAGCGTCAAGATGAAGAGCAAGCAGTATTAGAACAGAAGTTAAAGTTACTTAGTTTATCTCACACACGTAAAAAACAACGTTTAGAAGCAGCATTGCAAGAAGAAATAGGTGAAATGGAATTACGTTTTGATGCAGAAGAAAAGAAATTATTAAAACGCCAGGAATTGGAATTTATTCGAGTATTAGAAGGCGCTTCTAGACGTGCCATTGGTAAAGTCAAGAAATGTAATTGTGTTCAAGCATATTTATGCCGTCATAATAAAACTGCGTCGTATAACACACGTCGACCTAATAAAGTCGTTGTTCAATACAGACGTAATGGTAAAAGATTGCGTCAAGCTGGAAGAATTGAAGAAGGTCAAGCCTGGGAAGAGAAAGCAAAAGAAATTGATGATGTCGAACAAGAAGCATGGCGTAAAAGAATATCCGATTCTATTATTGCATCTCCATGGGGTGCTAACGAGGCTATTGTTGACAAAATGACTGAAAATCATAAGAAAGAAATCAAAATATTAAAGCAAACTCAACATGTGAAGCGCCAGGTTATAATAGGTGCTCATACTACTCGTAGACGTAATTTTTTAAATAATGTGCAAGCAGAAATACGTAAAGTCAAGACACATTGTCGTAAACAGGCTCAAGCTCGTACTCGTAAAACGATTGAAGATGATCAAGAAGAAGAAGAATTATTGAAGAAAATCACTGCTGGTAATGCTGAAGTTGCCAGGGAATTTATTGAAATGGAAGATAATAGTCAAGCGAAAAAGAAGATGTCGGGGACTTACCCAGCCGCATCAAACAATAAAATGAAGGAAAATTTATTGGAGACATATCCTAAAGGCGGCATTAGCTATGACGATGACGACGACATTGCAGGAGGTGGTAATTACGACGACGTTGAGGCGCTTGGTGACTTAGATGGTCTAGATGATCTGGATGATGGCCTTGATGGTGGTTTGGATGATGGTCTAGATGGTGGCCTCGACAATGATAACTATTATGATGACGGTGATGACGACTTAGCAATCGGAACAGGAGAGAACGACTTCGCTGATATTGATGACAGTTATCTTGATAGTAAACATATGCAAAGTCCAGCTAGTCATGCAGTTTCTGAGAATTCTAAGGGATGGGAGCCCAGAAATATTTCTCGTCCACTTTCAGCTCCAACACAACCAGTTTGGATGAATGACAACACTAGTAGTGATTTCAAGACAATGACATCTCCAAAGTCACCTGCTCCATCTACACCTTCATTCCGTGCAGGTCGTAATATTCCAAATTTGCGATTTGATACTAATGTGACCGATGGTGACAGCCATAATGACTCCATGCAAAGTCCGTCATTAAATTCAGAGCGTTTCCCACCAACTCCTATTTCTAGAGATATAGTTGGTGGTGGTGCAAAAGGGAGGCCTGCCCCAAAGGTAAGATCTCCTCCACCTTCTCATGACGATGATAAACTAGAAAACGAAATGGTTGCTAGTGTATCAGATGAGGGTATTCCACAACCTAGAAAAGCTCGGGAAACCCAAGGTCAAAATGACGACGAGTCATACATGCCAGCATTCAAGCCAGGTTCCACACGAGATGAAGACTGGATTGACAGGGAAAAGGCACTTGGATTTGGCTTAGAAAACAGTTTTGGGAACCATCTTTCAGATGATTATGTGTCACGTAATTCTCCCACCCAATTATCGGGGATGAAAAGCGCATTAAAGGCGCCAGGTAGTGCAGGTAATGAACGACGTGTACAATTCGGTGAAAATACAGTTAAAGTATTTCAAGAAGAAAAGGCTAAACCACCACCAGTGCGTGAATTAGACCCTGAACAAATTGAGTCTTCCGGGGAACCTGTATGGACCACCGATTCGAAAGCAAAGAGTCAGCCCAAAGTGGTTACAGAAGTGAAATCTAAGTACCAACCTAGTGATTGGTATGTCACATTAGCCAGATTGCGATTGTTGAAGGATTTGCCTAATACATTACAAGATATCATCTCCAATGATGAATTTTATGCAAGTGCGGAGATATTCATGCAATCAATAGGAGAGAATGAAGAGCGCAACATCAACGGTGTTCATGTCGCTACTGTGTTATTGCTTCTTAAAGGCTGGATTCAATACATGCAAAATGGTCTCATGGAGACGTTATCATTAGGCTTAGAAGAGGTGTTCGGTGATGACCCAAATGTTATCAGTGACGATCTTCAATCGGTTTTAGAATCTCGACACGACGATTTGAAATACCTATTTAGAGTTACTGCTGACAAATTTGTTCCTATGTACATTTTATCAATGGACTTCTACACATATTATAGCGAGTTAAGTATCCCACCAACCGACAAGAAATTGCGAGCTTTGTCTACTGTTGCAGTGACATCAGCATTATTTCAAACTGAATTAACAAGCATAATATCCGGGTATAATTACCCCATGGTCCTCTTCAACCGCATCAGCAACATTACCACTAGTAATGAGTTAATGAAGAAGTTGTATGGACCGAACAGTTCTAAAAATTTCCCTACTACTTTTATAGATCAAAATGCATCTGATCCCAAGTCATATTCGCAGTTTATGGAGGCCTGGAGTAACGGTGCTGATTGCATGTCCGTGTGTAGTTGTAAACTAAAAGATGGTTCTGTATCACCTGCCTTACTATGCCATAAAGTAATTCCAAGTGGATCAGGAAAAGAAGGTGTATTTGCATTGGTAGTTGCGTTTGATATGGCCACAGCGAATTCAGAGCCTGAGTTGAAGCGGCTGAATTACATCCTCAAAGCATTCCCATAATCGTTTCATTCGTATATAATAAATTAAGTATTAAATAGCCTTTTTTTATTCTGCTAGGACCGCATAATGGTCCGCATTAGACAATTTTGGCGATTCGCCTTGACCATTCCATTGATAACTAAGTTGTTGTGATGAAATCCAGTAAGAGGGTGGCGCGTCCTCAAGAGGATAGTGACGAGGAAGTTAGTGCAAGCGAGGAAGAAGATGAGTCCGAAGTTGACGAAGACGTTGATGAAGAAGATGACGATAGCGAGAGCGATAATGAAGATGATGAAGATGATGAAGATGAAGGAAGTAGTGAGGATGAAGAAGTCGAGGACGATAGTGAGAGAAGGATGAACGTTGAGGATGATGTAGATGACTTAGTATATGATGTTTACAATTTAACTGCTTGCAATTACCATACATTACCATCGATGGACGATGATGAAAAAGAGATTATGTTGAAAGAAAATGCCACAAGAGCGACCCAATTGTTAATAAATAAAATATTTAATTGTCCAACAGAGCAATCTGATGCTGGCCCGCTAGCAGTATTACCTAGTGAATTATTCAAACTTCCTCGTGAAAAACGTATACCTGAAGCTAAACCAGAAACAAAGTGGGAAAAGTTTGCTAGAGAAAAGGGTATAAAGAATAAGAAGCGCGACAGAATGATTTTTGATGAAGAAACTCAAGAGTATAAACCCCGTTTTGGGTATAAGCGGGCTAATAATGGTATTGAAGACATCCCTATTGTTGAAATAAAAAATGGTCAAGATCCATTTGCCGATCCATGGGCTGAAGAAAGAAAGGAAAAGAAAGCTCGTGTCACAAAAAATAATAAGCAACAATTAAAAAATCAACGTCGAAATGGTAGTTATACTCCTGCAAGTGTACCTGGATTACCTATTGATTTAATTAATAAAGATAAAAAACGTGGAAAAGAAGGAATTAAACAAGCACTACAACTAGCACAACATTCCACCGCTTCATTAGGTAGATTTGATGAAATGCGCAAGGGTGAGCCTGTAAGAAAGGTAAAAGGTAAAAAGCAATCTTTCCGTGCAAATATACTTTCTAGTCATGATGATATCGCAACAATGAAATCAAATTTAAGAATAGTGCATGATAAAGTAGAGAAGAAAATGAAAGGAGTTACCAATTCACTAGCAGCGTATGAAGGTATCATACCAGATGCACCTACTGATAAGTTTAAACAGAAAAAAGGTAAAGGTAAAGTTTCAACTCAATCAAAAAGAAAAAAATAGTAAAATATTAATGTATTAGACTGTATAATCGTAACAATTTACAATATTTACATATACACTGACTGTTTCGTCATTGCTTGCATCTGTTCCTGATTAATGGCTTCCACAAGGTAGCAATAAATATGAATATGGCTCCAATAAGTGTCGCTGATGACACTTTTTCCTTGAGTATAACCCATGCAAAAAATGTTGCAAATATTGGTTCCAAGCTATATATAACCGTCGTATCCGCAGCACTTAGTACTTTTAGCACGTTCTGCTCGATGTAAGACGTCCATGCAGTTGTCATGATTCCTGTGAATAACAGTGCACTTGCAACCTTCCAATCATAAAATACTTTAATCAATTTAACAAATGATACTTTATCGCATGGTAATGTCCCGGTTAGAAGTGTCCATACCAATGTTATTACTGTAACAGACAAGAGCATAGTAGCTGTTATCAACTCGGTATGATTAGGATATTTTCTAGAATGTTTTTCTGATTTCCAGAAGCACATCGCAAAATTAATGGGTGTTATTAATAAATAAATATCGCTAAGTTTAGCTGGCTCATTCAAGCCATGTAACTCTAGTATTGCCGCACCCACTAAAGCAATTAATGGTGGCACAAAAGGACTATCTTTAAGTTTCGTTGTAGTTTTATTCTTTATAGTAACATTGTGTTGATCAATAGTCGACTTGCCCTTGAATGTAGAGTGTATTAAGTCAAATAATGGTGGCATGATAACTCCTAAACCACATGAAAATGCTGCTTTAGATGCTGAAGTATATTGTAATATCTGTGCTTGAGCTATAAAACCAACAGCACAATACAATCCTAATTCCAAACTGCCTACAAATGCACCATAATCAACTGGCTTAGAATTAAAGTATGATATAAACGCTGGAATAAAAAATATGGTTGCTAGTAAAAATCTAAACATTGTAACCAGTGGTGGTGCTAACTTGTCCTGTAATAAGTTAGTAACATAGAGTGGATATGCGTAAGTAAGCATATATGAATACCTGTAGGAGTTTAGTGGTAATATAATTCGAACCATACATACATGATGCAGTTGCTAATGCACATCGTGCAATAACAACATTGTCTGTTTGAATAAATTTTTGCAATGAATTTTTATTCTTTTTTATTACAGCAACTTGTTTAATCGGTTGCTTGGTTGCTGCAACCACCAACTGCAACATAAACAGGATAACTAAAAATCGCATTTCACATGTAATTACCAGCACATACGAACTACCTACTTCAACCAGCGTCTTGGCGGGTCAACTAATCGTGGAGTTGGAATTTTCAAGTTGACAGAATATAATTATGCATAGTGGTTGGACACTATATACTACGTAGTATTACATGTGCATATAGTCTATCACATACTCGTTAACTAATTTACTTGTTTACTGACTTAATAGTAATATACTTGTTCCTTAAATAATTATCTATCTAACTTCACACTCACTTACTCCCTGAGTAAATAATTAAATTATTACTTACTCATCTAACTCACTCACTTTTTAACGCATTCAATATCTCGGCCGGAGTTCAATCAAAGCTTCCCACAAAGATACCGATACCACCATATATCAAAAGCAAAGAAATGTCGTACCAAAGCGTCCCAGATAGTGTGGAGCAGTCGCTATCGGCCGACGTGGCCAGGCCAATTGTCGTGAACGACTATGAAAAAAGCAATGGTAACTTACTCACTCATTCATCCACTACCTTCCTCATTCTTACGCACACAATAAATATACAGGTGATAAAGTTGAAAACACGGAAGGCAATGTGTTTAAGCATTACGATGAGGATGAGTTGTCGGGACCGCCGCTGCCTGCCACTATCTACACATCGGCAATGATTTGCAGTCTGGGATTTAGTGCCCAAGAACTACTAGAATGGAGATCATTTTGGGTAATTCTTCCTAATTGGTTGATTGTTCTATTTAATTATGTGTTTGCATTCATTGTAATCATATGTATCAAAGAATTGAGAGATGACACTCCAACCTGTGAAGCAGATTTTGGTTTATTAATGTTAAGTGTTATTGCATTTACTACATATAATTTAGGTGAAATATATGAAACATTTTGCATGTTTTATTGGATTTACTATCAACCTACATCCACTAAACACGAAGAATTAAAATTTAGTGCAGATGAAGAAGAAATCGTATCGGGAATGACAGTTGAATATAAATTTTTATGCTATATTACATTAGTATTCCCTAAGCTAGTG
>JACCDO010938312.1_pt1 | contig 18010 bp, 19 predicted proteins | sample 7446101 | NCBI WGS metagenome assembly JACCDO01 (sample SAMN15323440, study PRJNA562643) | freshwater metagenome | isolation source: river surface water | place: USA:Blue River Watershed | collected 2017-08-16 | reverse complement strand
TGTAAGCTCGCGCTCACTATAAAACTCACGGGAATAAATTAAATATTTATTCCTTTAAAATTGAACATATCGAAAATGATTTGCGATGAAATATGCTTTTACTAACGAGCCTACAGTTTTTGTTTAAGTATATCCATTTTTTAAGCGTTCACAGTTATCTTTTATATATATAGAAATTATATTTTAGGCGTTTTATTTCTTCGCAAAATATTTAATCAGATTAACAATTTCATCAATCATGATGTTGTCTGACGGATTAATTAAATGCGTTGTAATAGAACCCAAGTTATCAGGATCGAGAACTAAATTACCAACGGTTTTCGATTGAACGAATAACTCTACAAGAGTTATATAGTACTCAGTGTTGGGTTTAATCAAAAGCTGATTTTCTGAACAGAAACGTGCAAAATTTTCAGAATAAACAAAACCAATCTTACCATCACACATAAATGATGTTTCACTATATTTAACTAATATTTCAAATTGTGATTTGAAACTACTAAAATATATAAAACGACACTCTGATGGGCTACTCGATTTTATTAAATTCGTGAATTCAGGATTTAAATTATTTAAAACCACTCCTCCATTAGTTTGCACATTATATAATGCCGTAATCCGCTCAGGATCAAGGTCAGATAACATACCGAAAAACCAACAAGCAGCTGGTTTGAGTACCCATGTAAGGAGATAGGGGGAACCTAAAAATAAACAAATTCCGGTAAAATCAAGGCTTGAATTCGTTTCATCTGTTAAATGACCATTTTCATATAACTCCTCACAAAAGGATATATTATTATTAGTCAATAAGGCAATAAAAATTAACAACATAGCTAAAATAGCTTTGAATAACATATTTTTTTTATTATAAATTTAATCTATGGTATTGTTAACCATAAGATTTCTAATCCAGTTGCTTTTTAGATTTAATCATCGATTTATTTTTTTAGTTATTGGAAGTGTAAATAACCAATATAGACAAAAATGGGAATTGAACCCATATAATAAGATTTGCAATCTCATGCATTACCAATTATACTATTTTGTCAAACTAAACTTTAGTCTTCTTTTCTTATAGTTCTTTATTAAACAAAAAGTTACTATGATTTCTAAACTACTTATCTAACTTATGAGAACGACTAAGAAAAGTTCTTTTATAAAATGGTCCATAATCAATCCCACTTCTGCATTCAATAAATGGGCCTATAATATATAAGATAGGGTCTACGATTGGTTCGTATAAAATTTGTATTAATCTTTTTTCTGGGTATGATAAATCCCCCCTGATTTCAACTGAAAGACATTTTGTTTCCCGATAAAAGGATAAGGTATGATCTATATGAAAACGGACCTCAACAATCCAATCTATTAATTGATTACGCCTAAAAAACCGTCTTTGACGATATGAATGCCGATGAAGCTTGCCGTCTTTGGTCTCAAATTTCACAAAAATTATAAACTGACAAGCAGCTTCGCTATTGGGAAAAAATCGTTCTAGTTTTAAACGAGTTAAAGATAAAGCCTCATCAACAGAAGCAGAAAATTCATTAATATATACACTGAAACTCATATTACTGTGAAATACAAAATTAAATGGCAAAGCATTTTGTTCAAATAATACTTCATCTGTATATAACTCTTTAAATTGATTTATCCTAATAATTAGGAAATCACATATAAAAATTATGGCATAAGTCTTAAAATCACGCCAAGTATAATAGAGATTTTTTATAAACTTTAGAATCTCTTCGTAAGTTTTAATAGATATAATTCTTATAATAAAATATATCATAAATTCTATTTTCTTTTTTTTTAACATTAGACCTAAATTTAAATGGGCTCTACGAGACTCGAACTCATAGCTCCAATGTTATGAGCATTGTGTTTTAACCAATTAAACTAAAAGCCCAAAAAATTTAAAAGATTTAGAATTAGATGGAGTTGAACCATCATATGTTCGTGTCAAAGACGAACGCCTTACCATTTGGCTATAATTCTAATAAATTTTTAATTTAAGGCCTATAATTAATAACGATAAGTGGATTCGAACCACTGACTTCCGGGTTATGAGCCCGACAAGCTAACCTAACTGCTTCATATCGTTAACCTTTTATCTTTAATTAGTCATTATCTGCCCAAACATTTTTCGCAGACACTCTATCACCTTCAGTTAATGTAATATAAGCAATATAAAAAAATAAAACAATTGATACTGCTGAAATTAATGAACCAAACGATGATATAGCATTCCAACCAGCAAACGCATCTGGATAATCAGGAACTCTTCTAGGCATACCAGCTAACCCTAAAAAATGCATAGGGAAAAAAGTAATATTAACACCAGTAAAAAATAACCAGAAATGAATTTGACCTAATGTTTCTGGATATTGTAATCCTGTCATTTTACCGATCCAATAGTACCAACCAGCAAAAATTGCAAATACTGCACCCATAGATAATACATAATGAAAATGAGCAACTACATAATAAGTATCATGAACGACAGCATTAATTGCAGAGTTTGATAGTACAATACCAGTTAAACCTCCAATAGTAAATAAAAACAAGAATCCAATAACGAATAACATAGGAGTTTGTATTCTAATAGAACCTCCCCACATAGTAGCAATCCAACTAAAAATTTTAATTCCTGTTGGAACCGCAATAATCATTGTTGCCGCAGTAAAATAAGCTCTTGTATCAACATCAAGACCAACAGTATACATATGATGAGCCCATACGATAAACCCTAAAACACCGATAGACACCATAGCATATACCATTCCTAAATAACCAAAAACAGGTTTATTAGAAAATGTCGATAATACTTGACTTACAATACCAAAAGCAGGTAAAATTAGAATATAAACTTCAGGGTGTCCAAAGAACCAGAATAAATGTTGATATAATACTGGATCTCCTCCTCCTGCTGGATCAAAAAATGTAGTATTAAAGTTTCTATCAGTTAATAGCATTGTGATAGCTCCTCCTAATACTGGAAGTGATAATACTAGTAAGAATGAGGTTACTAATACAGACCATACATATAAAGGTAATCTATGCATTGTCATACCAGGTGCTCTCATATTAAAGATAGTGGTAATAAAATTAATAGATCCTAAAATAGAAGCTGCTCCTGATAAATGTAAACTAAAGATTGCTAAATCTACTGAAGGACCTGAATGAGCTTGAACACTTGCTAATGGGGGATAAACTGTCCATCCAGTCCCCGCACCTGCTTCTACTAAAGCTGACGATAATAATAATAATAATGATGGAGGAAGTAACCAAAATGAAATGTTATTCATTCTTGGAAAAGCCATATCTGGCGCTCCAATCATTAATGGAACAAAAAAATTACCAAACCCCCCAATAATAATTGGCATTACCATAAAGAAAATCATTAAAAATGCATGACCGGTAATTAAAACATTATAAAGTTGATAATTTCCATTTAAAATTTGACTACCTGGAGCCGCAAGTTCCATTCTAATTAGAATAGACATTGTTGTTCCTAACACTCCAGAAAACGCCCCAAAAATCATATATAAAACTCCAATATCTTTATGATTAGTAGAAAATAACCATCTTGAAGCAAAAGAATATGCTTGTGGTGATACAAAATTATTAAACATAATAGTTATAGATATATAATAAAAACACTTTATTTAAAAATAAAGTTTTCACTACTTTAATACAATATTTCAAAAAACAATAGATTAATTTCATCATTATTTTTTTCCAGCCGCACGTTCCCGTACGACTACCTTGTTACGACTTCATCCCAGTTACAAATTCTATAATAGCCTGAATAGTATTATTAATTTAGTAGTAAAATCAAAGTTTTAAAATCAATTAACGTACATCTTCGAACTTCAAACAAAACCTACTTCCGGCATGTGACGGGCGGTGTGTACAAGGTCTAAGTACAAATTCACCGTAACGTGATGATTTACGATTACTTGTGATTCCACCTTTATGTAGACGAGTTGCAGTCTACAATCTGTACACGGTAGTTTTTAAAGATTTACTCCAAATCACTCTATTGTATAACTCTTTGTTAGTTACCATTGTAGCACGTGTGTAGCCCAGTTCATAAGGGCCATAAGGGCTTGACTTCGTTCTCACCTTCCTCTAGTTTATCACTAGCTGTTTTTTAAAAGTTGTTTAAAACCTGTTTAATTAGGTAATAATTACCAATATAAAATAAGAGTTGCGCTCGTTAAAGGACTTAACCAAACACCTCACGGCACGAGCTGACGACAGCCATGCAACACCTGTATATTTACATTATAGAGCCAAAAAACTCCAACAAACAATAATAATATTAATATTATTTAAAATATATACAAGAACTGGTAAGGTTTCGCGCGTATTATCGCATTAAACCACATGCTCCACCACTTGTATAGACCCCCGCCAATTCCTTTGAGTTCCAATCTTGCGATCGTACTCCTCAGGCGGAATACTTAACGTGTTAACTGTACATCAGAATTAAAACCCAGATGTTAGCATTCATCTTTGACAGCATGGACTACCAGGGTATCTAATCCTGTTTGCTCCCCATGCTTTCGTTCCTCAGCGTCAGTATAAATCCTAGATAACTGCTTTCGCCCTCGGCATTCCTTCATAAATCAACGGATTTTACCCCTCCTTACAAAATTCTGTTATCCCCTGATATACTCAAGTAATAGAGTATCATAAGCATTTTTGAAAGATAATTTCAAACTTTCACATATGACTACAATTACAGCCTACGAACCCTTTACGCCCAATCATTTAGGATAACGCTTACCCCCTTCGTATTACCGCGGCTGCTGGCACGAAGTTAGCCGGGGTTTCTTCTCTAGCTACAGTCATTATCCTCACTAGCGAAAGAACTTTACAGCCGGTCAAAGACAAAGCTTCGACCTTTTGTGCTTTCCTCGTTCATGCAATATTACTGGATCAAGCTTTCGCCCATTGTCCAATATTCCCCACTGCTGGCATAAGCCTGGGCCTTGTCTCAGTCCCAGTGTGGCTGATCGTCCTCTCAGACCAGCTAAGGATCATAGGCTTGGTAGTCTTTTACCCCACCAACTACCTAATCCTCTACAAGCTCATCTTAAAGCAACTAGTTAAGTCTTTTAGTTATCTATAACTTATAAATAACGTATCTGAGATTTTTTACATAATACTAAATATTATTTACAATTATCTCAAACTTTAAGGTAGATTCTTATATGTTACTCACCCGTGCGCCATGTCTATTAAACATTCAACTAGCATGTGTTAAGTATATTGCAAGCGTTCATCCGGAGCCAGGATCAAACTCACAGTCTGTATAGTTTTATTTTATAAACACTAAAATTAGTTTTGGGATCGACTTATGATTAATTTAGGTCTTTATCTAAATTAATGTTTTGCTTCAACTTCTTCTAATGAAGTTAAAGATTTAAAATTATTAAGTGAAAGAATGCTAAATATAGATAAAGACATACCTCTCTCTAGCTTAATTCTATAATCAAATAATTTTTGACGCATTTTTAATACTTGCGCTAAATTTGGTAAAATTGTTTTGTTTACTGTAAAATAAAACACAGCAAAACTAATTGTTACCCAAAAAATTTGTACAAAAGACGAATAAAAATCGAATTGTGGCATTTTAACCTATAATATTTTTTATCTAACCTTTTAAGGTAGCTATCTCAGTAATATCTATATGACCTCTAACACGATTATATAGAATCAAAATTGCTAAACCAATAGCAGATTCTGACGCTGCAACTGTTAGAATAAACAAAGAAAAAACTTGTCCAACAAAGTCGTCAAGATAAACAGAGAAGGTCATAAAATTTAGATTAACACTTAGTAAAATAAGCTCAATACACATTAATATTACTAAAACGTTACGTCTATTGAACAAAATTCCACAAGTACCAATAATGAAAAGAACAATATTAGTTGTAATCTGAATGGCAAACATAAAGAATTTTTGTATTTTTTATGAAGTATTTAGTTTATATTTTTGTTAGTACCTTTTTACTAATAACCTTTTTAAGTTTATAGATACTAGGCCTATCAACGTAGTCTTCTGCTACGAATTTTTGAAAATATGTTTAAAGGAAAGTTTCCCACTTATATGTTTTCAGCGGTTATCTCTTATAAACTTAGCTACTCGACCGTGCTATTGAAATAACAATCGATACACCAGAGGTTTACTTAATCCGGTCCTCTCGTACTAGGATTTAGCCCTTTCAATTTTCTACACTTGTGACAGATAGGGACCGAACTGTCTCACGACGTTCTGAACCCAGCTCACGTACCACTTTAATCGGCGAACAGCCGAACCCTTGAAACCTTCTTCAGCTCCAGGATGTGATGAGCCGACATCGAGGTGCCAAACGGTCTCGTCGATAAGGACTCTCAGAAACCATCAGCCTGTTATCCCCGGCGTACCTTTTATTCGTTGAGCGATGATCATTCCACTTTGAATCACCGGATCACTATGGCCGACGTTAATCTCTGTTCGACTGGTTAGTCTTACAGTTAAGCAAACATATACCATTACATTCTACAACTTAGCGTTTGAGTTCGCCTTTGCGCACCTCCGTTACTCTTTGGGAGGTGACCGCCCCAGTCAAACTACCTTTCATAAGCTGTCTTCTAGTTAGAATTAAGTAAAATAATATACTAAGGATGGTATTTCATTGATGCAAAAGCTCCCATCTATTCTACACGAAGTATAACATCTTACAACTTAAAATGATAGTAAAGGTGCACGGGGTCTTTCCGTCTAATCACAAGAAGCCCGCATCTTCACGGGCATTTCAAATTCACCAAGAGTATGCTGGAGACAGTGAAGAAATCGTTACACCATTCATGCAGGTCGGAACTTACCCGACAAGGAATTTCGCTACCTTTGGACCGTCAGAGTTACAGCCGCCGTTTACTGGAGCTTAGTTTCGATGCTTTAGCATCTCCACGTTACCTTACAGCACCGGGCAGGTGTCAGTCTCTATACATCTTCTTTCGAATTAGCAGAGACTTGTGTTTTTGTTAAACAGTCGTTTCTTCTTCTTTAGTGCCAACTACAAGAGGAAAACCTAATGCAGTCACTCCTTCTCCCGAAGTTACAGAGCAAATTTGCCGAGTTCCTTCAGCATACTTCCCTTGAACGCCTTAATATATTCTATTCATCTACCTGTGTCGGTTTAGGGTACGGTAAAAAATTTATAGCTTTTTCCTGAGAATAATAGATAGCGGTCTTGATTCAACATAAGTTTCCTACACTCGTCTTATTCTGTCACTATAAATATCCCATTAACGTATACATTTGTAATTTGTCTTAGGGACCGATTTTAATTATGATACCATTAAGTGTTGTATCAAGAAACCTTAGATTTTCGGCGACAATGATTAAACATTGTTTTAGCTACTAATGCCAATATGCTCATTTTGAATACCTCCAACATTTTTTACAAAATGTCTTCAACGACATATCAAACGTTCTGCTACCATATAAGAATATTTAATAATTCGGTTATAAATTTAAGCCTCTATACATTTTCGAAGTAAAGAAACTAGATTAATGAGCTGTTACGCTTTCTTTAAAAGATGGCTGCTTCCAAGCCTACTTTATAATTGTCATTATTTCTAAACATTCTTATCATTAAATTTATAATTTAAGACCTTATTAATTAATCTGGGCTGTTTCCCTCTTGACAATAAACCTTAGCGCTTAATGTCTGGTTCCATAAAAAGATAAAGCGTATTCGTAGTTTTTCAAAACTTAGTAAGATTTGCATCCCCCTTATTTAAAAAGAGCTCTACCCCACTTAAAATCTAAATTTATAGACTATACTTAAATATATTTCGCAGAAAACCGGCTATACCTGAGTTTGATTAGCCTTTCACTCCTAACCACAAATCATCCCAATCTTTTTCAACAGAAACGAGTTCGGCCCTCCAAAAGGTGTTACCACCTACTTTTCAGCCTGTTCATGGTTAGATCACTCAGCTTCGGGTCTTATTTTTGTGACTTCAAAACAAGAATTAGAATTTAATTTCTTTGCGTCTTATATATCACAACTTAAACTTGCCACAAAAATAAACTTATTGGCCCATTATGCAAAAGGTACGCTGTTACTTTTTTATAAAGCTCCAACAGATTATATGCATTAAATTTCAGGTCATTGATTCTTTAGAAGTTCTATTTCACCTTTCCCTTACGGTACTTTTTACTATCGGTTATTGAAATTTATTAGACATGAGGGAAGATCCTCTGCAGTAATAATTTATAGTAAACCAAAAGGTCTTTTGTCTATAAATCAAAACTGTTTAATTATAACAAGTTTAACATAATTCGTTATAACATAAAAAGTAATAACCGTTGAAAATCTACGGGACTCTATACCCTCTACGGAAAGTTTCGAATTCTTATTATTACTTATATCTAATTTGTGTTCGCTCGCCACTACTAACAAAGTCTCGGTTGATTTTTTTTTGAGTTACTATAATGTTTTACTTCACTCAATTTTATTATTTTTCCTGAAGAAAGAATTTCTTCTGAAGTTATAAGGGATTCAACAATTAAGATCTCTACCCTTCTTTATGCACTTCACAACTTAAATATTTCAATACCTAGGCATCCGTTTAATGCACTTAAAATAATTTAATATTTTAAACTTACAAGCTTCAATCATTTAAACATTTAATATCTTAAAAATAAGTTATGATTCCCATTCACACAGTATTTAATAACTTCCGGCAAGATAACATTAGAGTTCAAATAGGGGTTCTAGTAAAATCACCGGAATAAACCTCAGTATATTATAAAAATATATCGAGGTTGAAATAGAAAAAGAAGAAACTTCTATTTATCTGTATATCATTTAAATTTAAACAACAAGATTAAATTAATGATCGTCTCCTGTTTTATCGTTAAAATAAATTAGAATTAAAGTAACGAAAACAACAGTCTGAATAAAAGCAACACCTAGTTCAAGACCGAATAGTGGAACTAAGATGCAAACAGGAATATACATGAAAAGTATACCGAACATTCCACCCGCGATAACTTTAAGAATAAAACCTGCGATTACTTTTAATAAAGTATGACCCGCCATCATATTGGCAAAAAGACGAACAGCTAAACTAATTGGTTTAAAAATAAAAGATAGAATTTCAACTGGAACTAAAAGTAATGATAAAATAAAAGAGGTACCCCCTGGTAAAAAAATCTTAGCAAAATCAGGACCTTTTACAGCGCATCCAATAATAATTAGACCAAAAAATAGTGATAAACTTAAAGCTAAAGTAACAATTAAATGACTTGTTAAAGTAAAGCTATAAGGTATTAAACCAACTAAATTTAGAGATAATATATATAAGAATATTACTAATGCGATAGGGAATATGTATGAACCACCATTTTTAGTATTATCATTAACAGTAGAACCAACCATTTTATAAATATTTTCAAAAAAACCTTGGATTTTACCAGGTATTAAAACTAAGGTTTTTCTAGCCCCAAACATTATTATTAATAATAATGTGGAAAAACCAAATACTAAAGCGATAATTGCTGTTTCGTTTGTGAAAGTATAATCGATTCCAAGCATCTTACACGCTAAATTTAAAATCGGAACAATTTGAAACTGTTCTAAAGGGCTATTTAATAATATAAATGTTGTCATATGTTAAGTTCTGTGTTTTTTATGTATTTTAAGTTTAAAAATTAATTAAGACCCCCACCAATAAATTGTGATAAATAAAAATAACCAAACTACATCAACAAAATGCCAATACCATGCTGCTGACTCGAAACCAAAGTGGTGTTCTCTTGTAAAATGATTATTATATAAACGGTATAAACATACTGTTAAAAAACAAGTACCAACAATTACATGAAAACCATGAAATCCTGTTGCCATATAAAATGTTGAACCGTATACACTATCTGAAATAGTAAAAGGAGCAGACATATACTCGTAACCTTGTAATCCAGTAAAAATAGCTGCAAGAACAATTGTTACAACCAGAGCAATTGTAGCGTGAGTTTTAGAACCATACACTATTGAATGATGTGCCCAAGTTACAGAAGCTCCAGAGCTTAATAGTAAAATAGTATTTAATAATGGAATTTTCCAAGGATCTAAAGTTGCAATAAATGCAGGAGGCCAAACACCACCAATAGCAGGGTTTGGATTAAAACTTGAGTGGAAAAAAGCCCAAAAAAATGCAACGAAGAACATTACTTCTGAAGCAATAAATAGAATTACTCCCATTCTTAATCCGGCTTGAACAGATTTAGTATGTTGCCCTTCGATAGTAGCTTCTCTAATAATATCACGCCACCAGCAAAACATCATAAATAAAATCATTAAAAATCCAAGTGTAAACACAAAAGTTCCATACTTGTATCCATGCATATATAATACTAACCCGAAAGTTAACATTAACGCTGACATTCCTGAAACAAAAGGCCATGGACTTGGATCAACTAGGTGAAAACTATGTTTTTGATTATTTCTTAAGTTTTTCATATATTTTTTTTAAATTTAAATAATTTAATTTAAATTTTAAATAGGCCCAAGTAGATTTGAACTACTGACTTTACGCTTATCAGGCGTATACTCTAACCTCTGAGTTATGAGCCTAGTCTAACGACAAATCGAGACGGTAACCCATTTTTTGCCGAGCAAAAAGAGTTAATAAAAAGACATTGACCAAGTTTTGTAAAGACAATTTGTCTTATTTTTATAAAAAGTGCTCTATTACTGTTATTTTTGTTCATAACTATATATTACCACCTAAAATGGCTGTTAGATCTATAGAATAAAGCTTGTTTAAGAATTTCTTTATTTCTTTGAACCGTTTTGCTGTACTTATTTTTTGATAAAATATTCGACAATTCGCTAACTAGTCGATCTTTAAAAGATTTTTTAATTCCACTTTGTGTAACGGAGTCAAATAATTTTTTAACAACAAGATATGTTCTTCTGCTGTAGTTAATAGCAAATGGTATTACGTGTATGCTTTTTCTTTTTTTTAATGTTTTAATTTCAAGAACGCTATCAGTTCTTTTTAAAATAATTTTTAAAAGAGAGAAAGCTGGTGTATTAAAACGTGAAGTTAATTCACCAAAAGTTGAATTAACAATATTTTTTGCATGAATTTTATTACCTTGTTTGGTTAAATAACCTATAAATAAACCGTAAATAGTTCGAGTCAACCTCATATATATTAAGGTTTTTTCGTACCATACCTAGAACGAGCTTGTTTACGATTTTTAACACCTTTAAAATCATACTTACCTCTAATATTCTGATATTTTACTCCAGGAAGATCAGGAACCCTACCTCCTCTTACTAACACAACAGAATATTCTTGTAAATTATGCCCCTCTCCAGGTATATAAGATTCTACGCGAGCTCTAGTACATAATCTAACCTTAGATACCTTTCTAATAGCAGAATTAGGTTTTTTAGGTGTTCGGGTAAAAACTTTAATACAGACCCCTTTTATTTGTGGCTTGCCTTTTAAAGCTGGAGTTTTAATTCTTTTGATCTTGGGTTTTCTAACCCCTCTAACTACTAGTTGATTTAAAGTAGGCATTAACTAACTCTTTAGTTTGTTATATAATCCTTGGGTGGGAATTGAACCCACGACCTGATGGTTAACAGCCATTCGCTCTACCGCTGAGCTACCAAAGAATTGAATTAGCTAATAACACCAGAAGCTATTGATAATAATCTTAGACATTTTGTATACCTAAAATTACGATTAATAGCACCAAAAACTCTAGTACCAAAAAATTTATTTTGACTATTTACTAAAGCTACAGAATTGTCTAAAAATGAATGGAATTCTTGAGAATAAGAGGATTTACCAAGTTTTGTTCTAACTACAATAGCTTTAACAACGTCTCCTTTTCTGATTTTTATAACCTCATCTTGAGCTGCAGGACGTACACTTTTTACAGCAACAACTATAGTATCACCTGTTTTTGCATATCGTTTTCGATAACCGCCAAAAACATGTATACAAGCTACTTTCTTTGCACCCGAATTATCTAAAACATTTAAATAAGTTCCTTTTTGAATCATAATACTAATACTAATAATTTACCAAAGCGCTTTCTGATATCCAGGTACTATACCAGCTTTTAGCATTTCTTTTAATTTTATTCTAGAAATACCTGTTTTTCTATCCGAAACACGAGCTCGATTAGTTAACCAGCAACGTCTTACTACTTTAGTTTTTGAATAACGTTTATTGACAGAATTTATTAAAAAAACCAAAACTCTTTTTTTTAATTTAAAACTTAATTTTTTATTAGACAACAAAGAAATAAATAAAAATTTTGAAATCGTCTTATTTATTTCTGTGTTATATACTTTCTGCCTTATTTTAATATCTTTTATTTTTTTTGCTAACATCTAAAATTAGTCCCATTCAAGGGCTCCAGCTTCCCAAGCGTAAATATAACCAGCTAAAAGTTCTGCACCAAAATCCATCATACCCCAAAAACTTTCTACATTTAAAAAACTAAAAGAAGCACACCAAGGAAAAAAATATACAGTCTCTAAATCAAAAATGATAAATAGAATAGAAACCAAATAAAAACGGACATCAAAAGTATTTCTGGCGTCTTCATAAGGGTCAAATCCACACTCATACGCCGATAATTTTTCTGTATCTGGTTTACTAATACTCAGAGTATATGATAAAACAAGAATTACAATTGTTATCACAAATGCCAATAAAACTAAAACAAGTATTTTACTACTTTCAGTATAAAATAAATTTATCATATTATTTGTTATGGAAATTTTAATAAACGAGAAAAACGGGACTCGAACCCGCGGCCTATAGCGTGACAAACTACCACTCTAACCAACTGAGCTATTTTCTCTGATATGTACTCACAATTATCAATAGATAACAGCGGATTTGAACCACTAACATCCTCGTTGTAAGCGAGGCGCTCTGCCATTGAGCTAGTTATCTGTTAAAAATTATTTAAAAAACGATAAAAAGTTATCAGTCCTTGCCAATTGTCTAGCATATAACTGAGTTTTTTTAGCAGTATTATATCTTAAAGTTAAAGCAATCGCACCAACTAAAGCTACTAATAATATAAGACCCGCAACTAGAAAACAAATTAAATAGTAATTATATAATGTTTGACCTAAAACATCAACATTATTTAACTCATCGAATATTAATCCAAAATTATAATTAGTAATGTCTAATTTATTAGAGCCTAACATAGTATTTACAACCCATAATAAACAAGATCCAAAAAATAAACTAGATACAATTTTTAATATTTTTTTTCTAAAATCAGTATTAGAATAATCTGCTTCTGTTTTAACATTTAACATCATTACTACAAATAAAAATAGAACCGAAACAGCACCTACATATACCATAATAAATATTAAACCAAAAAACTCAGCATTAAAAAGAATTAAAATAATACCCGCGTTAAGAAAAGTAAAAATTAGGAATAAAACAGCTTCTACTGGATTGGTTGAAAAAGCCACAAATAAACCACAAAGTGTCATTAATAAACACAAAATTGAATGTAAAAATACCATATTTTAAAAAATTATTTTAAATCGGAATGATGTGATTTGAACACATGACCTCCTGTTCCCAAAACAGGCGCGCTACCATCTACGCCACATTCCGGTAGAAGATACAGTATGATGACAGTAAGATTCGAACTTACAACCTTTGGATCATGATTCCACTGCTCTACCAATTGAGCTATATCATCTAAGTATAGAGTGGAGATAGTGGGACTTGAACCCACGACTTCATGCTTGCAAAGCATATACTCTACCAACTGAGTTATATCCCCGTGCGAACAACGAGATTCGAACTCGTACTTTCTGCTTGGAAGGCAGACTATCTACCGTTAATTTATATTCGCGACTCTTATTTATTAATCAAATTTGTCAAAATTAACAAAATCTAACGATAATAAATAAAAATCTTCTGCACTTAACTCCTCAGAATCTTTTATTAAAACAATTGTTTGGGAATAATAGTCTATTTCTACGTTTGTTAACATAGATAAATTAAAATCAAATTTATTATAAATTTTTGAAATATTAACAGTATTGTCGCTTAAACTAATAACGTCACCTTTCCTTAAAAGTGCTGACGTTGAAGCTGTACTATTATTAACTAAAAGTGATTTTGATACTATTTTTTGTCTAGCTTCAAAACTAGTAGTTAACATGTCTGACATATATGTTAAATTACAAACTTTATAATAAAAATTAAAAAAAAAAGTCAAATACATTTGATGTCTAATCTTAGAATTTTTATTTGCTTTTAATTTTTTTAAGTTAACAGAATGACGAAGTACTGCTGACAAAAAAGAGTAATTCATCATACGTTCTCTATATAAAGTATCTACTCTACCTAAAACTTTATTAGAACCCATAATTTTTGTTATATCTACTAAAGGAAAAGAATTTTCGACATCTATATTATCTTTAAGTTTAAAACTTTGTTGAATAAAGAACCACTTTGGTCTTTTAAAATTTAAAATTCTTAAAGGAAATTTAGAAACCAAATTTATTTTGTTATATATATTATATTTAAGAGCTTTTCGCATAAAAATTTTATTAATCCTCTATTATGTAAAATCCAAGGTTTTTAATTCAAGCAACATTGTTTGATAAATTGGGTTTTCTTTTTCAGAAAAGTTATCCCTACAATCCTTATCCGAAATTTCTGAAACGTTTTCATCATCAACCCCAAACATTTGTAAGTTTAATCGATTAAAAAAATGACGTTCATACATCTCAGTCATATCAGAATATTTTGAATAAAGAGCAGATGAATTGCTATTTAAATTTAATATTTCATCAATAAGTGCTAATAAAAACACAAGTTTATTTAACGATGACATTTTAGAAAATACGCTATAAGTTCCATGAACAGGATAATTTATATTTTTGTTCAAAACAAAGATGTGATGCAAACCGTAGTGTGTTAAATCAAGAACAAAATTTTTAGTTACACTTCCAAGAATTAATACCAGGTGTAAGTGATTTTTTAAGTTAACTTTTTTTTTAAGTACTCTTAAATCAGAACTATTACTAATAAATAAAATTTTATTTTTATTTTTAAACAAATTAGTAACAATAGATGTCGCTAATTTAGCTAAAACACGATCTTCAATACAAAAAATAATTTTACTATTTGAATTACTTTTTATTGCCTCAATAGATTTTGCTAACTCTTTAAACCCTACTATTGTATGAAAAAGATCTGTAAAAGTTATATTTGATTTTTGAGTTATAAATTTGTCTTCAATATCAAATATATTAGAGGTCAGCATTAAAAATAATGCTTCTTTAAATTTTATAAACTTTAAGTTATTTAATAAAAGATCCATAATATTTATTTTTTTTTTATTTGTTTCAATTTTCTTCTTTTATACTTATCAAAAAAACCCTTACCTTTATAAGAATCTGATTTCCTTAAATAAAGAATTCGTTCAATATAGTTACCCAACAGTATTTTATCAGAAGATTCAACAAGTACAGTTGTATCACCTTTTTTTATAATTTTAATATCTTTAATAAAAGAAGGCACCTTTAAAGAACTCAGATGACTATAACCTAATTTAAAAACAAGGTTGTTTAATGTTTTATCAAAAGTAGAGCGAAAACCTAAACCATTTAAAAGTAATTTACGTTTAAAAAAAGAGAGTTTATTTTCTTTAATATTCTGAATTGTAGATTCTAAAACATTAAAAACAGAGGAAAATTCAACAGAAGAGCATGATATTTCTAAAGAGTCATTATTTATATTAATAGAAAAGAAGTGAGGAATATTTAGATAATGCGTACCTTTTACAGTTTTTAAAATTAAAATAGTTTTTTTATTTATAAAACCCAATTTAAAAGCAGAAAAGTCTAAAAATTTTACAAGTAATTTCATAGAAATGATTTTTATTTTATTAAAAAATTATTTTTAATTAGTATAATAGTTAAAATCCGAAAAGCAGAGACGAAGCGTATGCGTCACACCCAATTAAGCAGCTGATACGTGGCGTGACAAAAAATTAGTTTTCGCTACACACGAATACAGATGCTACCCGCGTCACTCATAACACACGGCGATCGTTTACAAGGAGGACCTCTAATACGACATCTTAGATTTTTAAGTAATTTTTTCATAGAAATAGTTTTATTAGATTAGTAGAAGCCACCCTTCTCATTGATTCTATCGATAATTGCATACACCTCTTTTGTCAACGTTTGTGCCGGTGTAGTTTCACGGCTCAAGTTCTGAAACCCATAAAGCAACGTCGGTTTCATCGATTTTAAACGAGTTTCACAAGCCGACTGGATCACATCGATGTTTACAAGGTCGGGTAAACTTCGAAGGGAGTTGACTGGGGTCTCTAAAACCGCGTTAACAATTGTTGGCGATTTACTATACACCTCACCTATGGGCAGGCTGACCCAAAAATTTTCGCCTTTTAAGCGCTTAAACGCCTTAACAGTCCTCCAAAAAAGGTCGGAAAAATAAAAGCTCACCTCACGTGTAGAAGCGTTGTACATGACCAGAATGTCGTTCCCAGCATTATCTGAGTAGTATAAAAAGCGTAAACCCCCCTTAGAATTTTCATCAGCGCAGAATCTTTCGAAAGTACCTTGCGCTAAGCGGGAAAATTCGTCGCAAACAGGAGTATATACGTTTTCATCAAAAATTAATTGCGGAGCTAAATTAACATTCTCCGGAGAATAAACTTTCACAGCATGAATTAAACAACAAAGTAAGGGTTTAATATACAACTTGAGCACAACAGGAAAAAAACAGAAGTACAACAGACCCTCAACCCAAGCTGGATTTTCTTTATCACTTCCCTCTAAACCTTCGCAAAACACGAAAGTTAAATCATACAAGCATACTATTACAACAACTAAAGCAATACCAAGTTTTTTATTTAAAATTTGCAGAATATTCATAAGCAATATTTACTAAGATTTATTTAAATGCATCTAAGTGCATCATTCATTGTATGTATGGTATCCCCTTTACCATACATAATTGAAAAAAATGACTAGAAGTGGATTTGAACCACTGACACATGGATTTTCAATCCATTGCTCTACCCCTGAGCTACCCAGTCTTAGTCTTAATACACTTTAAAGGAATCGAACCTTTAACCTATAGCTTAGAAGGCTATTGCTCTAGCCAATTGAGCTAAAAGTGCAGTAAAAAAAAATAAAAATTAAATTTTATATGTAAAATATTGTATATAATTTGAGTATACTGGGATTCGAACCCAGAACCTGTGGATTAAAAGTCCCTCGCTCCACCGTTGAGCTATATACTCCTAGTGTTTAATGGCTTTTTTGGCTCTATAACAATGTTTATTTACTTTCTTTTTTAAGGTCTTTATATACTTTTTTATTAGTTTTATTAAATGACTTTATCCTATAAATATAGGATAAAGTCATTTAATAAAGGGTGTAGGGAACGGGCATTTAATAAAGAAATATTGGGGAATGTCGGGAAGGGGAGTTGAACCCCTACTCTATTTAAGAACTAGAACCTAAACCTAGCGTGTCTACCAATTTCACCATCTCGACAGAGTAAAAATTTGTTTTAATATAAAAGGCAAATCAATAGTCTCTAGTAAATCTTTCCGAGATACGATGTAAATTTTGATAATACTTAAACAACTTTACTAGATACGTTAGAAGTAGTATAATCCATGTTAAACTGCTTTGTTTTAATTATTTATTAATAGATAATTAAACTATATTTACATCAATTTAAAAGTAACATTTTGTTTATAAACACAATAAAACAATAAAAAACAACGTTATTAATTATCTAAATAACCAAAAGTCTCCTTTCAGTCGCCATACCTTTTCAAGGAATACAATCTATAATATAAGAAAGGTATGTCTCCTTTCAGTCGCCATACCTTTTCAAGGAATACAATCTATAATATAAGAAAGGTATGTCTCCTTTCAGTCGCCAT
>JACCDO010640490.1_pt1 | contig 18012 bp, 16 predicted proteins | sample 7446101 | NCBI WGS metagenome assembly JACCDO01 (sample SAMN15323440, study PRJNA562643) | freshwater metagenome | isolation source: river surface water | place: USA:Blue River Watershed | collected 2017-08-16 | reverse complement strand
TACCACCACCAGCAGTGTTGGCTCCGGGAACGCCACTACCTGCGTATGTTGCAGCGCAGTCCAACCAGCCATTCAAAGTGCTTGTGGTATTTATCTGAGTCCCTGGTGCGGCTATCCACAGCCCTGCGATTCCTGTAGGTCCTGATGTTATACTAATACTAAAGTTAGATACTACTTGTCGTCTAAACGCCATAGTAAAATATTGTGTGCCGGTATCGCCGCTTCTGTCTGGACCCTGTGGCAGATAAGCAGTATAGTCTACGACATTGTGTTCAATAATTCCCCAGCGTATAGTTGCTTCCTGTGTTCCTGCTACTCCGGGATCTTGTGCTGTAGTGTAAGGTGCTGTAGTGAAGTAATTAGTAGTAGTGCTCATCACAGGAGTGTTGGTATCAGCAGCACTAAAGTTAAAGATGCGACGTCCTGCATCAGTATAAACGTTGTTACCAATGCCTGAGATCGCTATACTCTGTTCGTTGATTCCCAGAATACTACCACCATAGACCTGCACATTAGCGGCGAGGTATCTTGTTGCACTGGTTCCGTTGACATTTTGTGCAGCGATTGCTATTGTTCCCACGCTGTTGTTAGCAGTGTTGACAGGAATACTGATGTTGGCTATTACATAGGCATTGTTTCTACCAACATCGGCTCTAACTATACCATTAGTAAGCATAGGGTTAGCTGAGTTGTTGACATTAGCATAGGTATGTGTCTGTGGTGCTACTACACCACCTGTGGTATTCTCGCCTAAATTGCCGCTGAATACTCTAAAAAATTCTGTAGTATTGTTGTAGGTCTGTCCAGAGATATTAGCAATAGTAACACCAGTCAACAACAACGAAGGATTGCCAGTGTAGTAATAGGGAACACCCGAGATGTATCTGTAGGTTCCACCTGTCTGCTGACTTAATACACCACCGGCTACAGTAGGTGCTACTGTTAGATCATCTCTGACAAAGTTTACTGCCTGTGTATTGCCTGTGGTATCGTGGCTAATGTAAAATTGATTTAATCCCACGGGTATTCCTGTGGCTGCCTGTGCGATACTTGTTCTTAGACCTCTAAATAATTCTGGCTGGTAGATACTGTTGGCAAATGTTGTTGCTGCACCATTGGCATCTAATAGGTTGTAGTCGCTTTCTGCTAATACAACAATATTACCAGTAGTGCCAGTGTTGTCGGCTACAGTTAGTTGTAGAGTTGATGTTACATTGCCGTTTAATATGCTACGCAGATTGCCAGTGCTGGCGTTGTAAGCATAATTTACTGTAGCAGTTGAAGTCACTACACCTGATGTTGCGGTAGTTCTACTAACAGCAGTGCCTGCGGCTATAGTAGCATTACTGTTTACTGTAGCACCATCTACTAATGCAGGGTTAGTGCCAGTGTTAGTGCTAAATGCGATTGCTCGTCCTGCTAATCCCCCTGGTGCTGAGATTCCGGGATTGTAGACCTTTAATTGTAGGTTAGATTGTATTGGTAGCAGTGCAGGGTTAGCAGTGCTATGTGTATCCATACGCAGTGTTACTGTTGCAGTGCTAGTGCCTGTTGCAGAGCCTGTTCCATAAGTATGTGCTGCTCTCGCTCCACTGACACCACCATCTGCAGAGTCGCTGCTGACTACTGTAGTGTTATTGTCACCCCATAAAATTGTATAGGTGACATTAGCATTTGCAGTGTTAGTGCTGTCGTTGTCTAAGTAAATTGCTTCGCCTTCAACAGCATAAAGCAAATTGCCTGTAAGTGCTGTGCCAGCGGTGGCTGCTCTAAATAATCTAAATGACGTGGTAGGACTAGCGGCAAATGCTGTGATTAAATTAGGACGTAACAAAAATGCAGAACTACCATAGCCAATGCCGCCTGTATTGTAGGCTCTTACGTTGACACTGAAAGGCTGTTGTGCAATGTTAGAATAAACGTGTGTGGGTGATGCTGAGGTAGTGCCTATTGTGGTAGTGCCATCGCCCCAGTTGATGTCATAAGCGTTGGGGTTCTCTCTTGCTGAGATAGTTAAGGTAACTGTGTCACCTGCTCCAACTACTGTGGGTGTGGCTGTAAAATCTACATTGCCTACAAATGTGTTGTTGTGTCTGTTACTAATTAATTCTAAAATCTGCTGTGCGCTGATGTTGCCATCTACAGTGCTGCCTGCACCCGCAGTGATGTTGACTGTTGCGACACCGTTGGCTATTGTAACTGCTGCACCTTGTTGAAAGTTGATAGCAGTTACATTACCTTCTACAGCACCTTGTTCCTGTATTGTTATAGAGGTTATGCCAGCGCCGTTGCCTGAAACGTTGCCACCTGCGGTTATAGCAACACCTCCGGGTGTTGCACCGTCGCTTAATCTAAGTGCTCCAGTATCCGGATCGTAGAAGATACTGTTATCTTCACCAACATAAGTTTGTGCTTCTACGTTGTTGACCCTAGCCGCTTTAATTTTGTATATTGGCATTACTTATTTTTCTTATCGTTTAACAATACCCGCAATTACTTTCAGTGCATCTAGAATATCTTCTACTGGAGCCTCACCATTGCTCAGTGGCTCTTCGCTGCCTATTTCTTTGGCTTCGCCATCGTGTGCGTCGTAGTAACTAGGCAGTGCTAGTTTTTTCTTTTCTAGTTCCAGTGTTTGTTGCAGCGGACCTATCATAGTATCGTGTTCTGTATGATCTTCGTTATCTGCAGGAGATTCTGCCCAATTTGGGCTGTTGTCGGGAGTTTCTATTTTAGAAACTTGAACAACTTGCTTGGTTTCTGGAAATGTTAAATCCAACATTGCGCTGGCATCTTTAAGAAATTCGTGGCTTTTCATTGCATATATCCTTAGTATTAGGTATTTATGCTATTAATGATTTAGTTATGACAAAGGACACCCTAGGGTGTCCTTTGAGTTGTTGCCTAAGACTAAAATTAGCCGTTAGCGATTTGAACTGTGGCAGTTCCTGCTGCCACTGCTGCTGCATCTCCAACTGCTGCTGCAAATGTCCAGCGAGCTTTTTGTCCAGTGGCAAACAGTGTGCCGGTGCCGCGAACCAGTGTCGCTGTTTTTGAATTGAGTTTTCTGATAAAGTAAGTTCCACCTGCGCTGTCAGTAGCAGTGATACGGCATTCGCCCTGTGCTGGTGCTGTTGTTACTAAGCGTAGAGTAGCAACTCCATCTGAGTTAGAGCAAGTGAATCTACGAGAACTTTTTTGTCTAGTGATGAAACCATCTGCTGCTGCGGCTGCTGCGGGTCTTGCTGAGACTAGAATCTGAGCGCCTGTTCTTGCTGTAGGTCCAATTGAACCTTGTTTGTTTGTTCCTGCTACTGTTTTAGCTGTTTTTAGTGGTCTTCCCATTTTTTTCTCCTTAATTAGTAGTCCATTGCCGGTTTTAGCGGCTACGCTGTGGGTCAGCATAAACCTCACCTGAGGCTTATTCTATATTTATCGTTATGCTGCAAATGTGATGTTGCCTACTGTAGTTGCTGTAGCACCAGTGAAGTCGTAACCACCAGTAACACCCAGTGCGCGAATTTCTGCCTGTATGTCTGCTGCTGTGCCGTGACTGCTGTCAACTATAGCGTGAATTACACCTGCGGTGCCTGTTGGCTGATATACTAGTGGCTGTAGTTGTTCTACTACAGTTTTAATAGCACCTGCAGTTACATTGCCTGAACTTGGTGCTAGGCTGGCGCCGGTGTCGATTAACACTAGAGTGATTGCTCCAGTATTGTAAAGTGTTCCGTTAGTAACACCTGTTCCGTTTGTTTTATTAAATGCTGGCATCGTAGTTCCTTAATAATATTGCGATATGGTATTTAGCATAAATGATATTTTCAGGCAACAAAAAAGCACACCGAAGTGTGCTTTTTGTCTTCCCATCCCGTTGGGTAGATTTCGCGATTAAACGAAACTTAGGTTGCTTACTGCGATTTCGCTTAGGTAGTCACCTGCGTTACCTAGAGACGATGCAGTGTTGGTCAATTCTACGTAGCCATAACGTGTCATGAAGCCAACGACTGGTTCTAGTGTTGCTGGATCTAGAACAACACCGCTGCTCATCAATGGAACGTATGGGCAATAGAATGCTGCTGCGTCGGACTCGCTGCTACCTTTGTAACCAACTAATACTGGTGTTGTGTCGGCTGCATAGCTGTCAACATAGATACGCATTGCGCCATTCAATGTACCAACAAACTTAGTATTTGTAGGTGCTTCGAATGTGCCTTCAGTTGTACGAGCGAATGCACTTGTAGTTGCACTCTGTAGAACTGTCAATGCTGCTGGGCTAACAACTGCCCAGTTACCTGCGCCACGACGTGTGCGTTGTGCGATTAGGTTTGCTGAACGATTGATCATAACTGCTAGTGCAGCATGCTCATCACCAACGAATGTTGCAGTACCACTTACGCCAGCTTGGTCGTATGTGTAGTCAGAACTTGCTAGAGCACGTAGGCTTGCTAAGACTTCTTGATCGATCTCAACAGTGATTTCTTGTGCTAATGCAGCCATGATTTCTGCTTCTACGTCGATGCCGTGCATTGCTTGTGCATCTTGTGCAGCTTCAAATGTCCAACGTGCGCTTAACTTACGGGTCTTAGCTTCTACGACCTGTTTTAAGATCTGCACGTTGATACGACGACCAGGAACACCTTCAAGTGCTGATGTTGTGTCGGCGCGACCAGTTGTGCTGTTACCTGAATATGCTACTGCAATCTTGAATGGGCTTAGTGCCTCTTCACCTGCGTTAACGGTAACGTTATCTAGTGTGCTACCTGCGGCTAGTGCATCAGCGTAACGTACACGTAGTGTATGAATCTGAGCTACTGGACCTGTCATAGGCTGAACACCAACGATTTCGTTAGCGATAACTGTAGGCATAACACGACGAATAACTGGTAGAATAACACGGTTAAGTGTTGCTACGCTACCGGCTGCTGTCGCGCCTGCAGTTGCATTTTCCATCAGGCTCTTTCTTGTGTTTTCAAGAATTACGCCCATGGTTGTTCTACGATTGCCTTGTAAGCCTTCTAACAGGGCATCTTTGGTTTCGCCCCAACGGCTTTCTAATAATGCTTGTGTCATAATTTCCTCTTCTCCTGTTTAGGGTTATTAATTAAGCCCTGCTAAACGCTTTAGTTCAATAACGTTACTGTCATTGGACTCTTCGGACTTTTTAGCAGATTTATCACCAGTTACTTCTACACGACTTTCAGTCAATACTTTCTGACTCTTTGAATCAGAAGTCTCAACGTTCTTGTTATTTAGAACTGCTGGTAGATATTTGTCGTATGCGGACTTCAATTTATCTGTCTGCACACTCTCAAGAAGCTGCTTCATTACTTCTTGTTTTTCTTTGTTCAACGGTGTCATCAATTCTTGCATAACTTGCTGACGCTGTTGACTTTCCTTAATGATGCGAATTTCTTTTTCGCGACTTTCAACTAAAGTATGCTGCTTAATGGCAACTTTTCTTGCTTCCGCAATTAAATTGTCTTTTTTAGCTAACTCTTGTTTTAGTTTTGAAATTTCACTATTCTCATTTAAATGTGTAATAGCAAATTCACTCGCAAATGCCTCAAATAATCGACGTCCAAAATTGTTTTCTCTTGCCATTTGGATGTCTTCTTTTAGTTGATGCATTTCATTCTTTAAATTGCGGCTAACTGCTTCCTTAACCATTACAGCACTTTGTTTAACAAACTTGTCTTGCAAGTCTGCCAACTTTTGCTTGGCTTCGGCAACTAGTCGAACTTTGGTTTCAATTACTGCTTGTTTGTCTTTGGCAAATTCACCGATTTCCTCAGATAGTTGCTTGATTGTAAACTGTTCTAAACGGCTAATAGCGTTTTCGTACTGCTTACGATCCTGACGCAGTTCTTTAACTTCTTCTGCTAACTTAGTAGTGATAAAAGTTTCGAATTTTTTAGCATTTTCACGCATTACTTTATTAAAGCGAACACGATCTGCTGCTAACTGCGATTTTTCTTCTGCGAACTCGGAGATTTCTTGCTTGAGACTTTCTGAAACCATACGATCTAGAGCTTCAACCATCAGGCTCTTATCGTGCTCATAACGACCTGCGAACTCATCACGCATCTCTGCGCGAATCTGCTCACGTGCTTCATTTAACTTAGATTCCCAAGCTTCGCTGATTGCTTGCTTAGTGTCCTCGTTAATGATTCCACTGTCGATCATTGGTTTTAGTAAATCAAACATGGATCATTTCCCCTTAAATTTTTAAGTCTTTGATGAGGCGAGTTACTTCCTCACGCAAATACTTCTGCACTTTTTGATTAGCCCCAGCATCCGTTGCTATGTCGAGAACTCTGTGCCCATGACGCATATTCATTAAGCCTTCATAAACTGCTTTAGGATATGCGTTAGGAGCACTGGGTTGGGCTACTATGTCAACTGTGACAATATCAAAGTCACTGACGTGTCCAGAACCTTCGTTAACGTTTCCGCTACCTCGGCTACTCACGCCTAACTTTACTCCTGACTCCAACATAGTCTTAACTAAATTACCCATTGGAGTAGGTAGAACTTTTAACTTGCCGTATCCGTTGGGACCGTCCATCCACATATCTGTTATCATATGGCAGACACGATCTAAGTTAATTTTTAAATCATCAGGATGATCCAGTTCGCCTAGGACGCTGTTACCATCTCTGATTGTTTTATTAATATTATCTACTGCTTTTGCAATCTCATCTACAGGGTAAACACGTTGGTTAGCGTTTTTAACGCCACCCTGAATGAAAATACCCTTCATGTAGAGATTTTTGCCAGAGCCATCAGCCGTGGCTTCAGCAAGGACTTCCATCCTTGCTGAATCAAACGATAAATGCTCTGTAATTAAGCCACGCATCTAATATTCCCGATTACTTGGCTGGCTTTAATGTGCTCTTGTTGTTCTGAGCACCAGCACTACCTGCTGTGGTTTTAGCACCTTGGTTTTTTGCAGACTCATAAGAACCTTCGTTCTTCTTGAATGCTGACTTACCTGCGTTGCCACCGGGCTTGTTCATGTTGCCAGCATCGTCAACTTTAGGCTTGTGATCTTTATGAACACCATTGCCGCCTACTTGTCCACCTGCTGTGCCTGCTTCTTTAGCTTCGCCACCCTTTTGTCCTAGTTTGAATGCCTTACCACCCATGTCATTCTTACCTGCTACTGGACTCTTGCTGGTTACAGAAGCTTTCTTGCCGTTACCGACTTCTTCGCCTTCAGCGCCTTCGGGTTCTTTATCCCAATCGCGACCTACTTTGTCTACGTATTCACGTAGCCATTCTGCTTCAGTCATACGACGTGCAGTTTTAGAATCCTTTTTAGATTCCATCCACATCATTTCGTCTTCTGGCTGTTCTATACCTTCGTCGCCAGTAAGATCTGCCGGCATTTCATCGCTCATATCAGCATCAGCGGACATTTCATCGCCACCAAATTCACCACCAGCCATCAATTCATCAAATTTAGCGTGAATTGCTTCTAGTTCGTCCATGATTTCATCATTAGTAACTTCACCAGATTCTTCGTCAGATTCGTCACCAAAGTCCATCATGTCATCGCTGTCACCGGATTCTTCGTCTCCACCGACTTCATCAGAATCACCTTCTTCAGAATCGCCGAAATCTTCTTCATCATCGGTTTCCATAACATCTTCGTCTTCGTGACTTACTTCGTCAACCATATCCTCGACATCGTCACCGCTACCAACTTCGCTTAAATCTTCTTCATCAATAAGATTTTCGTAGATTTCACGACTGGTTTCTACAACGATTTCGTGAAATAATTCACGGGCTTTGTCTTCTTGCTCATTGATAATTAAATCAATAAGTTGCTCATACTTTGTCTTCATTACCTTCTCCTTTGGTAAAACTGCGTTATTTAACACAGTAAATCTTTAATAGTAGAGTATTTAGTTTCTACTAGGATAAAGGGTCTTAAATGATGGTTTTTTGCGAGTTTTTAAAAGATTTTGTGTAAATTTACACAAATTCGGGGATTAGGGGAGTCCGCCACCAGCATCTGATGCAGGTGGTTTGTATTGGGTGTGAAGCGTTTCTATCTTTTTTTCTTGATCTATTTTACGAGAATCATTCATCATACGTAGTTGATTTAACTTCGCAAGCGTAAGACGTGCGCTACGTTTGCGATTTTCATCAGACTTTCTGGCGGTATTGTCCTCTTTTTCCGATCTATAAGCATCAGGAGTAGGCTCGTATAATTCAAACAAGTTCATAATACTATTTAGTTAAAATCACGCAGGAGGCGGTGCTGGCGGTGCCGCAGCATCCGGCATAGGCGACGCAGCATCAGTGGGTGGCGCAGACATATCTCCAGCACCACCACTCAAATCAACATCACTTTGAATGCCGCCTGGACTAATACCTACCCCACGTAAACTAACCTGTTCTGCTTCTACTTTATCTGCATCGCCTTGCTCTTCTTTCCACATACGTTCATTTTCTGATATTTCCGATTCGGTCATTCCTAGATATCGTTTCATTAGGAATCTCTTACTTAAGTATGCTAAAGGCTCTAATTGCGTAAAAGTGCTGATTCTGGCTGTGTCTACTTCGACTTGACGATATGCAGCAAAGTTCTGAGGTTCATTAAATTCAATCTTAAACAAGTTGTTATCTACGTTAATACCCTTCCAACGCAAATAAATTTTAAATTCGTTGTCTATTGTTTTGGATATCAATCGTTGTAAACGCTTACAATACTCGTTAAATCTATATTCCTGTATCAGTGCTGTTCCTACCTTACCATCTGAATAGTTGTTGGGCTGGCTGGTTCCATCGTCCATTCCAGTGGGCAAATAACTAGCAGGAATACCCAATCCTCTGTATAATTTATTAGTAAAGTAGTGCAGATCTGTAATCTCACCAAGATTACTGCCGCCTGGCAATGCTTCTACTGTGCTGCCACGTCCATCTGCTGTCTGTGGAAAGAAGAAGTCCTCGTTGGTGCTTAATGGATTGTAAGTAGCATCCATCATATTAACACCGCCACCGGTCTGAGTGGGTATTCTGCGCTGATGAACTTCGTTTTTAACACGCTCCACGAATGCCATAGCCATATGACTAGGCATGTTACCTACGTCAATCTTAAAGATACGACGTTCCGGAGCACGTTGAACACGGTAGATAATAATAGCATCTTCCAGTAGTTCTTTTTGCTTGAATACTTTAAATACATTCTCTAAAACACTGACACCAAAAGGCCAAGTAACATCTAATCCTTCAGTTAAACTGATATGCATTACGTGTTCTGCATTAATTGCTACTTCATTCTGTGCTTTACTGAATCTACTACTACCCGAGTTAAAAGCAGTAGAAGGTTGCATATAACTACCTGAACTACCACCTACCTGCGGATGATTAACGCTTACATCAGTGGCAGCAATTGCAGTAGCAGTTAAGTTTTCAAAGTTCGGGGCTATGTCTTTAACTATGTATTGTTCTGGTTTTTTACCTAGATTTTCGTTGACTATGATCTTAACCACCTTGCTCATTTCGACCCAAAACAATTTAAATGTCTCGGGATCTCGCAAAAATACCTGATCACCATACTTAATAGTATTACGAAATATCTTATATGCACGTTCCTGCATATCGTTTAAATCACACCATTGCTTTAATTGACGGTTAATAATCTTTATTTCGTTATCGGTAGGTTCATCAATAAATTTAATATTAAATGGTAGACTATTTTCTTGGTTGGATTGAGTGCTGAATTCAGCAATAATTTCTAATGCACGACTGATTTCTGGATCAATATCCATGTTTTCATATTGGTTGTATCTCTCAATACGATTTGGATGACCAATATAAACCTCCGGCAGCGGACTTTGATAATTTCTATAAGAAATATTCTGCTGCGTCATAGACAGTGGACTGTTTATTCCTATAACATTAGTGGTTGGTGCGGATCTAAAATACTTTTTCCAGGACATAATCTTCTCTTAATGCTGATATTTATGCGTTAAGCAGTGACATCATACAATCTTTCCTGAGCATCAACCATATCTCGTTGAACTTTTAATTGCTGTTCTTGTAATGCCAGTTGTCTTTCCATAATGCTGATCAATGGAGATAGATTCAATGTAGTGGGAACTTTGCCGCCACCTGACAGCGGAATAACTGCTTCTGGACCTGCTTCACCTGCGATACTTGGTCTATCAACAATACCACCTGCGGCTTTTTTCTGAGTTGCGCCACTGTCTGCCGACTGATGGTTCTTGAGATAATTGGCTAAAAATGCTTTTTCTTCGGCAGTTCCTCTGGCATTAATACCTTTCTGAATATCTCCCAATGCTGTGTCTCTTGCAAGGTATCGTTTTATAAAATTAACGCCATATTTTTCCCCATACTTGTCTAACATTTCATTTTCTACTTTTACTCTGTTATCAAACTTTTTGGGATCTATTTTTTCTGTTAATTGCAGAATAGCAGCAGTCAATGCTGCATTTGCTTGGGTAGCCTGACCAGGATTGGTATTAAGGACATTTCCACCGGCTCCCATTTGATTGGTTCCGGGACCTGATCCACTAAAATCGGGGAATTGCTTGAGTATTTTATCGATCAATTTTTGGAACATTATTTCTAATTTATTAAAGAATGCGTCCATGCTTAAACTGGTAGCAGCACCTGCTCCAGCAATCGCGCCAGTAAACTGGGATAGATCACTTATTTGTTGTTTCAACACTGCTTCCATTTGATCAGCATACTTGTCCATGTTGCCTATAATTTTCTTTTCCAATATCACACGCAAACGCTGTGCTTCGCTTTCGATTCTGCTTATAGTATTAGTCAATTTATCATTAGTATTCGCAGCAGCATTGACATTGTCCGATGTAGTCTTGTTATCTTGTTTTTGAAGTTTAAGTTGGAATTGTCGCTCTTCCAATAACAATCTATTTGCTTCAGAAAACTCACCAAATAGATTACCTGCAACCGACATTGCTCGCTGATTGGCGGTAATTTCTTTATCTACTTTAGCCATTTCGTCATATTTTTTATTGGCTAGTTCTATATCACCTCGTTTATAAGCTTCTGCTGCTTCATAGAACATTTTTTGATATGAAGTTGACTTCTGACTCAATGCTACTGCAGCATCACCAGCAACTACTCCATTAGCGATAAAACTATTCATGGATTTTTGGAATAACGGACCCTTGGTGGTTAGACTAGTATTCATTGCTTCCATAAATTCTACGGTTTGAGCATCTGTAAGTCCGCGCTTTTTTGCCAGATCAGAGATAGCAGCCTGTGCTGCTAGACTTTCCATTTGCTTGCGCTGCTCTGCTAATTTTTTCTTAGCATCTTCACCAGTGATATCAGCAATTAAACGCAGATCCTTAGCATACCTTGTAGTAAGTTTACCCACTTCCTCTGCGTTTAAATTCCTTCCCATCTTACCTGCATCAGCCATAACTTGACTGGTTATGCTATACATTTCCTCGGTAGAATAGCCAAGATTTCTCATCTGCTTGATCTGCGATGCTTGCATAGTTTCATAAGTCTTACTAAGCATCTTGGTGGCAGCAGTAACTCCCATACCAGAATCTGATAGTAATTCTTTATTTTCCTTGACAATTTCACCGAATTGTTTTACTGTTACACCTGCTTTATGAGCAATATTAGAGAATTCTGACATTCCTCCGGCAAAATTAGCACCAGAAGATGTCATGTTTTTGAATGAATCCAGAAGTTGCTGCGCTCCTTCAGCCATAATATTATTGGCTCGTTGCTGCATTTCAGCATTCTTTTGGGTAACCATTCCAAAAAACTTTAAAACTTCTCCCAATGCCAAGAATGCAACACGAAGAGCAAGTCCTAGACCAGGTAGCATAGCGAATGCACTGGCAAAATTACCAGCAGCACTGGCCATTTTCTCTGTTTCTGCAGCAGCCAATCGGATCTTACTATTCATTAACTCAGTAGCTATACGAATACCGCTGGTGCCTCTCTGGATTGTTTCTACCTGAGACATAGCTGCTTCCATTTGCATGAAATAGATATCTACCAAAGTTTTGCCGAATGTTACTAAATGCTCACTGGCTGTGCTAAGCGCGAAATTAAGACGCATACCGCTCATTACTTTTTTCTGCTGAACAGCAATATCTTTTAATTTGGCTTCTTTTTCATCTGCAGATAAACTGGTGTTTTGTTTAATCTGCTTGGCCATAGCCCCCAACTCATCATAAGTCGATTGGATAACACCAGTTCCGTCTTTAATGCTGTCCTTTAGATCTTCGAATCTGGTCTCGAATTGCTTTAATTTCATTTTCTGAACACTCTGGTTGATACCATTGACGTTATCGCGAAGTTTTTGCAATGCGTCTACAATATCGGTTTCACCCAATTTATTCAGTAAATCTTCTAACTCTTTATTATCCATAGGGGTTTTTGTTGGTTAAATACTAATACCTTTATTTATGGATTAAAAATGACAGCACATCCTCAACGAATGACTAACCAACAACCCCCGCAAGCAAATCCACTAAAAGCACATTTTAGACAACCTGCTGCTTTTGTAAAACTACCAAGTAATGGAGCATTTTGGCCACCCGGATCCATTGATATACCACCGGATGGGAATATTCCCGTATATCCCATGACCGTTCAGAATGAAATTACCCTAAAAATGCCCGATGCATTGTTAACCGGTGCTGCTATGGTAGAAGTTATCCAAAGTTGCTGTCCCAACATCAAGAACGCTTGGCAGATGCCTAGCATAGATGTCGATGCTATCCTTATAACCATAAGAATAGCTAGCTACGGGGACACTATGTCAGTAGACACCAACTGTCCAGAGTGCAGCAAGGAAAATACCTATGGAATTCCGTTATACGGTATCGTCAATGCAATAACTCCTGGTGATTATGAAACAACCCATGAAGTCGGTGGTTTAATTTTCAAATTTAAACCGCAGGATTACAAGACAATTAGCGATATAAACAATACGAATTTTGCAGAGACCAGAATGATGCAAGGTATCCAAGATAGTAAAGACGAGGATGAAAAGCAAAAACACATTGAGAAACATCTAAGAACACTGGTAAATTTAAATCTAAGTATTTTGGCTAACAGCACCGAAAGTATCTCGATTCCTGATGGGGAAGTGGTAGTTGATCATAGACAAATACTAGAATTTTACACAAATGCCGACATGAACGTAGTTCGCGCAGTGCAAAACATAGTCACTGAGTTATCCGTAAGCAGTAAAACTCCTGATCAGAATTTTTCTTGTGACGGATGTGGACACAAGTATAGTTCACCGATTGAATTCGACTATGCGAATTTTTTCGACTAGAGCTTTTGCAACTAACATCGGCTGAAGACGTTGCTGAATTATTAGAGCGTTATAGTAAGCAAGCAAAAGCTTTAAGAGAAGAAGTTATTAGAATATGTTGGTGGATGCGAGGAAGTATTAGTTACAACGAAGGTTTTCAATTATCTAATCTAGACAAAGAACTAATAGCAAAGGTAATTGAACAAAATATTGAAGACAGCAAGAAATCAGGGCAACTTCTTTATTAAAATTTTTTAGCTAAATTTCAGGGCATCGAGTCAATATCTTAGAGAGACTTGCTTACGCAAGTCTGGATTTTTCGCATTGTTCGAACTTCACTGCGTTCCGTTCTCACATAGCTCAAATCCGAATTTGAATTTATATCTTAATTTTTTTATCATTTTAACTTCCCTATGTAATCCCATCACACGGGGAGGCGTAATTTGCCCATCCGATGGGCAAATTAAAAAATTGACTAGCAATAGAGTATCGCACGTAGTCAGCTATCATAACTTGGTTTACTGTCATTTATGTAACAACGGAGGTGGTTGACCGGTACCCCCTACCAAGAATTTGTGTTTCTTACTATCTACAGGCGACGATAAACCTTTAGATAATACAAAACAGTCAACGGAACCGAAATTATACCTTATGATTAGCATAAGTTCGGATGAGGTTGTATCTTTTTCACATAGCCTCAATCATTTGCGCCTTTGTCATACAGCGGCGCTAACCGTCTTGGCACCCAAGATCCGCTGGCAACGAGCCTTACCTCGGCTAGCTCAATGGGGTCAGGCAATCCCTGACACATGGCCTAATTTTTTTACGTTGTATCGCCTGCTTTTCGTTTACATGAATACGTTAGTATTCCTTGCCGACTATCCTGTTTTGACTCTCTTGCGAGTAGTTCATCCTCATTCCAGCGGATCGGCCGCAGTATTCCACGACTAAACTGACCTCAATTGTCAGCCAACGGGCGCAGACAGTTCCCTAAGCTTCTGCGCGTTTAATGCAAAAAATGTATCGTGATTCATAAAAATCCACGATCCATGTGATTTACTTTCGTAAATAATAAAGTTTTTTAAATTGAATAATGAGTTGGTCTCTGTTCCGTAATTTGAGTTGGTCTCTGTGTTTGATTTTAAATGTGATGTATTGAGATGGTCTCTGGGTTTATTTTCAAATGCTACATATTTTCCTTTTCGGTTAAATTTCATAAACAAGATGTTGAAGTCATCGTCATCCGCAACATCTAAGCACTGTTCAATCCATTTATCCAAAATACTAACTTCTCCAGTGAATAATTGGTGGAAGGGAAAATCCTTATAGGACTTACACTCAGCATTTAAGCGAGGAAAACTTTGCCCGGGAACAATATCCCCTTTGAAATTGCGGACTTGTCCTTCGTGCAAAAACTGCTTACGCCGAGTATTTTTACCTCCAACATATGCGCCAGAACCCGGGGCACGTATAAAACTTTCCCCGTAGAGATCAGACAGAAACTTTGCAATTTCTCGCTCGTAACTGTTACCCTTTTGTTTTGCTGCACTGGTCATATGTAAGTTTACTTATCTACTGGTTGCTACTATAAAATTTTTATAATCCCACATAACGATTAATATTCGCCAATAGGTCATAACTAAGTAAATTCTTGGCATTTTGGTGATTTCTACGCACCACGCTGCCAAGAATATCCTTATCAAAATTCAGATTAAAGGTGTCAACTAACTTTTGGTAGGTATTAGTCAACGCAGCGGTATCTGAACTTAGATAAAAATCCTGCCAATTTATTATACAATCACTGATTTCAAAATCATAATTTAGGTTACTGTAGGTATCAAATAATCTCTGTATAAAGTCACGTCTACTGGTAGCAGATAAATCATGACCATCAAACAATACAGCGACATCTGCCCAATATTGGGGTTCAACACCAAAGATATCGTAGTATTTTTTTCGGTCACTGTCAGATAGTTCAATAAGTAATACCTTACGAAAAACCTCTGCTAATACATAATGCTTAATGCTATCGGATATCTTTATGCTAATAATCTTAGATTCCGGATACCTGTCCTTGATAATACGCAAGTGATTAGCAGGCAATAACGTGCAGGCTGTGTAAGGTATACAAATCTTTTCTGTAATATCACTGGTTAAGAACTCTATACGATCCAATACAGTAGGGAAATCGTCAATCCATTGTTGCTGACTTCTTCCACTTCGATATTCGCCTAATAAACCTGTAAAATCCTTCGGAGACTCACGTCCATCAGCGGTAGTAACAGTTATTGGTTTATAAAACCCATGATGCTGAGATATTATCTTGCTGAGATATTCACCTCCAGCACCGTCGGGATAATCTACAAATATCGGCCTCATACTACGTCTATGTCCGTTCCATAATTGGTAAATCCATTTTCTTTAACTACGGTTAGGATATTGTTTACACGACCTGCAAGTTCATCCTTGTGACTAACTAGCCAAACACTTCGTTGACTTTCCCTGGCCATTTTTTTCAGAATTGCAAGAGCACTCTCGACACCGGAACTATCCATGCCAGTATCAATAACCTCATCAACAAACATTAAGTTAACAGGCTGATATAAGTTCTCCCAGACATCTCTAAATGCCCAGCTTAGACTTAAAATTAATCTATTACGTTCGCCACGACTGAGATTGTCGAAATCTAAATCTCTGCCTAATTCTTCAATGCTAACTGTTAGGTCATTTAAAAACTTAACGGTATGTGGTAAACCAATCTTATCCAAATAAAGTGCTAGTCTGGTATTTAAAAAACTCAAGTTTTGCTCAATGATTCTTTTTCTAATAAAACTATCTTTATTGGTCAACAATTTAAGCAAAAATTCTTGATGATCTCGGATATTGGTTAACTGGTTAATGGTATCATAGTCAATTTCTTGTATGGCTTGCTGTTCCATTTCAGTTATTGATTCTTCGTATGGATCAGTTTCTGCGAATCTAGTAGTTAACTGTTGCTTGAGGTTTTCTACGCTGTTGCGATGATTAATAGCCTGTTCTTTATTGGGATAAAAAGTCACAGGGCATTCACCGATCTCGCCAATCTCAGTCAACTTATTGACGTGTTCAGACATTTGTGTATCACTGCTGAGATATTGAAGTGCTAACTCTGATTTGAGTTTGTTTAGATCTTCTTTGAGTTGTGCGTTTTTATCATCGTGGACTTCCTGACCACAGGTATAACATTGGTGATTTTCTAGACTATTAAGTTCTTTATTTAACTTTTCGATATTTTTATTAAGTTTGTGTTGATCTTCAGTAATAAGTTTGATCCAGCGTTGGCAATCGGTGATTTCTCTATTCTTAGACAACCAACTACTAACTGAATCGTGTAGTAATAGTTCTTGATCAATGTCAATATCCAGAAGACTTTCCAGACTAGATTGGAGTTTTTCGATATCTTCTGTTTTTTTATTCTTCCACAGTGTTTGTCTTCGTTTTGTGCTTTCTATTTGTTCTGCTATACGCAAATTAGCATCTTGTGTTGCTTTAATCTGAATCTCTTCTCGCTGGATCAATTCCTTGGTTTCTTTTATCTGATTTTTTAAATTTTCCGCTTTTTCAGATAACAAGGTAATACCTAATAGTTGCTCAATGATAGCACGTTGATCGTTGGCTTTAAGTGATAAGAAGGGTTCTGTGTAGGTATTAAGTGCTACAATATGTTTGAACATATCGTGACTCATACCCAGCATACGTTCTAATTCTGCCTGCGTCTCTCTACTGTCGCCTTGACTTTCATCTGTAATCTCCCGTTCCTGACCTCCGGCATAAAATGCCATTGTATTTGGACGGCGCCCACGCTCGATGCGGTATTCTGTTCCATCTTTTTCGAACTCAATCGTGACCAACATATTTTTGCCGTTGGTTTTATTGATGAGATTATCTTTTTTAATATTAGTAAGAGCAGTCCCGTATAGCGCATAGGATAATGCGTTAATGATTGTAGTTTTTCCCGTACCATTCCTTGCTCCAGTGTCACTGCCACCGAGATCCAGATTCTGCCCCAATACTAGGGTTAAATCTCTGCGGTCAAAATTAATAGCTTGTGTAGCATTACCCACGCTCATGAAGTTTTTTACAGATAAAGTTTTGATTTTGAAAGTCATTTAGTAATTATAGCATATAAAGTTGAGATTAAAAATAGTTTTTTAACCCAAAGATCGTTTTTCTATCAATACTCTGTGCTGCCTGAATAATCTTACCGGGCCGCAATTTTAATTCACGGCATATTTGATGATATCTATCTCCATATGTATCCCAGAGATAGTCATAATTAAACTGTTGCATTGCTTGAATCCCCACTGACATCAGGACATTGGGTATCATATTGTGTTGATTGTAGATCGTTATAGAGTCAGTGGCTACCTGTTCACGGCTATACCTAAGCCCCCCACGATTCCAGGAGAGTCCCAGACCCTTGCTAAGGCTAAAGGCTACGCTCTTGATTACGGGATCACTGAGATCCAGTGTAATACCCTGTGCAGAACCCATCCAGCAACCATCTATGTGAACCGGTATCATTTTTTCACGACATTCGGATAAAATAGTCTGCCACTGGGGATGTAGATCCAGATATCCCGGCACTGGTGCTGCTATTAACAGCGGTCGTTCAGCCACGAGTTCACCTACTCTAGCATATTTTATCTGGGGATCTAGCCGGGAGTAATAACGATAAT
>JACCDO010338198.1_pt1 | contig 18012 bp, 15 predicted proteins | sample 7446101 | NCBI WGS metagenome assembly JACCDO01 (sample SAMN15323440, study PRJNA562643) | freshwater metagenome | isolation source: river surface water | place: USA:Blue River Watershed | collected 2017-08-16 | reverse complement strand
GTATCTGATGACTTCAAGACTGCTTTTTTACGCTCTTCTGCAAGCAATGCGCGGAAGTCTAGCTCCATTAGTGCCTCTTTGCCTCAAGCAGATGAGTGAATCACTTTCTTAATGTGCTGAGCTGTGCTATCGCCAAAATCGCCGAACAATTTTTTAGAAAAGTGAAGCTGTACCGGTTACCGGTTAGCCGGTGGATCTTCTCATTTACGGTAGAATTGATGTATAATGAATTCCTGGCGCACTCGGGAATGCCAAGACAGTAAGCCAGAGTGATTGTTAGAGAGAAGAGGAAAAAGGAAGAATCTTTGAAGAGGGGAAGGTGGTTCCGGTGCGAGGAGACACTTCATTGGAAAAAAGAAAAGAAAGAAGAAAGAAAGAAAGATGAACCTCTTCATCACCACTGTCTTGGTAGTTGCCTGGTGCAGCTTGCAAATTTCTGCATTTGTCCCAAAGTATCGAGATAAATCATCCAAACTTATAGTGAATGTGGTTGGAAACAGTCGACGAGATCTTGATCGCGGGTTGAATGAAGTGGACAAAACAGCGACAGATGACATGATGAAGGCGGAGTCCACGCTTATGACGCTCATGTTTACTCCCCCAGTTATAGACCCAGTGGCAACATTTTGGTAACGCAATCGATTACTTATTTACAGGGTAAATTCACTCTTACTTATTCACAGGCTCGCAGGAACAGAAATATTCATACTGAATGTTGCGTTGGTGTTAGGACAGTTATTTCGAATAGATACAACAAAAATATTCTCTATAACTACGTCTGGATTACTATTAGGCGCGTCGTTCGCCATTGTCATGAGTTTGATAGGATTTATTAGTGATCAATTGCCATTTGACTTTTTCCAACGGACTGCTCGTGATATGAAGTTGTATGTTCTTCGGTACACATCCACACTTATTTACTTAGTCGTTCACTCACTCACTCACTCATCAACAAGCTTATTTGGTCGCAACAGCAAGAATATCAACGTCCTTTTGGTGTCCTTCCTGGTCAGCGCGGTGTCGGGCTTTGCAGAGGAAGTGCTGTTTCGCGGGTTGATATTTAAGGGAATATTCATGACTTTCGGTCTGCTTCCGGCGTTTGTTGTATCAAGTGCGCTGTTTGGACTCGCTCATTACCCGATCTTTGTAAGCCCACTCACTCACTCACTCACTCTCTCACTCACTCACTTACTCACTATTGATTCCTTTAGGGTGCAAATGCTTTCTTGGAGAGTGTTTTGGGCGGGATTTTCTCTTTTCTCTATTTCTATTCCGGCAACAATCTCGCGGTACCTCAATCACTCACTCACTCATTCATTGACTCACTACCTCATTTAGGTGCCAGTGATATGCCACACCCTCTACGACTGGGCCACGCTGTACATCACTTGGTTGAACGCAAAAAATCTGCTGTTCAGCACCATGCAAGAGCTGGAGGCGAAAGAGGTCAAGTTCCCGCAAGTTGCGATGAATTACGAATCGGACACGGGACAGACGCGATTCTATTTCCTGAGAGCCATATTTGACCTCGTCGATATGAACCAAGACGGTTACTCACTCACTTACTTGTGCTTACTAACTCACTCACTCACTCACTCATCAGGAGAAATAGATGATAAGGAGGTACGTACTCACAAGCCTAATTGCTCACTAACTTACTCACTCACCAACAGCTTGTTTTGGCCCTGAGATTGTTAGGTTATGGTAAGCAGCTATACACTCACTTACTCACTCAGTCACTCACTCACTCACTCACTCACTCACAAGGTGATATAAGACCATTTATTTTCCACAACGAGAAGCAGATCTTGAATTCCAAACAAACTTTCGACAATTTTGACACCGATCGCAACGGACTTATCAGCTTCAGCGAGTTCGTCAACGCGATCTCCGAGTGCGAAATGTACAACGAGTTTGAGCAGAAAAAGATGGAGCAGAAAGCCAAGTAAGAAGCAACCCTGTAACCTAACGAGCAACCCTGCAGCCCACCTCTACTAGACACCTCTACGTTATTCGCCGCTCACTTCTACCGCCTTCAACTCACTACATACTCACCGCTTGTTGCTGCTGGCTACACTCTCCATCTCCCTATACGACTGGATCCCAGAGATACCTTCTTCTAGTATACTATTGACCGCGGCGTTGACCAGCGTCGAGACCAGCACGGGTTTGTCAACGAAAGGGACATTTAACCGGTTGGCTACATAGAATGGTATGACGCTTATGAGTGCTTGTGGTCTCTCCAAAGACCAGATGAGAGAGGGTCGCAGCACAACTCCCCGGACGGTAGACGAGTTCAACACTGCTTTCTCTACTGCGCGCTTTGCCGTTAAGTATCGTTCTAAAAAGTTAACTGGAGCTGGAAATGTCCACGCAGCTTCGGCAGCTGACACGAATACAAATGGTATTTTACTGTCTGTCATTCTGGTGGATATAACATTAAGTGCATTCAAAGCAGTCACTCGAGTAATATCGTCATAAGTAGCGTCTGATGCAGGTACAGAGTTAGAGCCACTTGCGTACTTATTCAATCCTTGCAAACCACTGTCCTTGTCAAATAGCAATCCGATAGAGTGAAACACACCCGTAAATGGTCCATATTTCTCATAAATATTCTCTATTTCTTCCATTCGTCGCATATCCCCCTTGACCCATTGCACTTGATTCTGCTCAATCAATAAGCTATTAGCTGGCTTTCCTCTTCGTGATACACTAACTACCTCAATGTCGCGACGGAGACACTCCTCAACAAAGTGTTTTCCTACAAAACCGCTGCCTCCCAATACAAGTATTCTATTCTTTGTGATACTGCTGATGCTATAAACACACGGCAGCATGCACAATATGAACAAACAAATATATTTCTCCATATTTTACCAGTGTAATGACTTTGCTCACTGAGTCAGGGCCGGCCGATAGATACCAATTCACACCCCTTTAAAGCTTGCCAAGTAAGTACTCTTTGACAGCGCAGAAGCAGAAGGAAAAGCGACCGAGTATTACATCTATTTAAAATAAATGGACATGAAAGCTATTGACTCCTTTAGCGGCCTCAGCTCACTCACTCACTCACTCACATATAAACACACACTTACTTGGCGGTATAGTTGTGCAACGAATGCACGTTTCCTTCTCGCTGCGCCGCAGGAGATCTGAGCTCGAAGCGCAAGGCGCCCGAGTCACTTGACTGATGCAACGTGGTGATGCTCTCCACTCCTATATCCTGCAGTCCGTGCTTTACACCGAGAATCAGGTAAGGCAGGTAGTGTCGGAGGGATCCCTTGTCCACTACCGCGCCCGACACGCCCTGCGCCACCTTGACAGTGGAGCCGGTTGCAAAATAACGTTTCTCACTTCCTTTTGACATGGCTTCGATCGAACCCATACCGCGGTACTTCTTCAACCTGACGCCGTCTTGGAAAAAATAATCACCAGGTGCTTCCTCCGTACCGGCTAGTAACGAGCCACACATAACGGCGCTTGCTCCAAAACACAATGCCTTGAGTAGCGAGTAAGTGAGTGAGTGAGTAGGTGAGTGAGTGAGTGAGTAAGTACCTTGACTATATGTCCAGAAGAGGAGATACCGCCATCTGCAATGCATGGAACACCAAATTTTTTAGCAATTTTGGAGGTATTGTAGACAGCAGTTGCTTGTGCTCGACCGACCGCGCACACTTCTTGCGTGGTGCAAATACTGCCTGATCCCATCCCGATGCGCAGACCATCCGCACCGGCTAGTATCAGATGGTAAGCTTGCAAGGAGGTGACGACGTTACCACCGATCACTTGCACTTGCGGGAAATTAGACTTAATATATCTAATTATGTCAAGTTGGTAGATGGAATCACCTGTATATTAGAGAGTGAGTGAGTGAGTGAGTGAGTGAGTGAGTGAGTGAGTGAGTGAGTGAGTGAGTGAGTGAGTGAGTGAGCGAGTAAGTAAGTAAGTGAGTGAGTGAGTGGAACCTTGCGATGAATCAATAACTATGAGGTCAGCACCTGCCTCTACGAGTGCTTGACATCTTTCTTTATCGTTAGGTCTCGTGCCGATAGACGCGCCTACAAGTAGCTGTTTGTTGTGGTCTTTCGATGCGTCCGGGAAGTCGCGCCGTTTCTTCAAATCCGTGCGAGAGATCAACGCAACCAGCTCACCTTGTTGATTCACAACAGGTAATTTACCTTTTTTCGCTGTTTTTAATAACTGATTTGCCTCCGCTAAGGACACGCCTTCGGTGGCCGTTACTAGGTCGGTGACCATGACGTCTTTCAGCAAGATACTCCTGTCTTCGATGTAGTCGATGTCGCGGTTAGTGACGATACCTGCAGGTCTATAGTAAGAGAGGTGCGTATATGATAAGGTAGAGAAAGGAAGTACCTACTAATTTAGAGCCGATTTTGCCATCAATTGTGATTGGGATGCCGGAGTATCCGTGCTTGGCTTTCAATTCGTCAACGGCAGCGATTGTGTGTGATGGCGATAAGCATGCTGGATCAGTTATAAAACCATTTTTATATTTTTTAACTAATCTTACTTCTTTGCATTGTTCTTCAACTGTCATGTTATAATGTATAATGCCAATAGCGCCTTGTAATGCCATACCAATCGCCATTTCATGCTCTGTAACAGTGTCCATAGGTGATGATAACAATGGAACCTTGAGTTTTATTCGCTTGGTTATATGAGTTTCTAAAGATATGTCAGCAGCTGCATTATTACTTATGTTTCCTGGCATTACAATCAAGTCATCGAAGGTATAAGCATATGGATTCCTTCTGCTTCCAAACAGTTGGTGTGCAGTATATCCATCGGCGCCGTCAGAGTCTTCAATGTCTGGCACATCACCAGTAGTTTTCACAAATAAACTCATATTAAATAACTATTCTTAAGTCCTTCTTGCCTCTGATATGTTCTACGACACGGTTAGAATGCAATCTTTGAGGCGGCGATCTTCCTTCCTCCTTGAACTTATTCTGCACTTGCATACCTCGAGCATACGAATTAACGAGCCCGGCCCGGCCCTCACCTCGACTTTCAAGGGGACTTAATAGAAGGAGATTCTTCAAGGATTGCCCGCTGCACAGATGCTTTAGTCACTCCACCATCGGCTCTAGCGTCATTATTATCACTGAATGAATATAAAACTCAGTTCACTTTGCCGGTATGCAAGTCAAACTCGCCATCTGCGAGGCAGACTGCGACTGAGGGTGCACTGTGTGTAAGTTGTCAAGCGGTAAATAGACAGACAGTAAAAGAGCATGTCTCGTCACCGCAAGATCGATTATGATGAGTATGATGACTACGAGGATGACTATGACTATGATGACTACGAGGACGAGTCAGCCGCGCAATGCTACGAGGATCCAAACAACGAAGTAGCAGTAGATGCAATAGATCATTCAATTGACTATTTGCAATTTGTTATGGAGAGTTTGGGAGAGGTGACTTTAAATGCACAAGGGAAGAGACAGATCAAAGACTTGGGACTTACAGAGGCGAGAGTGGAACAGATACTAAAAGGTTATGATTACAATGTAGAAAAAACAATTTCACATTTTACTAAAAGTGCAACATCAACATCCAGTGCACCAGCAGTAAAGCAAGCTGTGGCGACAAATTCAGCTGCTAAATCGAATAAGCCTGGAGGCAACACGAGTTCGGCAACTAATAAAGACACGAAAGAAGCAGTGACCAAGTCGATAACAGGCGTTGGTACTGAGAAAGCGAAAACACCAACTGTATTCTCTACAAAACTGTCCGACTCTAATGAAGGTGCGCATGGCGACTACTCTAGGCCGTATAGCATGTCTGACGACGACATAGAAACACCAGTGTCAGCACCAGCAAGTGATCGCGAGCACATTTCCATGATAGTTGCCGGTCACGTTGATGCAGGTAAGAGCACGTTGGTGGGCAATTTATTGTATAAACATGGCGATATTGCGCAAAAAACAATGCATAAATATGAGAAAGAGTCTAAAGAAATAGGGAAAAGTTCCTTTGCTTATGCGTGGATCATGGACCAAAATGAGACCGAGCGCGAGCACGGTGTCACCATCGACATCGGTGAAGAGGAGATAAGAACGGCGACCAAAAGCGTGACTATTCTGGACTCACCAGGACACAAGGACTTTGTGCCCAACATGATCTCGGGATGCATCTTAGCTGACGTAGGATTGCTCGTTATCCCTGCCTCGATAGGTGAGTTCGAGTCGTCGATAGGTGCGAATGCGCAGACTCGTGAACACTTGACGCTGCTTAAAGCGCTAGGTGTGAATCAACTCATATTCGCCATCAATAAGATGGACATGACCAACCCTCCCTGGTGCAAAGACAGGTACGACGAGATCGTCAAGTATGTAACGACGCATATACTCCGCGATATCAAGTACAACATGCAGCATGTGCGCTTTATTCCGGTGAGTGGGATAACTAGTGAAAATGTAGTGAAAATTAGTGACGGATGCCCGCTGTCGCAGTGGTACAAAGGCCCCACGCTGCTGGGGGGAATCGACACGTTTGTTGTGCCTCGAAGGGAGATGCAGAAGTCGTTGAGGGCCATCATCACAGGAGTCCAGCCCTCGACAGGAGGAAAAGCGATTGATGTCAACGTAGCCGTTATACAAGGAAAGCTGCAAGTCGGTAGAAACGTGCAGCTAGCATCCAAGAAGTACAAACCATGCGCAATGGTCAAGAAAATTATCAAAACAGGTGGAGAGACGAGGAGCGCGTTATTCGCGGGGGAGAAAGGAGTCGTGACGCTGAATGACCAGCACGGTCGCACCGGCGATGAACTGAGTATCTTTGACGGCGAGGTGATCTGCAAAGGCCCCGTGCTTGTCGGTAGTCACAAGTCTTTCAAAGCCTCTATTCTAACACTAGCGACCCTTTTTCCACCGATTATCCCTGGATCCCTGTACATCTTGTACATTCACGGGGAGGAGATACAGTGCTGCGTAAGCAAGATATACAATGTAATTGACCCGAACGAGCCGGATAGCGTGGTCGTGAAAAGCCCTAAGTGCATCGCCGCTAATAGGACCGCCCACGTGAAGCTGAGAGCCGTAGCACCCATCACTATCGAGCCATTCCAGCAGTGTAAACCGCTAGGCAGGTTCGCTCTGCGGTCCAAAGGTGCCACCATCGCCGTCGGCATATGCACCAAGACAGACTAAGTAGTTTATAATTATTGTTTATACACAGACATGACAAGCTTATCCTTTGACAATTTGTGTACCGAATATTTCTCCGGAAAGCGCTTTCAATATACAATGTCTAACTCGACCATCCATGATGGACACCGCGCCGACTCCCGCTTCAACCGCTTGAGTAGCTGTTTCTAACTTGGGTATCATCCCGCCGCTTATCGTGCCATCCGCTACTAACTCGTGCAACCTGGTGCTCTGAATGGTCTCGATAAGTTGCTTTTCCTTATCTAACACTCCGACAATGTCCGTCAAAAGCAGCAATCTATTGGCTTTAATTGCCTCGGCAACTGCACCGGCGGCGGTATCGGCGTTGATGTTTAGACTGCCGCCTCCTACTTCGTTCAATCCCACTGGGGCGATCACTGGAATCATGTTGATGGACAACAAATCAAGTATCATTTTGGTATTGATCATGGTTGGATCCCCTACTAAACCTAAATCCACGGCAACTTCTTTCCCTTTTTCATCTATCATTTTTTTTACAAGTGGTTTTGCTTGTATTAACTTACCATCTAAACCACATAATCCTACCGCACCACGTACCCCAGTCTGCATAGAGATCATTCCAACAATATCCTTGTTGATGGAACCACATAGAACCATTTGTGCTACTTCCATAGTCTTGGCATCTGTAACACGCAGTCCTTGTACAAATTTAGACTCAATTGCTAAAGATGTCAACATCTTCTGTATCTGTGGTCCGCCACCATGAACGATGACTGGTAATATTCCAGCGCGACATAATTCTCCAATATCCTCACAAAACAATCTCTTTAATTCATCATTTTCCATTGCGTGTCCTGCATAAATGAAGTGGTAAGTGAGAGAGTATGAGCATATGAGAGAGCAATACCTCCATATTTAATCACAACAATGGAACCAGGAGGAGTAGTACGGCGTACACCCTCTATTAATGAAGAATCCTGCATAGACACTCCAACGTGTCGATACCTACTACTAGATGGCAAGTAAAATGCATGCGATGACACGGCAAGCAACAGCAAGCATAATAAAGCTATCATCTCTCTCGGTACTTCAGCAGTGATTTGTCAACTCTTTGCGAGTCGACAACTTGCAGACGACAGCTCATGAGCACCCGCGGCCCTCGGAGTGCGATTGGTATTGGATTCGTAGACTAACTATGAATGCACCAAGTGGGTGGTTAATCGTATTGCAGCGATCTAAATGCGGCAAGCATATTAGTAGGTGTACATACTTATCGATCTAAGACCTATCGTTAATCCCTAAAATGGCTCGAGCTTCGAGAGAAAATCAAACCAGTATACGCTTTCGACAGGCTGTTTGGGTGAGTAAAATGGCGGGTTTAGTCACCAGTCATTACGGTCGACCAAGCGATGAAGCTCTACCTCCTAGAGAGAAAGGGGAAACTTATCTTGAGTGGAGGGCACGTCTGAGAGGTAATATGACAATGACTAAGTCTCCGTGGGCTCGATCACCAAGTCCTCCTGGAAACAAGAAAGCTCAGGCAAATGTATCTACAAGTAAAGGCACTAATTTATTGCCCACACTTGATAGCAAGAAAAGGGATGCACAGATAGCAGTCAAACGGAAAGACAAGAAAGATAAGAGGAAAAGAAGAAAACGATCAAGTTCCAGTAGTAGTAGTAGTAGCTCAAGTAGCAGTTCTAGTAGCTCTAGTTCTAGTAGTAGTTCTAGCTCAAGTAGCAGTAGTAGCTCAAGTAGCTCTAGTTCTAGTAGTAGTTCTAGCTCAAGTAGCAGTAGTAGCTCTAGTTCTAGCAGTAGTAGTAGCTCATCCCGTAAGGAGAAGAAACCATTGGATTTATTAACTAAGAAGTCAAATAATAGTAATTTGCTTGATGGCGTTATTAATCAGTCTTTTGGATTAGCTGACTTAGAGAATGAAGAAGCGCGGAGGTTTCAAATGGAAGTACAGGGTAATAAATTCAGAGCAGATAATGATAAAAATGGTGATTCTGACGATGATTTTGGTCCGAAACCAATGGCCCAGTTGTCTGATCTTGGCGACGACAGAGTCAATTACGGCGGAGGCTTACTTGCTGGCGAAGGTGCGGCATTGGCAGCATATGTGAAACAAGATATTCGTATTCCTCGTCGTGGTGAAATTGGTATTTCAGCAGAAAGAATTGAAGCCTTAGAGGCAGAAGGATATGTGATGTCTGGTTCGCGTCATGCACGTATGAATGCAGTGCGCTTGCGTAAAGAAAATCAAGTTTATTCGGCTGAAGAGAAACGTGCTTTAGCACTCATATCGATGGAAGAAAAAATACAACATGATAATAAGATAATTGGAGAGTACAAGCAGATGCTGCAGCAGAAATTGAAAGAGTCGGGAAATAATGTATAGCTTTTTACTGTGTTACAATGTTCAAATAGTATTAATCACTCATGTAGTCCGTGTCTACTTGGGATATTCCACAGTAAGCAGAGTCGCCCGCAGTCTGCTTGATATAAACAGAAGTCCAACCACCAAAGGGTGAGAAAAAGTCCATGGAACTGACGTTGTCGTACCTTGGGTACCACAGTTTGTACTTAGAATAGCCATCAACATTGTTCATAATGTTCTGCCAATATGTTTTGGTGGTGTAAATCGCAACTTCAACATTCATTTCTTCTATTGCAGCAACCAATTCTGCAATAAAATTAACGTTATAATCCATGTTAGTATCAAAGTACTTACTAGGCGACTCGTCTTCAATATCAATATACATTCGGTTTACGGTAACTCCATTGTTGACTAAATAATCAATACTATCTTTTGCTTGTTGATACGCACTGACACAAGTAATGTTATTAGCACTAGCGTACGTTGATGTCTGAATACATGGGAATATATAAGCATCGATGGAAAGTCCACGTGCATGTGCTAGCTGTAATGTATTCGCCGCATTCGTATCAATAATTCCTTTGTTACGATAAACACGCGAAATAAGAAACGTAATATTATGTTCACTTATTAAGCAATCCAAATCATCAGCTGTAATAGCTACCGACAAGTCTACACCACTGCGACAGTTCACACGAGAAATCGTGCAAAATACGAGTAAAAAAGCCAAGTAAAACATCATCTTTCTCTTTCGTTTTCCTTTTCCTGAAACATTGGTACCAGCCTGGTAAGGGCCGTGGTTCAGTCACCGTTTGCTTGCAGGAATTACTTTGGTTGTTGCCGTACTTGGCAGTTTGCCAAGTCTCAAGCATGTGCTTTGGGATCGCAGTCTTGCACGAGACTAGCCGTTACTTAGATTAACTTTTAAGTTGTACTCAAACGGGGCCGGTTTCAATCGGAATTTGGTCTGCAGATTTACAGTTCCAATTTGAATGCTTTAGTCGCAGCTTGGAGAGACATGGGCAAATCTGCACAGGTACAGTTGGTTCCTGGGGTAAATGACGACGTCCTAGCAGGCGCATTTGCGGGGTTAGTTGCCAGACTCACAACAGCGCCATTTGATGTCTTGAAAATACGCTTTCAATTACAGGTTCATTTACAACTTACCAATGCTTTATTCACTTGCTCATTTATATCTTTTCGTGTGTACTCATTCACTTCCTTAGGCTGCAGAGAGTGCAAAATACACTAATATGCTACAGGCAGTAAAATCGGTGGTCAAGGAAGAGGGGTTTCTCTCCTTATGGAAAGGCAATTTATCGGCAACCTATTTATGGATTACGTACGCCATGATCCAGTTTTCAGTGTATGGAATGCTGAAACGGCTTGGTGAGTCTATCCAAGACCCATTCGAGAAGAAATATAAAAATGATAATGACTTAATAAAGAAATCAATGCGAAATATGCATGAGGAAGCAAATACGGTAAGAAGTTCCATGAAGGTAAAACCAACGAAGCAGCCGAAGAACAGGTTCTGGAACACATTTGTATTGTTTCTAGCCGGAGCAGGTGCTGGTATGACTGCAACTGCCATGACCTATCCACTAGATATAATGAGAACTCACTTTGCACTACAAGGTAATGTCAAGACCCTCAACACAATGAGCTCGTTTGTAGCCCACACCATGAAGAATCAGGGCTTTCGAGGGTTCTATAGCGGCTGCACTCCAGCGCTGGTGGGAATAACGCCGTACATGGGACTGAATTTTGCTATTTATGAGACGTTGACCAAGTTTACTGACTTCAATAACAACGGCTCTGGCGCACAGGGCTCTGGTTTACAGGGCTCAATACTAAAGAAAATATTTCGTAAAGGAGTGTGCGGTGCAGTAGCAGGTGGCACCTCCAAGTTCTTAGTCTATCCACTCGATACAATCAAGAAACAAATGCAAATGAAGGTGCTGCAGACCACAGTTGACGGCTGCACCAAGTTCCCTGTCTACAAGAATATGTACGACTGTTTCATCACCATACTCCGTCGCGATGGGATCCGAGGCTTTTACAAGGGCATCGCACCCACCACGCTGAAGTCCGTGTTCGCTACCGCAGTCACCTTCGCGGCATACGAGAGTGCCAAGGATTTCATTGAATTACAGAAAAGGAAAGAATCGTGTAAGTAGAGGCGTTCCCTCAGTTGTTTCTATATAAATATTACAAAAGTTACATGTAAACAGTTTTATCTCACCACAGACTCACTCATGTACTCACTCACTCATGTACTCACTCACTCATGTACTCACTCACTCACTCACTCACTCTCTCACGTCTTTTTCTTTTTCTGAAAAAGATTATCGATGAATGAGGGTGTGGAGGAGAAAGACGAGTCCTCTGTCTCAACCGACTCTTGTCGCCCCATAGGTGACGCAGGATCCTCTACACTACTCACTGGAGTAGCCGCATCCGCACTATTCGCTGCAACTTTCGATCGCGAGGAGTGAAAGCATAGTCGTCGCAAGGCCACGAGACTTATGGAGAGCGCAAGGCCGATGATAGTGACCGAGATGATGGCTCCGGCACGCGAGGAATAGTAGATGTCGAAGATGGCCCACAAGTAAAGTAAGATGGCTACTTGCAGGAATCCAGTGCCAAGGAAAAAGCATCGACTAGCAACTAGCGAGAAGTACTTTAGATGCTTTTTCCAGTGATTTTCGAAGGAAGGCATCCCGATCCCTGAGCTTGTCGCGTTTCTCTTCGCCCCACCGCGCACGCTCCTATCTGGCTCGGTATCTATCAATGCTTTGTTGATATTTGTTCTTTCGTTCAAGTAGTTCCTAATGGATTCCACGTGGCTTTTCCACTGCATGGAGATGTAGTTGTCGTCTTGTACGAGACTCGCTCGTTTGTTTCTTTTCTTGTTTCTATTACCTATCGGTGAGATGCGTCCTCCTTGACCAGCAGCAGCATCACGAGCCGGTGCACCTCCACTCACTGGGCCATCAATAGTAGGCGATCTAGACCTGTTGATGGGCGAGCTAGCGACTAGACCGATTGCAATACTTTTTTCTTTCCCAAACTTTTTGTTGAAATCTGTGAGTAACTTCGAGAATATTCGCCGCTGCTTATAGGCTTTGGTGTACATGAATTCGGATGAAACTCGAACGATTTGAATACACAAAATTATTGATATAAAGAGAAATGCGAAGGAGAGTGAGCTGGATAAGCCGTATAACGCGACGATGATGTTATTGGTTGAATTTGGTAAAATTCCTTGTATAATGACTGTAGCTAATGCGGAGAACATTGCCGATGAGGATAATATAATTGTTTGATGATGACGATTTTTCTGGTCAAACATATCACGCTCAGAATCTCTCGCGCTATCCAAAAGATCGGCGTCTAGCTGCTGGAAGTGTTCCACTACCGATACGAGAGATTCCACCATGTAAGTAGTCTTGGCGGCAATAGAAACCTCTTCATGTTGACTGCTTCCCGTGTTAATTATATTACTATGCATTTCACTAGACTTCCTAGCTTCTGAGTGATAGATGTTGTCATTTTGTATCAAAGACGACAGCGCTAAGAGTAAATTGGTAATCTCGAGCAACGCACCACTATTCATTTCTGAACGCTCTGAACAAACTATTGAATCTCAGCTTCAGCCTTTCTGTATGCAAATTCCACACACGCAAACTAGTCTACCCAGTAGCAAATGAACGGGGAGATAAAGGATATCGATCAGCGAGGACTCATCAGACGGGATTACTTTGTACCTATTTGGAAACGCGGCAAAAAGCAACCAAATGGTACCGTGCCCGGTACGCAGTAAGGGACATTAATTGAATGCAAAGTATGAATGGCGGAGTCTGCTTATCTCAATTGGAGCTGCTTGCTACTTGCCAACCCGAGTGCGTGCGCTTATTGCGTAGAAATGTCTGGACGAAGCCGCCGGTACTCTACACGGCCGTAAAAGGGAGAGTTAGTAACCAAGTTCAAATATACCATCAGCTGGATTCCAGAGCTGTGTCGCTGCGTCATATATAGTGAGGAGGTGTGCGCGATAACGTGTCATTAGGTAGGCATGAGTACGTTTGGAATAGATTACTTCTCATTATTGGGGCGTGCAAATGACTCATTTACCCACAAATTGTTAGCCAACAAATGGCGAGAAGATACGTACGACATGAAGCCGCTGGATGTTTGGCGTGATGCGATAGTAGATATCTCAGTGATATCAGCAGATGAGGCTATGCCTGATGATGAAAAGGATTGTGGCTGGGAGCTATTGAATGTATCCATTGATGGGATTGACTTGTCAAATGTTTTATCTACTTGTATTATCATCAAAAGAAGGAAATATTGTGAACGATTGGATCATGTTGTTGATATTCAGCTAGCACATGCAGATGCAATCATGCCTGATGGCTATGATGTAGTTGGTAGAAGCATATCGGGACGACCAGTTGCACAATTAGGATGTGGGTTGGGCTATATATGTTTTAAACGTGCAAATACATCTGAAATATCTTTTGTGCAAGGAGAGAGCATGATAGATGAATTAACCGTGATTTCGGTTGCTAATGGCGAGGAGTTGCCCGATAACTTTAAAGAAATTAAAGTATTAAAAGCACCTCAAACATCAAAATTACTATCCACTTATGCATCTAGTTCCTCGAGTAGTACTACCAGCGAGGTGATCATTGGATACCACCTGCGTACACCCATTGCACTAGCTAACGTATCCTTCGAGGCTGCCACGATAGACCGTTATCCCCTGGTGGATCATAGCGCATTACCGTTGCCAGCGCTAGAACTACCCATGTTCGCATTCCCGCATGGGTTGAAACTGAAATATAGTACGAAGAACTCGTTCCCGATCCCCATCTTCTTCTCGTTTGTATTCACTAACATGAAAGGTGTGCCCTCTTGACCCGACCCCGACTCACGAACCCTCACTTACTATTGTTTCTTATAGGCGATCACTTCTATGCGGCGTGTTTACGCTTCTACGAGCCTGTTACGAAGGAAGAATGCAAGCAAATTTTCCAGGATTTATATGGCATCAATGCGGAGTACGACAACAAGCTGGACATGTTGCTATCGTCGGTGTCGCTATTCAGCCCCAAAGTCATCTGTGTCATCACCTCGATGCCGTTCTACCGAGCAATGCGGCGATACCTGCGACAGCTGTACTCCTTGTCGCTATCATCCTTACCAGTGCCGTTGGAGTTTTATATCAGCTCGATTGTGAGCAAGATCCCCTTGCCCGTGCCTGGCGGTCGCCCTTTTCACGTAGTTCAAGACATATCGTTGATATCCAGCGCGTCGAAGCCCATGGCACCCATCAAGTTCGACTTGCCATCTAGCAGGTCCTTTCCCCACGTCGATCTAGACTTCGCCGCTCCACTGCGTTGCCTTTCGGTAGAGAAGCTACTGCTAGTGTTCACACTCATGCTGCGTGAAGCCAAGTTGGTCTTTACTTGCAGCTCACACACGTTACTTACAGAGACAATGGAGACGTTGAAAGCGCTTTTATTTCCTCTGACTTGGTCCTCGCCATTCATATCGCGCCTGCCGTACACTCTAGCGGGGTACCTCGGTGCGTTGGGTGGTTACATGATCGGCTTACAGATACAAGAAGAAGAGAATTGTGATTTATTACCTGTGCTTACTAGTGATGACGAGTCACCAGCGCATACGAGTAGCACCTTCAAGCGTCACGGCAGAGGCCAGTGGGCGCGACACCTCATCCGCGGCACGTACATCGTTGACTTGACGAAGAATGTAATATTGGAGTTTGACGGGGAAAATGAGGTGGTGATGCTACCTAGCAAGGCCGCAGCTATCCTCAAAACCCTGCCTCCAGGCCCCAAGAGAAGGCTAGAAGCCGCGTTGCACAAGATCGCAACCGAGTACAAGATAGGTCCGCAGGTGACGGCGCTGGAGCAGTTTGACTCCGCATTTGATTTCTTCCCCTACGTTGAAGGGGACATCACCGAAGCCCAGTGGGATCGGTTCCCTACCGCGGAGTTGAGGGACGCCTTCATGGTGTACATGATCGACGTGCTGGGCAACTACGCCAAGTACATGATATCCCCGATCGCGTTGGGGCTTGGGGACGGGGCAAGCGAGTTCCGCACATTTAAAGAGTCCTTCTATGTGGAGGAATATCTAGCCGTTAGCAACGAGTACAACATGAAACACCTAACCGAGTTGTTACTGGAAACACAAATGTTTTCTGTTTTGATTCAGCAGAGGAACGAGGCGTGTAATCCCTGCTTGGTCTTCTATGAGCGGGCGGCTGCCTTGTTGCGGTTGTTGGGCCTGCAAGCAGGAGGGCACGGTGCGCTCGTTAAACCCTCTGCATTTTCCGCTGTAACAGGAAATTATTCATCAAAATTTGTGCTAGAACTCCCTGTCCCGCTGTACCGGCTGCTGCTGGCGTACGAGACGTATATCCAGCTAGACCCCAGCACGAAGGAGAAGGTCTTGCAGCTGTCCAACGGCACTGGCGCCACGTCAGGCAGTTTGAGTCCCAGCAGCAGTTGGAGCATGAGAAGCGCCGTCCCAGATTCAACCAAGTTGTATAATGCGTTGGTTTACATCTCCACGCACTTACTCGGCGATGTCAACACCCTAACAAGCAGTCCCGTCGCGGTGGGAGCTAACTACGACGCAGAAGCCCTAGAAACCGTTGACATTGACAGCTTCCGTGATCGCGCGCTTGGTGCCGTGACCATGTCGGGGCCTACCTCGCACCGCATTGAGACCGAGGCGACCACTGTGGAAGTGGACGCAAGCGGGAGATTTGTGTACTCAAAACAGTGGCCTTTGCTGAACCACGAGCTCATCCAGCTGCATGCCACTAGCTTCATCCATCCAAAAGTGAATGCAATCTGCGAGCGCCGCGAGAAGGTGTTGAGTCTGAAGGAAGACATGAGTGCGTTGCTGCGCCTGCCCGAGGACCGCTACTACAAGAACAAGCAGGGAATGGTGACGATCGATGAAAGCATCGAGCATGTGAATAACGACGTGTATATCCTCTATGACTTGGTGTGCGAGATCGCCAACGTCTCCATCACCATGTTATCCCTCCGATCGTTACTGAAAGGCAACAATAGCAGCGTGCAAGAGCTACTGCAAGTTCTGGGTGTAATAGCGCAGCTAGAAGACCGCAACATCGTCGACTTAGTGGATGAGAACGTACTCAGATGCGTCGTGTTTGTGTGCAGCCGATTCATCGCGAACAAGGAGGTCTTCACTCCCATATTCCGCGATATCGCGGTGAGCTTGTGCGATAGCGTGATCACTGACAAGCGAGACAACAACGTCCTGGCGGTGGATCCCTTACTCTACGGCTTCTTCCACCAAGTCGTCGCCAACTTCAACCCTAAACACAACAAGAAGGAGCTAGTGCTTGGTTGCGTCGACAATTTTACTTATCTAGAAGAAATCGGCGCCACTTGGCTACTGTTGAAGTGCTCCAAGTTCAAGCACTCCATCTTGACGCCGTCCGCACCCAACTCTCCTGCCCCAACGAGTCGAGTGACGGAGGTGAGTGACAGAGATAGCAGCATGGACAGCGGTAACAGCAGCACTTGGAGCTCGATGTTCACCAGCAGAAGCAAAACCAGCACAGCAATGCCAGACACAGCAAACAAAGCACAACGTAGCAAGCTTGCAGGTGCATCCAAGATTGTGTTGGAAGCGCTGGCGCTATCCAAATCAAGTGGGATGATGTCGTTCCTGTGCCACAAGCCCAGCTCACTCACTCACTGCAACCAATCCCCGCGTGACACCCTTGGCTCTGACCTCGATGACGCGACAGAGCGGGCAAGACAACGGATCCTTGCATTATTCAAGAACGCCGAGACACCCAGCGCACTTTATGACGGGATTGGCTCATTGAGTAGCCTGCTAACCGTTGGCGGCGTCACCAAGGAGCGCGCCATGTCTGACGACTCACTGAGTAACCACAGCTTATCCACCCTCTCAATATCTTCGCCGGTATCCCCTGCCGGCTATAAGAGGCCCAGCAAGGCGGGGACTATTAGTAGCCTGATGAAGAAAGGGTTTGGGATATCGCAGGTGAGTACCATGCCCGACCTGCACATCGCCTCGACGGTGAAGGCAATCACTAGACCGAGCGCGCACGCGGTTAACAAGTCACCGGAAGCCATTCAAATCAGAGACGACGAGTACGACGTGCGACGCTCGCCTACCACAGCCATTGAGAGCGAAGGGGGATTCTTTGAGGACGACGGCGAGGGCGAGGACGACGAGGACAATGAGGACATCCAAGAAAGCAGCGCTGTTGACAGCGTCAACCAGAGCTATGAGGTGGAGGAAGTGCGGCCTAGTAACGTGGTCGACGCCGCAGCTATCCAAGGGATGATCAAAGCTCACCTAGACACGCAGCTCAAGGCTACCGCGCGTGTCATCGCCATAGTAAGCAAGGCGACATGCCAGGAGTGCAGTCTCGCG
>JACCDO010300646.1_pt1 | contig 18014 bp, 18 predicted proteins | sample 7446101 | NCBI WGS metagenome assembly JACCDO01 (sample SAMN15323440, study PRJNA562643) | freshwater metagenome | isolation source: river surface water | place: USA:Blue River Watershed | collected 2017-08-16 | reverse complement strand
TCAAGCATACAACTTACTGTCCTCCACATTTCGCGTCACCTCCTTGATAAACTTATCCGCATCCAGCAGTTCATTGATATTCTCCGCCCAGTTGCGCCGATACCGAAACAGAAACCCTACAATCCCCGCCATCGTAATCGTTTTCTTATTGATATGCTCGTAAAACTTGTCAAACTCGCGGTCTGTTTCCTCCGCAGTCATCTCCTCCTTCCGCATCATATCACGGAACAGGTGCTTGACGTCCACCTTCTTCGGGTAGTTCATATGAATAATCATATCCGTCCGCCCCTGGCGCAGCAACGCGTGATCCAAACTCTCCGGATGATTCGTTGTAATAAATGAAATGAGCCCTTTCCTGAAAAAGACGCCGTCCAGCAGGTTGAGCAGGTTACTAAATGTGAAGGTGCTCTTGTTTTCTTGAGTGCCAGTGCGTTTCTCAAACAGACAGTCAATGTCTTCAAAAAGGAGGACGGACTTGGGCGGGATATCGCGGAACGCGGAGAGGGCGGTATTATTGTCTGTGTCGTGGTTGATAGAGAAGATACACAGATTATACCCGATTTCCTTACACATCGCCTTGATGATACTCGTCTTTCCACTGCCGGGAATACCCGTAAGGAGATAGTTCTTCTTATACGGAATCCCGAACTCATCGTATTCCTTCTCCTTCTTCAAGAAGTCCATAATATCCGCGCGCATTTTCTGTTTTAATTTCTCGTCAAAATAAACGGTGTCAAGGGTGCGCGAGGGGATTTTATTATAACGCATCCATTCGCCGTATTTTGTCATCACATAGACGTGAAGTTTACTAACATCTTGTTCGTTGTTTTCAAGGAAGTTGTCGCTTTCGCGGTAGAAATGGTGAAATATGGCTGGCGAATCCGTGCGAACCGTCATATATTCAAATTTCGCAGCTGAATCTTGCGTTCCAATGATTTTTTCCTGTTGGCGGTAGGTGATCAAAAACTCGGCGGATTTTTCGGACTGGGTCTTTGTCGCGGGGACCGTATACGTGTATTTATAGTTGCCATAGCCGATTTGCGAATAACAGAAATCCTCCTTGTCGTATTTATAGGGGCGGCGGCGCAACTTGAGCGGGATCGGGACCGGACCCACGGGTGTTGACGCCCCTGCGGTGTCGCCGTCGCCACCGTTGTCGGGGATATGAACCAAGTTATGAATTGTATGATACATATACAGCAACATTTGATTCATTATACACGATGCGTCGGTGTAATATTCGTATTGTCCATCGGGCATTTTATTCAAATCCACGACGAGTTTACTGTGTTGGACGCTTTCATCGTCGCTGTCAGACTCACCAGTATATTCTGTTTGAAGCATTGCATTCGCCTTTCTATACTGTGCGACGCAGTTATCGGGGGAAACAGAATCGGCTCGGGCGATAGACATGAATGGAATGGAATGGAATACGAATGGAATGGAATACGAATGGAATGGAATACGAATGGATACTGATATATCATAACGCGTTGGGTTTATATCGTAATATAATATATAATATGAATACGTCGCGCAAAATAAAAAGAAATCGCAAACAAGCAAATAATAAAACCAAAAAAATGAAATATGGAGGAATGAAAAAAGGGACCAAGCCCGATTATAAAAGTAAAGACGCAAAGTTATCGGATGATCAGGTATATCGTTATCAATTGACACGTATATGGGACGAAACCAAGCCTAAAGTATTATTTATTATGTTGAATCCGTCTACCGCCGATGCTCTTGAAGATGACCCGACAATTCGCAGGGTAGTTAATTTTGCTGAAAGTTGGGGGTATGGTAGCGTGTATGTGGCGAATTTATATGCGTTTCGTAGCACAGACCCAAAGGGACTTAAAACAACTTCGGACCCGATAGGTCCAGAGAATAGACAACATATACAAGAATTAGTTGGGTTAGTTGATAGAGTAATCTATGCTTGGGGGAATAAAGAAAAAGAGCCAGAGTGGTTACGCGAATTAATCACAACTCCGTATTGTATCGCGCATTCAACAAAAGGAATACCCAAACATCCATTATATTTAAAGGGTGATTCTCAACCCATATTATATTTAAGAGATGCGTGTCAATGAGGAACATCAGAAGCACAAACCGATGTAAAATCGGGCACAAACCGATGTAAAATCGGTTTAAATACTTATCCATATGACTACTACACGAACGATGCTGGCCTGTATTCAACCCAAGGACGATATTCCATCATTTCAACCACCTGTCGCACACGGAACCAGTTTATATAATACCCAAAACGACCTCCTGCTTCATAAAGTCCTGCGATTTTATAATGAAAACGGTGGTGAGAATATGGACTTGATGCTTGCCGTTATTAATGGAACGACCAATATTTCGTTGCGGATTATGGATTGGTTCGTCACCAATTATTCAAAGAAGCATTATACCGTCTATGAACTCGTGGGCGGTGGCGGCGGTGGCAGCGCGAAGCGATTCAAGGTTTACGTGGATTATAAACTGAAACTCCGCGCATATTCCAAAAAGCGATTTGACCCATTCTGTAGATGGGACCGGATTAATGTCCCGCATAAAAATGGCACCACGTATATTCAGACGACCTTAGGGCAACTGAATTTTTTTAAATGGGCGATTGAGAATGAGGTGCTTCGCTATATCCAGGAGAATTATACGGCAATTGAAACTGATATGAATATCCGGAATAATACGACACGTAAGATTGCGAAATCGCATCAGACGTCGGCTGCCACGGTGGACGGATGCGAGTTCGTCCTCGCCTCCGGCTCCGACGCTAACTCCTCCTGCGCCTCCAACCACTCCGTCCCCTCCGGGTCCTCCGTAGTCTCCGGCTCCGTAGTCGCATCCAAAGCGAAAGTATGCCCGTTATTGGGGGGCGCAACCATTAGCATCCCGTCGTTGGGGGGCGGAACCCCCGTTGCATCCAACGCGAAAGTAGGAAAACACCGCAAAAAGCGCGAGGAGCTGTCGTTATCCGCGACGAAAAGCATCAAGAAGGAGTTCGTGGATATTGTGATATCGTTCAATTAAGTTGCGAGGCGAATGCTTCTTCCGTGCCGATCGGCACTCCACGCGCTTCGTCTCGCAGTCGTGCTCCATTCACAGCCAGATTAAATGGCATCCTACAGGACGAAACCGAGTGAATCCGAGTGAATCCGATAAAAAGAGTGTAAAAACAAATAATATGGTTACTATAACTATATTATTAATATTGTTAATTATATTATTTAATGGGAAATCAAGTATCTCTCGTTCCAAAAGTCAGCTATGAAGACATTCAAATGGTCATATATCGGAATACGCATATTCCTCATTCCACACTGATTATTAACACCCTCCCTCCGTCTCTCCAACATTGTCTTATCAAGACTACGGTGGATATACGATACGAAGAGCAACTGGTGAATACAATGATTCATAAGAATCGCGATATAATGATTATTGTCTATGGCAAGAATTCCAATGACATCACCATTTTACATAAATACGAACAACTTGTGAAACTCGGGTTTACAAACGTCCATATTTATACAGGTGGCATCTTTGAATGGATGCTTCTTTATGAGATTTATGGAAAAGACCTCTTTAAAATAACACGATACGAGATTGATATTTTGCGGTATCGCCCCAAGTCTGTGCTTCTCGCAGCGATGGCGAGCAGTGGTGGCGCGGGCGCGGACGCGGGCCCTGGTGCGTATATCGAGGACACACCTCACGATTTCTCGCAACGGCGAAAGTCAACGTTAGTGGGCGGTAGTGGCGATATTCGCTTGGATATTCATCCGGAAGACGGCGGTGGTATTTCAGTAGAGAACGACAGTATCACCGGCACCGGTGGCAGTATTTTAACCGGGATAAAATGGTTATTTGGCGCGTAAGTTTCGTCGGATTTTTCGGTGTATATATATATATATAACGACAATGCCGACATCATTTAGACACGTGAAACGAATAACGACTGAGCCGAATTCTATATTCTACACGCTCTTGAAACAACCCGATAACAAATTCATCGGGTTCGGCCGTAAAAATTGCCCAGCACGTATCCTCAAGAAAGTCATATTGAACGAAAAGTTTGATATCATTGAAGATAAGGATGACACATTTCGTGGCGAAGACCCGCGTTCTTTTTATTTCAATAGTAAAATGTATGTCATTGACAATTATTTAAATGATATGTATTTGATAGAACACGACACAACCACTGCTACAAAATTCACAAAAATCCGTATGTCCGGTAAAAATCTATCATTTATCCCCCACGGCGGGAAGTTATATTTTATGCATTACATTATGCCGTTTGTAATGTATACGTGTGATGTGAATACGGGCATCTGCGAAAAAGTCGAGGTGGGAAATCACCAAAATACGCACAACTACGAATATCGTGGAGGAACCCCTGGGTATCTCGTGAAAGGAACAGATAATAAATACTTTGGATACGGACATCGGACGTATATGATCGGCAGTGTAATGACACATGATGTATTCAAATGGGTTGTTACATTTCCTGCCGATAATGGCGCACCGACCATTGAGTATTTTGAAGTGGAACAACCCCCCGGTTCTAAAAATATATGCGACCCTACGAGCGTGGTGGTTATAAACGACGGCGACGGCGGCGCTGATAAAGCTTACCTCATTACGGCGGAAACGGATGAAACCTGGTTTCACAACCAAGACTATATTACAAATGTTTATGAAATCGTTGATTAGTCCCGCCACGACCCATATCCTAGATGTCGCAAATACCCGCGCTCCATAAGACGGATAGACGAGTCCGCTTCCGTCGCATCTGCCGCTTGTTCGTGATACATTGTTGTGATGACATCCGGACCGCATACCCACAAAATATCGGTTTCTTCCCACTTGTCAAGATTGGACTGAAACAGCACTTCTAGGCGGCGCATACATTCACGAATACAACGTTCCAAAAAGGGGTGGCGCTTATAATTCGCAGCAAATGCGTAATTGGCGATGCGTAGCGCGTTGCGCGGGTTCTTACATTCACGCGGTCCTAGCGCGTCAATCGGCACAGTAAACTCCGTGAATAAAATCATCCGGTCATTCTTTGGGTTGATACCGCTTCTCGCTTGATGGAATGGATTCGTCGCGATGACACAATCCATATCCAGGTAAACCCCGCCGTGCTTATAGATATAGAGCAAGCGCCCCAGGTCGGCCTTCACAACCCAATGCTGTGGCGGGATTTTCGCCCATAACTCGGGGAGACCAGGAAATGACGAGAGAATGGGTGTAATATCCGCGGGAGTAACAATCGTGTGTTCGGGAATATGCTGTTTATTCTGCTGGATACAATTCATCGGGATAGCCGCGCGCTCATTGGGTTTGAAGTTCCACATATACGTCACCGAATCATAGCTCATCGTGTTTATGTATATCGTTTGGTATACATAAAAAACAAGAAGGATATTTATGTCCTTTATCACGCGGACGCGGCCGATGACGCTGCCGACGCAGCCAATAGTCCGCGAATAAACTCGGTGATGCGTTCCATCCTTTCCGAGAGAAGGCGCGGTGTTCCGATCACGTCTTCATTTGCGGGGAGTTCCAGGAGAGGGCATCCGCGCGCCCGAATCCAGTCTTCGTGGTATTGATGGCATCGTTGTATATAATCCGCCTGGATTGTCTCGCCCGCACGCGCACGTTTTCCGATACGTTCAATACACACATCAGGCGATGCATTAATATATACAATTCCCGCCAACGGAACATCCGTCAAGAATTCATCAAACCACAAGGTGTAAATCTGGAATTCGTCATGCGAGATATCGCCAGCGTCATACAACATTTTTGCGAAGACATTACGGTCCGTCTCTACACTCCGCTCGGTGATAATCAACTTGATTTTCGGATTCTTCACCGCCTTACGCAACAATGCGAGGCGCGAAATATACGCCATCATCTGGAATTTGAACGCATTTGCGCGTATATCCTTATATAAATTCGTCAGAATATTCACCCCATCCTTGTCACATACCTGATTCCATAACGCGACCGGCTCGTCAAGAAAGCATATCTCTTCCTGGAACGAGGTTATATTCGGAAATACGGCGGAGGCGGAATCATACGACATCCATTGTCTAAGATATTGCTCGTATTCATAACACGTGGTTGATTTACCAGAGCCGATATTTCCGTCAAAGCTCAGGATTACCGGGACGGGAGAAGACGCGGACGCGGACGCGGGCATAATACGACAGATATAGGACAGGCGGGTGGGGGTGATATACAATACGAGGGTATATTTAATTCAATTTATGGACGTGGCTTGGATTATAATACTTATACACATTGTATTATTATTATATACACCGGCGGTGTTTGAAATGATAAAAGGTGGAAAATTGATATAAAAGAAGCGCGATAACCTTAATGTATCGTTCAGTTTATTTCGTGTAATAATGTCGGCTACACCCACACCTGCGTTAGAAAGTGAAACCCTCGTTCAAGTGAAACTCACCGGTGAGGAATGGACCGGCGTTGAGATTATGGAACCTGAAGAAGAGATTCGTATCTTGCGGTTGATTATTGACGGATTTCACGATGTCAACCGTATATTCAACCCGCATTTATCATTACTATCGCGTCTAAAAATAACGGCGACGCCGGAAATGGACGATTATCTATTTGACGAATACTTTCGGAAACGCGTGGAGACCATTCTTGCGAAGATTAGCGCCTTGACGTCATTTGTCAGAGAGGGAGGAGAGGATGCGGCGGTCTTTACGATTTGCCCTAAATCCAAAAAAACAATGAAAAAGATGGATTTGATGCGAATCCAGAATATGAATACAACATTTGGAGGTTCAGGTGATACATACGACCATCACATTATGGATACAATTGAAGCGATGGTCGCGGTGAAGGATACTGCGGCTGCGACGGCCGCGGGCGTGGGGGCAAATGAATGGATGAAGCATTATTACACAATCAAACTTATGCTTCAAAAATCGGTCATCGGAATCAATGCGCACATTATTGATTTTGCGGGATTTGTGATTAAAGCTTTCAGTGCCGACATTCAAATCGTCGGGTTTCTTCGTAATGCGTACCGATTCATTGAGCAAAACGAGTGCGTCTTTAAATATGCGGATTTTCAATTATACGAGCATCAGAAACAGTTATTTACAATTGCGAAACGACCCGGGGCGAAATTGGTGCTATATATCGCGCCTACGGGAACGGGAAAGACACTTTCACCACTTGGGTTGTCGGAGAAATACAAGATTATATTCGTGTGTGCGGCGCGACACGTTGGGTTGGCATTGGCGAAGGCAGCGATTTCTATGAAGAAACGCATCGCATTCGCGTTCGGGTGTAGCAATATAGACGATATACGTCTTCATTATTATGCTGCCAAGGAGGCGATTCGCGACAAACGCAGTGGACGTATTCGTAAAGTGGACAACAGCATCGGTGACAATGTAGAGATTATGATTTGCGATATCCGGTCCTATTTACTCGCGATGCGGTATATGATGGCGTTTCATCCTCTTGATCATCTATTGATGTATTGGGATGAACCGACGATCTCACTGGACTACCCCGACCACGCACTTCACCCGATTATTCACCGAAATTGGAGTGGAAACCTGATTCCAAATGTCGTCTTATCGTCGGCGACACTACCGCGCGAGGATGAAATCGTGGATGTTATTCAGGATTTCAAGGTAAAATTCCACGAAAAAGGCGCGGAAATCTATAGTGTGGTTAGCCACGATTTCAAAAAATCAATTCCGATTGTGAACCAGGGTGGATTTATTGAGCTTCCGCATTATATGTTTGGGGAAGATTATGACAGCGTATTGGAATGTGTAGAACATTGTAAAACATATAAGACGTTGATGCGGTATTTTGATTTGCGCGAGATTTTGCGGTTTATTGGACTGGTCACGAAGCCGATTCGGCGCGACGACAGCGACAGCGACAGCGACAGCGACAGCGACAGCGACGACAGCGACGACAGCGACGACAGCGACGACGGCGCGGAAAAAACCAAAAAGCCCGAAGACACCGACCCAGACACTGAAGATAACACTGGTTTAATCATCACATCCCGCCGTTATCTCCCTGAGAATATGTTCGGTGATATCGGCGAAATAACAATGACAAGCATTAAGGAATACTACCTGCTTCTTCTTGAAAATATCCGGCCCAAATATTGGACCAAGGTCTATGAAGCACTCCGAGATTTTCGTAAACCCAAATTCACATCCGTCGTTAATTTATCCACCAGTGATGCACACACCTTGACGGATGGCCCCACAATCTATTTGACCGAACACGTAGATAAAGTGGCGGCATTTATGCTCCAAATCGCGAAAATACCGACCGTCGTTATGGATGATATTATGGCAACGATTGATTTCAATACGCGTATTCTGGAAGATATTCAGAAAACGGAGAAGTTGATTAAGGACCTGGAGGGCGAATCGGCGCCGGCTACATCGTCGGGGGGTGGCGGCAGCGCAAGCGACGAAAAGAAAACCCGCAAATTCACATCGGATACACGCGTGAATCCAGAAACTGCCCGACTTCACACCAAGGTGGAAGAATTGAAGAAATCCGTGAAATATACCGCACTCCACGAACTCTTCGTCCCCAACCGATTGGAGCATTTGAAGCGATGGACCTCCCGCACCGCCATTTCCAATGAATTCACTTCGTTTGTAGAAGACGACATCGTAGAGCAGATTATGCTTCTCGGTGTAGAAACGCACTGGAAGCTCCTGCTCCTGATGGGTATCGGCGCCATTACCAACACAACCGACCAGAAGTATACGGATATTATGAAGACGCTCGCGAAGCACCAGAAATTGTATCTTATTATCACAGCAACCGACTATATCTATGGCACCAATTATCAATTCTGTCACGGTTATATCGGCAAGGACTTGGAGGGGATGTCGCAGGAGAAGGCGATTCAGTCTATGGGGCGTATCGGGCGCGGAGCAATTCAGCAGGATTATACCATTCGCGTTCGTCACGACGCAATCCTGCGCCATATCTTCACAGCGGTGCGAAGTTCAGAGAAACCGGAAGTCTGCGCGATGAACCGGTTGTTCGTGACGGATGCGTGATCAGTGGCGGCGGATGCTTGAGAGTTGTATAGTATAATAGGCGTATATCATAATCGGCTCATTTGCGATGTCTGGAGTTGGATTTTCTACTTTTTTTAGATTTTCTATTTTTTTTAGATTTTCTAATAGCTTTTCGTGTATATTTTGATTTACCACCGGCAGAACTTGTCTTGTCGATACCGTTTATCATTCCCATTAATTTATCCGGATAACTACTACACGTATTTAATCTAAATAAGGATTTTGGTAATAATTGTGAAAAACTAGAACGTATTGATTCTGGGTTATACCAATTAGTAGAATCTGAAATGGAGTTGTTGCTAATAGTTAAACTACATTTTGTAATTGATGTATTTTTAGGTATTCCTTTAATCGAAGTCATTTCTTTAATAAATTTTCCGTGAGTAAAAACTAATATTTTGTGGGGATTAGATTGAGATGGAGATTGAGATATTTGTTTTCTTACAATGTCCTTGAACTTTGATGTATTTGAAGTTCTAAAATCGGCGGGGTCACTTTGTTCCGATCCTTCTAAAAGACTAAAATCTAATCTTGGAAAATTTACAATTATGTTTTCTGGAATGGGGGTGGTTCCTTTAATTTGTAAAAATAATTTATAAACATCAACACCATACAAATGAAACCATTCAATGAATTTTCTTAATTTAAATTGTATTTCTTGTGAGCTATTCCCTCTATTTTGATTATCACTATCTATGATTTCTCCGGCCCAATTTTGTAATTCGTTTATATACGGACAAATAAATAATGTAGTTCTATTTTCAGTGTTAACTGTAGACAATGCGAACATTGCCGTCATTATGGTGCGCATAACAGACGACGCGTAAATAAATGTAGGTTGAATACTCTCTTTCTGCGGTGCTTCTCTTAATTGGAATGATTGAAGCATACCAAATATGGATAATGGTGGTTCAAATAACCAAGTATATTTTGGCATTAAATTTTTAACATAATATGCCTTTAGTTTTCCGTTGTTTGTCTTTTCAATTTCTTGTTCCAGTAATTTAATATCAAGTTTTGGTGGAATAAAGGCGTCTTCCGCGGACATAATTGCGTCTAGTTTGTCATCTTGTTGTTTTATCTTTTCTTGAAGTGATGTTATGCTTTTGTCGTGATAATTGCTAATTTCTGTTTTTTTAATTATTTCGTGATAATTATTCCATTTTTTACTATATTGTTCGTCTTGAGAACCCGGATTATCCGTGATTTTACCATCTAATAAATTGGAGCAACTTTCTGCGTGTCGAACCAAATACAATTCTATTTCAGACGCCATTTATATTTAATATATGTGTATATAATAAACATGTCCACTCCTAGGCGCACCGCCCTCCTTGTCGGTATCAACTACCGTGGCACCGAAAATGAACTCAATGGATGCTATAACGACGTTGTCAATGTCGCCCATTATTTACGCACCATTTTAGGATATGCCCCGAGCGCCATTAGCGTTCTCACCGACGGCAATCGTGGCTCCACGTTCCCCGCATCCGTCGCCCCCACCCGCCAAAACATCCTCGCGGGAATGGCCGCCCTCGTCGCAGGGATGGTCGCCGGTGATGAAGCCGTATTCCATTTCTCCGGCCACGGGTCGCTCGTGCGTGATACCAACGGCGATGAAGTTACCGGACTTGATTCGTGTCTTTGCCCCCTAGATTACAATGCGCCAGCATCGGCAGGTGGCGGCGTGGTCACCGACGACGAACTCCGCGCACTTCTCGTGAATAAAGTCCCCCGCGGTGCGCGCCTCTATATCATCCTGGACTGCTGTCATAACGGCACCGGATGCGATGTCCGGTATAAATACGAGGACTTCAGTGTGCTTCTTCGCCCGACCCCCGTGCCAGTATGGCGCACCCAACAGAAAGCATTCGCCAATAACAAATACGCAATCACTGCGGGTGAGGTCTATATGATTAGCGGGTCACGCGACGAACAAACCGCCGCCGACGCGTATATCAATAATGCATTCGCCGGCGCGCTCACTTACGCCGTATTCGCCATTCTTCGCGCCAACCAGGCAAACATCAGCGCGTATTCGTGGAGTTCCCTCCTCCGCGATGTCCGACATTTTATGCGCGTCAACCGATACACCCAGATTCCGCAGGTTATGACCGGACAATTAATTACTCCGGCGCAGGCAGTTTTCCCGGGATTGGCGGCGGGGAGACGTAGCACATTAGAAATTAGTTCTGGTTCTTCCGTCGGTTTCGCGAGTGGCGACGGTTATAGGGGGGTGTCCGCGTCGGTATCACCGCCGACATTATACAGTTTTAGACCGAATACTGGTTCAAATAAATCCCGCCGTGGGATTCAATTTCTTCATTGAATGTGGGTATTAAGGTAAAATTTTGTAGTTATAGAAAATATGATGAAGGCGCATCATCGTGTTAGATTGTAAAAAAATTGAAATGCTTTTTTTACAATCGTTGGAATACAGTTGAGTCAACAAGCGAATACGAACGAACAATGTCAGGATCAGAAGAACAACAACACGGAACAGTGAACCCCAATTTGGCGGCGCTTATGCGCGTTATCGAGGACAATCAATCCAAAATGCCCGAAGGTGAGTATCTCGTGGCAATGAATGCGCTCTGTGCGCTCCACCGAGTTGAAGAAGAAAACAAAATACGCGCCGCCGCCGCCGTTGCCGCCGTTGCGAGACCTCCTCCTCCCCCGTCTTACCGCGAGTCGGTCCATCTTTTCGCAGAGCAACTACAACGAAGCGTCGGCGAAGTTGATTACCAAGCGTGGCGTCGTGTTACATTGGAACTTCCCGAATATTCGGGGGTCACGCTGGAACACTGGATGACGATTCAAGAACAAGACCGAACCCGGTTGTTGCAAGAAGCGACCGAGAAGATTGCGGCTGCCTTTGAAAGACAGTACCGGAATCCGGACGCGACCGTTTGCCCCTTCATCGCAAGACACTCGGTTGGTTCATGGAGTTTTGGAACGGATGATGCGTGCTGGACGTGTGTTTGCGGATACAGCGGAAAAAGCAAACACTGGAAGAAACACGAAGAAAGCGAACGTCACCGAGAATGGGCGGCCCATCGCACCGTCCCTCGCAGGACCATTGAAAAAATGAAGGCGAGGATTCAAGAAGACCGCGTCGGACATTTGGTTCGGCTCCACCCTACCTGCGCGAACCGCAGCGGTGTGAGATGCTATCTCGCTCATCAGGACGAGAATGAATGGACGTCTCCTGAAATGTTTCCGGAAGAAGTTCGCAAGGCCCGCGACGACGGCACATGGGATGTCTATGTCAAACAACACTGGGCGATGCATCGCGAATGGTAAATGACGTGTGGTGGTTGGTGGAATGAAGAGTAAGTATGTATCAGGTAAGTGGTGCGCGCGCGCGGATTTGTGTGTGTGTTTACTAACACTTTTTTATTGTTATTTTACGATAAAAAAGTGTTAGTAACACAACACACGCTCGCTCGCTCGCTCGCTCGCTCGCTTACCTCTCGCTCGCTTCGCTTACATACCTTGATGCTTTATATACCTGACAATAATATCGCGCATATTCCTGCGGCCCTCATCATTAAAATTGCTGTTGATCCATCCAGTTTCTTCGTCATTTTTTTCGGTGGCACATTCAGCCGCGTCAGCCGCACAAGCCTCCTCATACGACGGCGGTGGCAAATTCACAATATAGAACTTGTCGCGATGGGTTTGACGTGTTTCGTCCCACATAACCGTCCGCATCCAATTGTAATGTTCTTGAACGATGTTTTCGTATTCTGTTCTGGGACGCACATCAAACCAGTCGTCTTTGGTGCGAACCATCATCACGAGCCTGAAATCATTGGTGTAATGTTTGTGGTCGCCTGTCATTTCAATCCAGATTCGCGAAGGTTTCACAAACATCTCCTCGTATTCGTCGTGTCGCTTCTGGAGCGCGGGTGGGATCGGTTTCTGCCAGAAATGGATGCGTTCATCACCTTCAATCATTCCCAAATCAAACCAGTCAATACTGTAACAATTGCGATAGGCCGTGATTTGACGCGGGTCGGTTTTCAACCAGTGTTCGCTTTTGCAGTATTTCGGCGTATGCCCGATTTCACCACATCGCGCACACTGTTGCTGGAGCAGGAGCGGGCACGTAATCTTCGCACCAAATTCAGGACCGCTTTTTGTGTAATGTGTCTTGCAAACTGCGAGTGGGAGTTTGCGCTGCTTACAAAACTTACAGAAGGGACGTCGCATCTTCGTAGATTTGGTCTGGGTAGGCACGCTGAAGGTTCGCGCAAGGTATGCTTTTTCTTCGTCTTGAGCACGTTTTGCTTCTGCTTCGTCGTCCCATATGTTCTTGTATCTTATCATAGATGAATGATCCCAATCAGGAACAATTGTCTTCAAATCCGCAGAGGGTATTCTTTCCACACGAAACGGTGGGAGTTTTGCCATATCCAGTCGGGTATATTTCGGGGGCGGGATTCTCGTTGTCATTGTTGCGGGGGGCGGTTGGCTATAATATCCATTAGAATGAAAAAAAACATCAATTTTTTCTGGTGGAACAGAAAAAATGACGGGGGACCGCCAATTTTTCCCGTTCCGCCTCGTTATTCTTCCATACTATACTTACCATCCAAACACAGTTTCGTCAAAATCGTAATCTCCATCAGCGTCCTTGGAATGAACCGACTTTGTCGGTTTTCCGTTTTCCCATATACCTTCAAATATGACGATTTCAGAACCGTCTCCGGATTTTTGAAGGTGAACCCCGTAGCCGTGAAGCTTGTCGTTTTTCCAATTTCCAATGTATTCGTGCCATTTCGCCAAATGTGCGTTTTCTTCCGCCTCGTCGCGATTCAGATATGTGCCGTAAACAAATGCCGGGGTGCGGAGAGTTCCAGATCCGTGACGTTTATAACTCACGTCGTCTTTCTGGTGGCATATTCTCATATGCCCCATATAGACAGTTCCGTCGGGATAACTATAGATGCGTTCTTGAGTTGTAATTTCTGGCTCTGGTTTGTTGCGACCCTTTTCACTCTCCTCTTCAAAAAATGCCAGCAACCATTCGTCCGACAGTTGTTCGTCTTCTTTCGTTATCCTCTCGTTTCGGTTTTCCATTATTATTATCTATCTTATACTTCACGGTATCTATCGTATCTATAATAAATATGAAAAAACAATTCAATTTATTCTTTGATATACCAAGAGAAATAAAAAGTATTAGAATAAAAACACACACACACACACACACACACACACGTATTTTTTGTTTTTTTTTTGATTTCATTATCATCTTATACATTTAAACATTGATACTTACCTTACATATTGCGCAGGAATTCCTCACACATTTCATCTGGATTGAAGAGGGTTTCGGCCTCTTCATCGCCCCAATTTTCACTGTGGGAGAGATTGACGGCAAGAACGTCAATTGCTCCAGGGATGACGACGGGGTGCTGATGACCGCGGATGACGATGAACTCCTCCTCCTTCTTGTTGTCGGTATTGGCGGATCCGTGCTTGGCCGCCGAAAGTGCGGGCGCTTCAAGGTTCAAGCGAACACGAGGGCCGTGAGGATGGGCGTATGGGGCGCGATGCTGGCGGGGCGCTTGCTTCGCCACCTCAAGCCAGGGTGTTGAAACACGGCGACGCGCGTCTTCTTGCTCGCGGTAGTAGGCATCATCGCGTTCGCGGATTTCACGTTCGTGACGCTCGGTGTCATCGCGAAGTTGATTGAATGACCCACGGCGGGGTTCTTCACGGCGGGGCTCCTCACGCGCAATGTAGCGGTCTTCACGGCGGGGCTCGCGTTCAATGTAGCGGTCTTCACGGTAGCGCTCTTCACGACGAGGCTCGCGTTCAATGTAGCGCTCTTCACGGTAGCGGTCTTCACGGCGGGATTCTTCACGGTAGCGGTCTTCACGGCGGGGTTCTTCACGGCGGGGTTCTTCACGGCGACGGTATTGAGGGCAGTAGGATGACGTGTGTCCAGTCTTTTGGCAGATTCGGCAGGCTTGGTTCAGGAGCGTTCGGCAGATGACTTTTCCATTGGGTCCGGGCTGGTCTTTGACAAAGTGGTCCGTGTAGTCGGCAACTGGAAGGCCCGCATCAAAGCAGACCTTGCAGAACTTGCTGTCGGCAGGCCTCGTCACGCCATCGGGAAAGCGACGAGGGGCAGTATTGTTGTCGGAGGTAGTAGTATTTCTGGAAGACATTTTGAAGTCGGTCGTTGTAGTTGTTGTATCTCTGTTCGGGAAACTGTTGTATGTCTTGTTTGAAGAAAAACATTTCAATTTTTTTTCAAATGCTTGGAAAACGTCGGATCACTCATTTTTTTCTAAATGACCTAATAGATGAGAAAATGACAATGTAAATTCTTCCAAGTCCTTTTCGGTTACATCGCTACGTTTCCCACGAGGCGCCATAGGGGTCGTTAGATATTCGTCCTCTATATACACGGTATAAATAGACGACGACGACGGTCGTAGCATTTACGTTTGTATATATAATGTAAATTATATTTATCTATTATCTTTTTCAGGGTTGTGGTGCGGTGGCGGTCATCAGTAATAAGTCGGCGCCATATTTCGCACGGAGTTTATCTCTCAAACATTGTAATCCGAGAGAAATACACGCGTCGGCATCGGCGTCGGCGTCGGCTGCGGAGTTTGTCGGACACAAAAATGTATGACTACACGTCCACCTAAATCCGTTTACATTGTCCTTGCGGTCGTATATAAATGTATAGGTGGTGGCTGAAGGGGAACACGACCGATTCATACGTAACATTGTATATTTTGGCAGGTTCTTGGACCATCTCTCGGCGACCGACGACCCGCCGCCATCCGCGCCGTCTCCTTCATATTCGGGCGCAGGCACCTCCGCAATCGTATCCAACATCGCGACATACTGGTTCGCGTCATTTAATTTTTCAAGTAGCGGGATTTTCATAGATTTAGAACTAACCCACGGTTTATTTAAACGAGGGTGCGATTCAACCTTGAAATATTCGCGTATTTGCTGTTTGCCATTTTTGAGATACATTATTTCGCGATAATATACGACAAATTTCTTCATCATATTATGGGTTATACCCGGAGGCAAGGATTGCGCGGTCTGCTTTCTCTCGCGCTTGTCGTTTCTACCGGAGAATAGCGCGAGAGACGGGACGACGCCGGAGTCGGGGGAGATAGATTCAGTCATTTGTATATCCACCGCATAAAACATATAAAAATGAAACGCTCCTAAATATCAAAGACTCGCGCAATGAACGCAATTCAGCAAGCAAAACACACCTTGTCGGGTGGACTCATCTTCAAATTGTCGCAAATCGGGTTCGCACTTCATAGCACGCTGTGTTATACCAACCGGATTAATGTAGGGATTCACGATTACGTGGAATATGCAGCACAGTTGCGTGATGGAGATTCGGTTTTTATATCTACGAGAGAATCCGCAGTCCCGATTCATACCCTCGCAGCGATTCTACGGGCGCGGAATGTCCGTGTCGTCTTTTATATTATGGAGGAACCGCTGGTGGCGTGGGAGGTTGTTGAGAGATTACTCCCGGTAAGTATTCGGATATTCGTCCAAAACAATGAATATGATCACCCCAACGTCCACATTATGCCGATTGGGATACGCGACTGCGGGACGATCGTCGCGATGCATCGTAGGTATGACCAAAAGTATTTGCTTGAAAAGGGCGCGTCACTGCGCACGATGTTGGGAGCAAATGTGCGCCCGATTAAATGTTTGCTGTGTTTCAGTTTATGGACGCATCCGTCGCGCCAGGAGTGCTACGACCTCTTCGCGGGTGCGGATGCGTCGTTCGTATATAACCTCAATGACGCGGCCGCCGCCACCGTTGCCACCACCACCGCGTCTATTACGAGTGGTGATGAAGAACCGACAAATTGCTTTGAAAAAGTCCCCACGGCGCTGGTGTATGACAAGACGTTGGAAAGCCGGTATGCGCTTTGCCCGCGGGGATGTGGCGTGGATACCCACCGATTCTACGAATGTATTTACTTGGGATGCGTTCCGATTGTCATCCGGACACATACGGTGTTTGACCGGCTGTATCACCCCGTAACAGGGTTTCCGTGCCTCGTTGTTGAGAGATGGGCCGATGTAACCGAGGAACTCTTGGACGCGTCCTACCTGGATTGTTTCGCCAGGATGCGCGAATTTCATACACGTTATCCGCGGTTTTTGACGGACTTGGATAGTATTGAGGGGTTGCTGCGGGGGTTGTAGAGGCCGATGCTTTAGTATTATATTACAATAATATAGTAGTAAATTATGCTTCTAACGAAACGACGCCGGTGGTCAATGAAATACAAACGCAGTATCAACTGCCGACGCCCGCGCGGATTCTCTCAACGCCAACATTGTAAGTATGGACGGCGGGGGTGGAAGACGACGACGCGGTCGGCGAGAGATTAAATTGAAAGGGTTTTATAGAATATGTATAAATTTATTCTCGTGATATGATGCTATCATTGCTTCGGAGTTTTGTTACGCGTCTGGTTGTTCGTCAGCAACCAAATGTCATATTGGGTCGTTGGGCGCTCCAATACGACCAGCGGATTATTGATTATAAAGTGTTTCAAGCAAATGAAGACCATTGTGGATGTTGTGCCACTGTATCTCTGGATAATAAGGTAAATATGTATGAAAAGGAAGATGAATATCTGGTGCCGTATGTAAGCGAAGCATAGGAACAGAGGTTGGCAGAGAATGGACGTGGACGTGGACGTAGGTAGAGCGAATGTTCCACACGGTTCAAGTTTTTTGTTTTGAACGTCTTTTTGACACATACCTTTTTCTATATTGTTTACGCTTTTTACTACGTATTTTTTTAACACCAACATTGCATCCACAATCATTACGAGAAGAATAACATTC
>JACCDO011273499.1_pt1 | contig 18015 bp, 19 predicted proteins | sample 7446101 | NCBI WGS metagenome assembly JACCDO01 (sample SAMN15323440, study PRJNA562643) | freshwater metagenome | isolation source: river surface water | place: USA:Blue River Watershed | collected 2017-08-16 | reverse complement strand
CTAAAAATTTATTAGCATTTTGAGGCATTAAATATAAATCATAAGTAGTTGAAATTAAATTAGTAAATTTATAAGCGTTTCTATGTTTTAAATATTCAACTTTTATTTTACCTGCTAAAATTTGATTTAAATAATCCATAAATGATATGTATGAATAATTACCATTAGGGATATTATAAGTATAACTCGTTATCAAGTTATCACTTAATCTAACACTATCGACTTTAAAATAAATTCCTTTTAAATTGTAATCTATATTTAACATAGAGAAACCTACAACCGAGCAATTTATCCCTTGATTTTTATTCGCCACAATTGGATTTTTAAGATAGACATTAAAATTATAAATCTTTTCGTTTGAACTTCTATTTTTGCTATTTATATATATATAATGACTTTTACTCATTCTCTTCTATTTCTAATATCATAATAAAATTTACAGCACTATCTATCCCACTCATAACATCCGCCATATCATCGCTCCCATATATATTAATATAATTTATTGATTGTTTATTTAATGTTAGTTCATTACCAATATAATAAGAAGGATTGAAAGTATCAAAACAGATTAAAGTAGGGAAAGAACCATCATTAGATATATAATAAGAACTATTAACACTTACACCATCAATTTTTAACATAATATTTAATTTGTTTGAATTTCCTGTTGGTTTGTGGTCGTGTATTAAATTAACTACTCGCATTCTTGCCCCACTACTTACATTTAGAGAGTTTAACTCAAAATAAAATTTAAAATTTTTAGCACCATTTAAGGTTTTGACGCAATTGACCTTACTATTAAGAACTACTATTTTTTTAGTCATTTATTATTATCTAATAAATGATTATAAAAAAAAATAATTATGCTTCAATTGATACACAATTGTCATCATCTATTTCTGTCTTTAATTCTTCATACATAGGAGTTCTTATTTCTAATTCTTCTACTTTCGAATAATCAATAGGTTCTACTAAACCTTTTTCTTCGTTTATCTGTCTTTCACAACATAACTCTATAAAATTTTCGGGCATCTTATTATCATACATATCTTTTGCTTCTTTGAGGTAGTATTTAAATTTTATGATGTCATTATCATCCCATATTTTAGGATAAATATATTCTTTATTAAACATTTGACTATTCATAATATTCTATTTAATATTAAATTAGAAAAAAAATTTATCTAAATAAATTTAAAGTAGTTGGTCTAATATCTAATGTATTTTTAGGTTTATTTTTGCTTCCTGTTGGTCTCCCTACTTTTCCTTTCTTTGTTGGTATAATTGCGAGTTCTGTGTTTGCTTGTGAGGCAATTGAGGAATTTGTATCGCTTATTTTTCTCCGTCCTAAAATTATAGGTTCTTTATTTTTTATATCTTGTCTTTGTAAATTACTTTTTATAGGTAAATCAAAAGCGATATTTGTATAAAAGTCTATATTTTGTTGTTTTTTAGTAGGTTTAGGTGGTAATTTTATTAATGGTCTATCCATTATATCGCTTATATTTGTCGAAAGACCATATTTTTGTAGTGCTTTTTTATATTTTTTTTTATTTTGTGTTGCTTTATCTTCTAATAATAGAGGTTGGTTATAAAATAGAGCATTATTAACATCTTTCAATAATAATCTATTCTTTTTATTTATAGGTTTTCCTGTGTCAAGGTCGAGCATAATACTTCCACTATAATCTTTATATTCTTTATCCATTATATCAAACTCTAATCCGTTATCAAGACCTTTCAATAATAATTTATTCTTTTTATTTATAGGTTTCCCTGCGTCAAGGTCAAGCATAATACCATCAATATAATTTTTATATTCTTTATCCATTATATCAAACTCTAATTCATTTTCAGTTTGAAAAGATGGGGTTAAATCATAAGATTTAGATTGTGGTTCAAATAAAGTCTCTTTAATTCTTTCTTTTTCTATATTTGTTTCAGTCTTATCGACAACACCTTTCATTTTTTTCTCTCTTTCCTCTTTTAATTTTTCTAAAAATTCAAAGTCTTCTTTTTGTTTTTTAATATTCTCGTCTTTTAGTTTTTGTGCTGTGTAATTAATCTCATCGAGAATAGGTTGTTGATAAGTTAAATATTCATAATACTTTTGTAGTTCAGTCGGTTCTGTTTTTAGTTTTTTTGATGAATATTTTTTTATTATTTCGCTATTATTTATTTGATTTTTAAGCGAATTATAATCACTTAAATCGCCATTATAATTAGCAGGGTTTCTATACATTTTTTATTATAATCTATTAATTAATTAGAAAATTAAAATTAATAGTATGAATAACGATTTCGCTAATTATTATTTTGATTATATTGGAGCAACTGGGACACACACTATAAACGATTACATTGATTATACATCTAATTCTTTAAACACAAAAATAGATAATATTAATATAATTAATACTACCGCAATTACTAATTTAGATAATTATTATAAAAAATTAATTGAATATAAATTAGAAAGTGGAACAAGTAATACTTATATTTATAATTGTAATATTGGAGGCGAAATTAAATTTTTTGTTCCAGTTTCTTATTATGACCCTATTGATAATCTTACACAACAACCTTATAGAGTAAAAATTAATCCATTAGGTAAATTATATTTATATTATAATTATAACGCTTCTATTTCTCTTACTGATACAGAAGGATGGTATGATACAATTAATTTAATTATGGGTAGTCGTGCTTCTATTAATACCCAAGGAATAGCGATTGGAGTAATACAGGGGCAAATCGCTGGTTTAGTTTTAACTATCAATAACAATAATACAGCAATACAAACTGCTTTACAAACAATAGCAACAGATATAAATGATAATCTTCGTCCGTGTATCGCGAATGCTACTGAAAATTTAGCAATAGCAAATCTTACAAAATTAGATTTAACTAAAACTCAATTCGCTAATACATTACAGGGAAATTTTGATAGTTTTTTATCACGATTAGGTAATAATAAATATGTATCAGGTGGTTTAGGATTGACTGGATTTGGAGGTATTATTTATGGTGCTATTTATGGTATGATACAAAGCGACCACACAGCACAGATAATAAATAATTTAACGGATTATCAAATTAGTTGTAATATAAATTTATCACCAACCGATAAGATTGATTTATCTAATAATGCTTCTAATCTTCTTGTAAGTAATATTTTAAAATATAATTGTAATCTTTGTAATGTTTGTTTATATAATGGTTTTATTAATTGTAATATCATAACTCAACAATTCATACCAAATTTAAATACAAATGAAATTAAATTTAATAATGTTGATTTATTTGATTATTTACCTTATCAATCTCCAACACCATCAGGCAGTTATACATCTACAACAATAGATGCCAACACATTCGCATATACATTCACAGGAACAGGACAATTAATAGTCCCAAGAAATACAATTGTAGATATTCTTCTTGTTGGTGCTGGTGGTCGTGGTGGAATGAATATTTATAGTGGGGGTGGTGGTAGTGGTGAGGTCGTTTATTACCCACAATACGCAATATCGGCGGGAACTTATGACATAACAATAGGGATTGATAGTGCTACAACAGCAAATAGGATAAGCAAAATAACAAAAGCAGGAGTTAATCAATTAGTCGCTTTGGGTGGCGGTGATGGCGCGTATTGGAATTATGAATTTACAGCGGAAAGAACTTTCCCGCCAAAAGCATATACAAGCACAACAACAAGAAGCGCATCGACAATAATGGGGCGAAGTTGTCAAAAATACACGATGACATTAAGCACAACTTCTATTACTTATGGAAGTGGAACTTATGAATTATACGTTTCATCCGTTTATTCTACTTCAACTTCTTATGATGGTTATAGAATGTTTGATTATGATAATACAACAACATTAAATAGATGGGCGGCGGCAGCGGGACAATATACAATAACAACTGGCGCTATTGGTCCGCTAACTACTCAATATTTTATTGATAATACTTATAAGGGTGATTGGTTTGTTATTAAATTACCTTATCCTATCGCTTTAACTAAATACCAAATTTACCAAACAACAGGATTATTAGACAGAGCGCCTAAAAATTTCAAGGTTTATGGTAGTATTGCTGGGACTTCATTTACACTACTTCAAGATATAACTAATGCTACTTATACAAGTAGAATTTATACAAATACGGGATTATCAGCAAACACAACACCTTATCAGTGGTATGCCTTCGCTGTTAATGCCCTTATTGGAGGGACTAATTCGACATTATTAGATATAGTTGAATTTAAATTATATGGTAAAGAACCTATTAATGTTTATTCTTCTTCTATTGGTTCTAGTGGTGGTGGTGGTTGGTATAATCCAAATCTTCCCGCGTTAGTTAAAAAAGGTTCTACTTTTGCTATATCACAAAACGCCCAATATTCAAAAGCAACAGCAGGTTATAATCCAGTTGATACTGGAACATTTTTCGGTGGTAGTGGTGGTAGTGCTACTGGAACTGGAAGATTTTCAACAACAATTACAGGAACAACTACCAGTTATGGTTTAGGAGGTTATGCGACAGGCGGGACTGCTTACGCTACGCCAGTTGCTACGAACTACGGAGACGGTGGAAGCAGTGGATTGACGAGAGGGGCAGGTTTTCAGGGCGTTTGTATAATAAGAATTTCAACGCAATTTATAAGTGTTTTTAATCATTTTACAAATTGGAATAAACTTTTAAATATTCAGGTTGGGGATGGTTTATTTGTAGATGCTCTTAATAATAATAGGATTTCAACATCTTGGAGTAAAAATTTACTGACAAATGACATTTATAATAATAATGGCGGTAATTTAGGGATTAATGTTTATAATAGCACAGTAATTTTAGAAAAACTTCATATAGGAGATTTGGGAGGTCAAAAAGGCAAATTTCTTTTAGGAACAGATTACGACCACTTGAAATTATCTCATGATGGGTATAATGCTTATTTAGATATTGGAGGTGCTGAAAGTTATTTTTCAATTAGAATTGATTATCCTCCTGATTGGACTAATTATAATTCTATGTATTATTACGATATTATTACTATTCTTGGTGATGGGTCGGGTTTTGTAGGAATTCAAAATACTGCTCCTACTTGTGCTTTTGATGTAATAGGAGCGATTAAATGCTCCGGTAATTTAACAGCAGGAGGAGATTTGAATTGTAGAAATGCTTATTTTAATAATCAAAATATAAGTGGAATTTCAACAGCAACTATTACTCAACTAAATGGAACAGCGATTAGTTTAAGTGGTTCTATGAGTGTTCCAACATTATCACCAACTTATATAAATTCTTGTAGTAGTGCTTCAATAACGACTGTTAATTCTACAACCGTAAATGCTACTACCTATAATGGATTGGTAAATTTCACTAATAATAGTTGGAATACGAGCGCTGATGGTAAATTAAGAATGTATTTCGCTACAAATTCTCATAGTTATTGGGGAACTTATAATAGTCATATATTTCGTAATGCTGTTGATGCTGATATTGTCACCATAGATACTATTGGTAATATCACATGCGCCTTCGAAACTATTTCAACGACGAACACAGACCATTTAGGTATTTTATTCAATTCGCCCAGCGTCGGCACTTCTGTGATAAGGAGAATGTGTTCTTTATTAAATACCTTTACCGGTTTTCATCGTTGTTTTATTGAAGATGAAAAATTTAATATTAATAATTGGAAGGATTTCAGGAAGGAATATGAAGGGCGATTAGTTGTATCAACAGGAAAAATTAAAACTCATATCAAAGATAGTGAAGAAGTTAAAGAATGGACTGCTTTTTGTGGTAAAGATGGAATAACTATTGAAGACGCTTTACCAATAATAGAACTTTCAAGAAAAAAGAAAGATAAGAGGATTTATGGTGTTTTAGGTTCTCATAATCGTTGTAATAGTGCTAATGACCGAATGATTGTGAATGGTTGTGGCGAAGGCGGTATATGGTGTGTTAATAGTAATGGAAATTTAGAAAATGGTGATTTATTACAAACCAGCGACCATTTAGGATATGCGGAGAAGGCGGATGATGATTTAATTAGAAATTACACGATTGGAAAAGTGGTTATGGATTGTAATTTTGAATTAGATAATCCTAATTATAAATGTGAAGAATTAGAAGGGGGAATAAGAAGGGCATTTTTAGCGTGTGTATATATGAGTGCTTAATTTATTTTTATAGAAATCTAATAATGATATATAGAAATCTATTATATTATATAGAAATCTAATAATGATATATAGAAATCTAATTAATATGATTAGAAATTTTAAAATTTCTAATGATTATATATAGAAATCTAATTTATAGGTTTAGAAATCTAAATAAAAATAATAAAAATCTAATAATGATATATAGAAATCTATTTTTTGATATAATTATTATTAGCAGTTGATACAGAAGTCCCCATTTTTTCAACATCTTTAATTAATTCCTTCGCATTATCGCCATATTTATTAGATAAATAAAACTTTCTCAACATAGATGACCCTATATTTCGATTGAATATTCTATTTAAGATTAGCGTGATGGCGTTAATCTGTGATAATGGTTCATTAGTAGTTAAATTATATAAAAGAAAGTCATTATTTTTTACCTTAAATAGTCTTATATATTCATTAATTATATTATACAAATCATCATTTACTTCTATCTCTTGTCTATTATATTTTTTCGCTGTCTTGTAGTTATTAAAAATAAATTTCTTATTCTTCACATCGAAATAATTAAATTCATTCGGTAATTTATCATTATAATTATTAACTACTTTTAATAAAGCGTAGTCTTTATTTCGTCGTGGTGCGTTAAGGTAATATAAAGATAAAATTAAATAATCTTGAAATGTTCGCTGGTTTTGTGTATGATTTTCTTTTAATTTGTCATACACTTCTTTAAGTCTATCTTGTGTCATCCAGTTTTCTCCCTCTGTTATAGTCTTTTCAGTTTGGTCTTTTAATTTTATATTATAATCTTCAAGTATCTTACTATAATCATCATAAATTTTTCTAAAACTTTTATTTGCTTGTTTGTTATTTATCATACATTTAAGAATAGAGCAAATAGCGATATAATAAGTTCTTTGTGTGTTTGGTCTTAATGGTTCTATTTTTTTTTTAACTCCATCAATATCTAATAAAAAATTTAAATTTCTAACTGGTTTATTATCATTTAATTTTATAAATTTTGTCTTATATGTTTGTATGGATGATGGTGATAAATCCTTACATTTAAAAATACTATCAAAATCTAAACTTGTCATTTATATCTATAAATGAAATATAAAAAAAATTATCTTTTAACCATAAAAACAAATTCAACACCATTATCTAAAATTTTAGTAAAAAAATCATATCCTTTAATCTGTTCTTTTATTCTAAATCTCCATATATTTTTAGTCTGTCTATTGTGGATATACTTATAATTATGACTTTCTAACCATTTTTTAGCATCATTTAGACTAAATTTAGATTTAGGGAATAAGATGGCGTGTAATATAGTCAATTTTTTCTCGTCTTCTTTCAAAGGTCTCTCTCGTATCGGCATTAATTCTAAATTTATCAAAGAAATTTTTAAACCATTCTATTATTATATTTCTCAAATATTCTCCTAATTTTAATATCATCTCTTAAACTAAATCAAACAAATAATTTTTTGGTGTTATTTTGTGTTTTAGGTATTCAGGAAAAGATTGATTTTGATAATAGTAGTTTCCGTAATTTCCATATCCATAATAACTACTTAATGCTGGTTTTGATACACTTATTTCATCTTGTTCTGTTTGTATTGGTTTTTCAGGTGGAAATAATGATTTATTTTTATAAGTAAAATCAGGTATTACTTTTGATGTTAAATTTAAATCTGTATCATCGTTATAATATCTAAATCTTGGATATATATTTATTTTTTCATAATTATTCATTTGGATTTCATTATTATTTTGTTCTGCTCTTTCATCAATATTTTGTAAAAAAGGAATACTCAAATCTAAATACTTATATCCTGCTGTATTCATTCTATTTATCTAATAAATGATAAGAAAAAAAAGGTATTTATTCCATAACATCAAGAGAGCGTCCCATTTTAACATTAAGGATTTTAGAAACTCGGCAAATAAGGACAGGGAAAACATTATCAGTATTATCTTTAAATTTTGCGTTATAACCGATTTGGATAGTTCCACCATTTCCACCAAGACCACTTACCCACCAATTATTATCTCCTGAAAGGTTTTCAAGAGATAGAACATCTGCGAAATAATTACGACAGAAATGACCGAGAGAATGACAACCAGCGTGAATACCACCTGAACTAATATCAAGATTATTATAATTTAAACTTTGGAGGGTATTATTGAAGGTCTCAATAGGAGAAGAAGAAGTTGTGAATGGTTGAGAATTTATATAAAAGGTTGAACCATCAAAACCAGTCCCATCTCTACGGAAATATTTATTTTGGTTAAATCCTCCGTGAGTTCCAATAGAAGAAGTCCCAAGACCACCAGAAGTAGTGAGAGGGGTATAAATAATTTCATTATAACTTCTTAAAGTTCCAGTTGTAGAAGTTCCAATAAGTAATTCGCCTATGGTGTCATAAGCACTTGGTCTAAAAGTTGCTATAACTTGGTCTAATGAATTGGCGTTTATTTGAGTAGCAACATTAATCCCTGCTGTGCTTTTTGCTGTTGATGATAATTGTTGAACGATATAATCATAATAAGCGACATTAAGACCACCGCCTTCAAGTTGAGATTTTACAAGGTCATAATAGAGTGAGTTAGTGAAGGTTATAGTGTCGAGGGTGAGGAAAACTTCTTTGAGTGAATAAGAAGCATCAGTAGGAGCAGTTGCTCCTGTTTTATAATAAAGAGCGCCTGATGGGGCAAGGGTAATCGCTAATTGTAATTGTCCTATATTATTAGTGTCAATAGTAGAGCAAGAACCATTAAAAAAACCTAACCAGTTATTCACACAAAAGCATTTAGCGTCTCCTGTTCCTGCTCCATCATTAGTGGTTGAGTTTGCTTGGAATACAGCAGTAGGAGCAGTAGAACCATTAGGATAGGTGTAATTTAAAGATGGGTCAAAAAGTTCGGTAATGCGTTTTGATACTTGTTCTTGTGAGTAATAACCTTCTAAATCAGCAATAGTATTCCACACAAAATTATAATCATTTGTGGTCTGTAAATTGCGACCATTAGCAGTTAGAGCGAGATTTTGAATTAATGAGTGAAGTCCCCCACGAGTGAAGTGAATTCCACCTGTTCCTGATGTGGTGGCATTAGTAGAATATAAAACGATTGAGCGAAAATCAAGCATTCGCCCTATTGGGAAATTGATACGAATTATTTGATTAGGTTTGTATTCAGTTTGGTCTGCTGTAATTTTTAGTTTTTGTTTAATTATAGAACCTTGTAATTTTTTAAGATTATATGCCAAGTTTTTAGGAAAACCGCTTATTTGCTCCATTATTATTTATCTATTATAATCATAAGAAAAAAAAATAAGTTAGACTAAATAATTAATTCCTTTTCAAGATTGTTATAAAATCGTTTTTTAGAACCAGTCAAATCGATGATTAATGCTCCGTGATTATTATCATTAACCGCCTTATCGTATAATGCCTCAAATTCTTTCTCTGTCATAACTGATGAGACCTCCTCATACAAATCATTTAATATTGCCTTTTTATTTGAAAATTTACCGAGATAGAATAAATTACAATTTAATCTCATATCTTTTGGAATTGATTTTACAGACTGAACTAATATAAAGAAAGATGTGAATATATGTCTATTTTTAATTAACCAATATTTTAATAGATTTTCGCTCTTACGATTTAAAGCACTTGAACCCATAATATCATCTAAAATTAGAAAGGTAATTGGTTTGGTTGTATATCTAAAATAGCGTTTAACTTTTACAGGATTTTCATAATTAAATTTTTTTAAAATAAATGATATTTCGGGATTAGATTTTAAGACCTTTTCAATCTCATTTTTAGGGGTCTTATCAATTAAATCATAATAATAAACATATTTATTATAAATATCAACTTCATTAATAACAGCGTTTATATCATCTATAATATCTCTTAATGTTGCTTCACTATAACTCTCATAAATATCATTTTCATTTAGACTTTTTAAATTGCTCCATAAAGATTTATTAGCGTCATAAGTGGGACTTATTAAAATCGTCCTTATCTTATGTTCTCCTTGTGCTGAAATCATCTTATTTTTTTCATATTCTTTTATGATTTTAATTGTGTTATAGGTTTTTCCTCCTCCCCTACTCGCAACGCCCATATAATTAAAAAATAGTTCAAACAAATTTTTATTATCACTTTTAGGGTAATCTAATTTAGAATTGTTTATTTTTTCTCTAAATGCGTCTAATTCAATCTCTTTTATATTCATTTATCTATATCTAATAATAATTAAGATTTTATGTAAATAAGTCCATCATCACCCTCTTCTTCGCTTCTTCTATATATCTCTCTTTAAGTATATCACGGGAGGCAGTCTTTACAATCTGCTTTTTTTCTTTTGCCTCTTTTATTTCCTTATCTCTTTCTATCTTTGGTTTATTATTATTTTTCTCGTTCTCTGCTTTTCTTTTTTCAATCGCCTCTTTAAGTCTTAATGCCTCTTGATATTCGAATTCAATTTTTTCTTTTCTAATCCTTTCAGTCTCTTCCTTCTTTGCTCTGGTCTCTCGTCTCTCTTGTCCTTTTGTTTTCACTACTTCAACTGATTTCTTATTTAATTCTATCATTTTCTCTCTTGGTTGTCCTCTTTTTTTTGCTGGTTTAATGTCGCTTATTTGTGGGAGTTCTATATCAGGTAGTTCTTCATCTTCTTCATCTTCAATAATTAGACCTCCAATTTTGCTTATTTCCTCATCAATACTCCTTAAAATATCGTCGTCCATTATATCTATCTATAACAGACATAAAAAAACAAATAGAAATCTATTCATCTTTTTCTTGAATAAAATTGAAATGTTTGAATAGTTCTTTAAAATTTACTATTGTATTCTTATTTTGGTCTTTCGTTATAAAATTTTCTATCTTATGTTTTTTAACTAATAACATAAGACGAGTTCCAAAGGAAATATTATTAATATCAATCTTATAATTATTACTTTTTACCCATTCAGTCCATTCAGCGAAGAATGCTTGATTACTATATTTCTTTTTATCTTCAAAATGTTTATTTTTTAAGGTTAAGTCTTCTAAAAATAATAAAATTCTGTCTTTATTTTCATTAATAACTTGTTTTTGATATTCTGTTTTAGGTATATAGCGGTCATCTTGAAAATTAAGACTTGGAACAACAGAACAAACATCATAATTAATAAGATATTCATAGATGACCCTTAATGCTCTCTTATTTTCAATTATATTTTTATAGAAACTATTGAAAAAATCAATATTACCCTTATAATGTGGAGAAGTTTTTATTAACAAATATCTTCTTGAACCTTCATCAACTTTCACACAATTCTCATTATTAGTTGTCATTAAATAATCGCATCTATTATCAATCTCATAAGGATTAATATTTTTAGGATTAATTAAAATGGTGTCTGTTGTTATTCTCGATTTTAATCTTTCACTATTTTCATAATTATCTTTTGGGTTTGCTTCATTAAGACATACAAATAATTTACAATCTTCCGTCGTTGAATGACTATCAAAAATTTGTTTTGCTGTTTCTATTTCGCTATAATATTTTCTTCCTACAATTGCTTTTATTATATCGAAAAATGTGTTTTTTCCATCTCCTTCTGTTCCTTTGACTATAATACATATCTTATTTCGTTGATAAGGTTTTTGTAGTCTGTTTGCGAAATATGCTAATAAATAATTAATTACTGCTTTATTATTATCATATATATTATTCATAAAGTCAAATAAATCATCTAAAACTTTTTTATTAAATTCTTTGTCTTCTTCTGTATCATTATAATAAGGAGTTTTTAAAATTTCGTAATGCGTCCATAGGTTATATTCATAATTATTTAATTGTATTTCGGGTATTGCTTTATATGGGATATTAACAAAATTTCTCTCATAAGAGGGAGGTTTAAAACATATACTTTCACACATTCGAATTTTATCGTCATCTAACCAGTCATTAATAAATTTTGTTTTCTTATATTTTATATTACCTTTCTTATCTTCTTCTTTTTTATTATAAGATAGATGAGAATAAGAACAACGAACATCTTTAAAACTCTCTTTTATATTTTCTCCTTCTCTGTTTGTGTATATAATCATAGGAGGATGAATTATTTTTAAATGGTCTTCTTCAAAATTCTTCTTTACATTTTTATAATTTTTATTTATCATATCATAATAGTCTTTATCATCTTCTTTAATACAAGTATTATAAAGATAATTCCAACCTAATTTATTAGTTGTATTATTTTCTAAATTCATATCAATTTTATTATCAGTCTCTATCTCATTATATTTAGTTGATTTTTTAGAGAATAAATGGATTAGTTCATACATATTTCTTTTTGAAATTTTTTCTTTTTTGGATATGTTTATAATACAGAACATAATATTTAACCAGTCATTATAATCGTCCGCTCTTTGTGGTGATAATCTATCTATAAGTTTCTTTAATTTTTCATATCTATCTGTATTATTATCGTCTTCGTATTCGTCTTTGTCTTGTTCTTGTTCTTGTTCTTGTTCTTGTTCTTGTTTCTTTATTTGTTCTCGTTCCTTATCTTCTTTTTGTTTAATTTCATTCTGTTTAATTTCTTGAATTTGTTTATTAGTCTTATCTAACAAATCATTATCTAAATCAAAATAGTCCTCCTCTATATAAGTCGCTGAATTATCAAAAATACTCCCTTCAATCAATTCTAATTTAGGGACAGAAAAAGAAATAACTTTTTTATCTTCTTGTTTAATTTTTTTACTCGATAGAGGTAAATAAAATTTTCTATTTTTATTATAAATTCCATCATCTAAAATTTTTAGTCCATGTTTTCCGTATTTATCAAACAAATCTTTAAAATATATAGGTATGAGGTTATAAGTAATCTTACAATTTAATAAATAACATCTTCTTGAATGTTTTATAATTCCATTTTCTTCTCTTGTAGGTCTTCCCATTTTAGCGATTTTAGCATTATAAATTTTCTTTAAGTCTTCCTCAAAGTCATTATATAATTTAGCGTCAAAATCTCCTTTTGGGTCTAAATCAAAATAAGGTTTAACTTTAAATTGTTCTAAACCTACAATTTCAAAAAATACACCCTTATCGTCAAGTTTAGAAAGATGTTTATAGTATTCATCCTCATTCGTGATAGATGTGAATTTCTTATTTGTCTTATCACTTATTAAAACTCTCTTATAGGGGGTCTCCGTCATTTTTCCTTCTTTATTATTACATAAGAAAATAATTTTAATTTAACCTTATATAGATTTTTAGCGAAATTTTAGACTTCTTTATTTTTAGAAGTAGGACAAAAATAAACACTATGAAACATTAACAACCCTTTTATTATTATAATCCTTGCTATAATTATTGCTTTTTTTTCTAAATTCCTCATTAGTATAATAACGAATTTTATTATGTATTTTAGCGTATTCATTTTTAAGTTTTAAAAATTCAGCATAAGATACACTCTTATCTATTGTTTTTATCTCATCAAGTATTCTATTTTTTTCTTCTTTAAGTCTATCTACATCTACCTCTTTTACCATTCTTTATTATATATATAGAAAATAATTTTAACCTTAAACCATTTTTTAAAGTCTGTCTAATGGTCTATTTAGAAGTAAAAATAGAGGTTTTAATACTTACCTACACCCCCTACCTTACCCTTTTTTAGAGGTTTTAATTTATTTATTAAAAAAAAATAAAAAAAAAAAAATTTTTTTTGTAAATTTTAAAAAAAGGGTCAAAGGGTCGGTATTTTTATTTATTTAAGTAAATAATAATAATAAAAATAACAATAATAATAATATAATAAGACCAAAATGATAAGAAATGACCCTTTTTTCTACCCTTTAATACCCCTTTTTAGTATTACCTGACCCTTTTATAGTAAATTTAACATTACAAGAAAAAAGAGGGATAATTGTAAGTAAAATTAATAATCCAACAAGTAAAAAAACATAATTTAGCAATTAAAGGGGTGGGTAGGTATAAATTATAACCTTAAAAATTATTTTCTTATATTATAATAAATATGAATAAGAGGGATAAAATAGAGTTATATAAGGATAAGTTAAATCAGGTTGAAATAGATTATTATGAGAAGTTAAGACAGGCAAAAATAGAAGATAACCAAGATAAGATAATGACCCTATTTTTTGAATTGAATATTTTAAGACAATTCTATAAAAAAAAATTAAAGTAAAGTTAAATTAATTATTCCTCATAACCTTTATCTATAACATATAGATTAGTTTCTATATTTGTAAGTCCTGCTTTTGCTCCTTTTTCATTTTTATCAAATTTTTTATCTATTTTAAAAAGTTTATTATAATCAATTAGTTCTTTTCTATTATCTGTGTCCGCTTCTTTTCTTAAAATTTCTTTAAATTTTTTATGTGTTTCTGTTTTTAAATCTAATGAAGAAGGAGACATTAAAAAGGCAATTCTACCACCTTCATCTAACAGATTATAACAATAAATAAAAAAATCAACATCATATATAGTTTTTGGTTTAATTGGAAGTTTATAAGGTGGATTGCCTATAATATAGTCAAATTTATAATCAGGTTTAAAATTAAATAATGATATATTATGAAATGTAATAATGTCTCTATATTTATATAATCTCGCTCTTGCTATCTCTATAAAGGTCTCATTAACTTCGACAAAATCTATTTTTATATTTTTAATATCTCCTGCTTCACTTAAATTTTCCAACATTCTTAATATAATATTCCCTACTCCTCCTGATGCTTCTAATATTCTAATTGTTTGATTTTCATTTCTAAAACTTTGTATATATTGGTAAAAAAAAGAGTAGTCTAAAATATCATCTGTAATACTATCAGGTGTAAAAAATGCGTTTAATAGTTTAAAATCATTTTCACTTAAACTGCTATATTTTAGCACATCTTCAACTGATAGACCCTTTTGGAATGCTTCTAAACTCCATTTATATTTATCTTTATCAAAATCTTGTTTCATTTGTATAAATTGGTCGCTTGATGGTTTTTTAAAAATTTTATAATCATTTAGATTTTTTATCTCTTCTTCTTCTTGTTGTTTTTTTTTCTTTTTCATATCTTCTAATTGTAATCGTGATAAACTTTTATTTTTACCTGTTGATATAGTCTCATCTTTTTTTGGTTTTGTTTCTGTGTTCTTTGTTTCTATACTTTTATCTAAATAATCATCGACAGATTTAAAAAATTTTCCCATAGTTAAAAATAGAGGTTCTTTATCTGTATATTTTAAAAGTTTATACTCTTTTCTCATATCTTTTAGTATTTGTTTTTTTAGTGTATTATCATCAACATATTTTAAATATTCTATAAGTAATTTAGACATATCCTTGAATAATGGTTTTTTATCTGTATATTTTAAATTTTCATATAATTTCATTAGTTCTTTTGCTACTTCATTTTTAATCTTTTTTATATCTACTTTTGATAGATTTTCATCTTTATTATTTGTTTTTACTGGTTCTATTTCTTTCTTTGTTTTTGGTTGTCCTCTTGGTTTTTTTTCTTTTGGTTCTGCTCTTGTTTTTTTAGGTTTTTCTAAATCTTCTAATTTTGGAAGTTTCGAAATATCATAATTATATTTAATAAGTAGGTCTATTATTTGTTCTTTTTCTAATTTATTAATTGATTTCATAGTTTTTAAAATTTCAGTAATTCTTTTTTTTTCTAATCTATAACCTGTTCTAACATTTATTAATTCTTGTTGTAAAAATTTAATAGGATAATTCATAAGAATATCTTTCATTTGTTCGCCTCTTATTTCTAATAAATAGCAATAAAAAAAATTACATCATAGCACTTTTAGGTTTGCGACCTCGTTTTTTTGGTTCTGCTTTACTTTTAGGAGTATATAAATTGTTCGCCTTTACATATTTAGACGCTTCTATCATCTTTAAACCTCGTTCCATCATTACCTTTTTAACTATTTCCGCTCGTTTCATGTTAATTTATCTATATATATATTAGAAAAAAAAATGATTTATTATCCTTATAAAAGCGACAAACCTAATAAGAAATTTTTTATAATAACTTCATCAGGAAAAAAAATTTATTTCGGTCAAGCATCATATAAAGACTACATTATTTATAACAAAACCGAAGGAAAAGAAACAGCAGATAAAATGAAAAAAGCATATATAGCGAGGCATTCAAAAATGGGAGAAAATTGGGAGCGTAGTGGTATTGATACTGCGGGGTTTTGGTCTCGTTGGTTATTATGGAATTTACCGACCCTTCAAGCATCCTATAATGATATTAAAAAAAGATTTCTTTAAAACTTTTTAACTCTTCCTTTTTCTTTTTTCTCTTTCATCGCCTTCTTTATTCTTGATTGTGATAATTCTTTTATTGTTGTTGGTGTTTTTTCATTTACTCTTATAAAGGGTCGGTATATATCGCCTTTTTTCTTATATCCTATTTCTCCTCTTTGATTTCTCCAATCTTCCGCAAACCATCTTATTAATCCTTCTTTATTTTTTTCTCCAATATAATAATCATCTTTTTTATATTTCTTTTGATACTCTTCTTTATATTTTTTAACAAGAAGACCTGAACGATAAGCGGAATGTTTAGGATATTTTATAAATATTTCATTCTTAATTTTATCATACAAATCTTTATCTCTTGGTATATTCATTATTTTCTATTATTATTATAGATTTATTAAATGACTTGGGGAAAACATCTTATTATTGATGCTAATGGATGCGACGAAGATAATATAAGAAATATTGAAAAAATAAAACATTTTATAGATGACTTATGCGAACTTGGAAAAATGGAAAAAAAAGGAGACCTAATTATTGAAGAGTTCCCTGAAAATAAATTTAATATTGAAAATGATTTAGTAGGTTATTCAATAGTCCAAATTATCTCACTATCAAATATAACACTACATATAAATTTTATTTCAAGAACGATTTATTTTGATTTCTTTACCTGTGGAGCATTAAAGACCGATTTAATAGGAGTATTGTTTAATAATTATTTTAATCCTAAAACAATTAAAAAAATAATTTTACAAAGAGACGCATTTAATATTAAACTCCCATTCGTCTCTTAATTTTTTGATTACTGACACCAAGACGGCGAATTTCTCCATTATTAACACCCATTCTTTTTACCATTCTACTATCATTTTTTTTTATCTGTGGTGCTGGTTCAGTAGTCATCATCATCATTTTCTCTTCAACTGAATTCATCTTTATTTATTCTATTCTATTGTAAGATTTTTTTTTATTATTAAACATCATAGACATCATTAAAAATCTTATATCATCTAAATAAGGAATGGAAACATCATTATTTTCTTTATTAAATATGGTTATTTTTAAAGTTAAAAAATAGTCATCAGTCTCCGTAAGCATCTCTCCGTTTTCATTATATAAATGTAGGTCAATAATATTAATTTGTTTATTAGTTATATTATAAGAATAATTATCACTCTTATCAAAATTTCTATATGAGATAAGTTGAAATGGTGCGATGTCTTGTTTATCTATCATAAATAAAATTGATGAACTCCTTAAACCACTCATTTCTATATTATCCTGTGTATTATCTTCGAAATCGAGTAGATTACTTTTAATAATAATATGACTATAATTGGTAAGATTGATATAAGACCCCTCATAACTTATATTTGTATAAGAAGCGAGGGTTATATCACTATAAACACCTAAAAATTTATTAGCATTTTGAGGCATTAAATATAAATCATAAGTAGTTGAAATTAAATTAGTAAATTTATAAGCGTTTCTATGTTTTAAATATTCAACTTTT
>JACCDO011364394.1_pt1 | contig 18017 bp, 17 predicted proteins | sample 7446101 | NCBI WGS metagenome assembly JACCDO01 (sample SAMN15323440, study PRJNA562643) | freshwater metagenome | isolation source: river surface water | place: USA:Blue River Watershed | collected 2017-08-16 | reverse complement strand
TGGTATCTGTTCTATTTTCAATTTTTCGCCTGCAGCAACTTTATACTGTTTGCCACCGGTTTTTATGACCGCGTACATGGTTTGAAACCTCAATTAATATCTACATTTAAGCTAATCCACCCTGGATAAGCTAAGCCCATTATTATATCTTGCATGACGAGCACTGTCAAAATCAATGACTTAAGCCAGATCCTGGCCCCAATTGCCTTAGATTTCAAGGCCTTAGATGGAGTAATTCGTCAGCGTTTAGCCTCAAAAGTCGCCTTAATTGACCAAATTTCCACATATATCATCCAGGCGGGTGGAAAACGGGTTCGGCCAGCCCTATTGATGCTGGTAGCCAAGGCACTTGCTACTGCGAAAGAAACCCCACACACCCTAGAAATGGCTGCCGTAGTGGAATTTATCCATACTGCCACCCTCCTTCATGACGATGTTGTAGATGAATCGACCTTAAGGAGAGGCCGAGAAACCGCAAATGCTGCTTTTGGCAATGCAGCCAGCGTTTTGGTGGGCGATTTCCTCTATTCCCGAGCCTTCCAAATGATGATTGGCCCAAATGACTTACGGGTAATGCAGATCCTGTCGGATGCCACCAATACGATCGCCGAAGGTGAAGTGCTTCAGCTACTGAATATGAATGACCCTGAAGTAGACGAAGCAAGCTACTTGCAAGTCATTCGTTACAAAACCGCAAAATTATTTGAAGCTTCTACTGAGTTAGGTGCAATCCTGGCGAACGCAACAGATATTCAGCGAGAGCAGGCGGCTGCGTTTGGTCGACATATTGGTACTGCGTTCCAACTGATGGATGATCTCTTGGATTACACAGCTAATGCTGCGCAGATGGGTAAAAATGCTGGTGATGATTTGCGTGAAGGTAAGCCAACGCTACCCCTAATTTACTTACTAGAAAATGGCAGCAATGAAGAGCGTCTTTTAGTGCGCGCTGCCATTGAACAAAATCAAGATCTACCAGAAGATGTATTTGCACAAATTTTAAATGCCGTACAAACATCCGGCGCCCTGGATTACACCCAAGCTGCCGCTAAACGTGAAGCAGACCTGGCTTTAGCATGCATTACAGACTTCCCAGCCAATGAGGCAACATCAGCATTGTGTGCCTTATGCGAATACTCTCTCGCACGCCAGACTTAATAATTAACTCCCAACGCTTTTCATTCTTAGCTCACGTGCGGTAATGCGCACCTTCTCTGCCTCTTCTCTTAAGCGCGAAGCCTCCTCTGAGGATAATTTTTCTAGATTTGAATAATCTAATTTCCAACTCGGATCAGTAGACCAAATCAAGGGGGATTGCACTGTCGTTCGCGCCGCAGAAGCGCCCTCTAAAAGACTTAACGCTAATTCAAAGTTAAGTGCTCGGGAGCTAGGATCATCAGGTCTTGCTGCTGCATTGCCAAGCGGAAAATCACTAAATAGAAATCTCGGTACGCCACAATATTCAACAATATCCTTTGCAGCACCCATCACAACAGTAGCAATCCCATTTGCCTCCAAATACCGCGCTAATAAACTTTGACTCTGATGACATATGGGGCAATTCGGAATTAAGACTGCAACATCGACCTTGTCAGCTTGCAGCATTTTTAGAATGAGTGGCGCATCTACTTCTAAAGTATGGCGCTGACTCCGATTGGTTGGTAAGCCATAAAAATGGGGTGATAAGGCCTTTACTCTTCCAGAATGAACTGCTTGTTTAGCCACCTCCATAGGAAACCAACAATTACTATCCTCCATATTGGCATTTTTACGATCAATACCTACATGAGCAATTCTTAAATCAAAGTCGATATTCGAGGGTTTTTGATAAGGCTGGTAAAACTTGGCAGCAGCGTTATAAGGAGCACCAGGCCCCTGCGGCCCTTTGCTGGCATCAAAGGGGGCTGCTGTAGTAATCAACCCCAATACGGATTGATTTAGCGGCTTTTGCAAGGGGTGGAACGGGGTCTCAAGATAATGAGCCCATACATAGGGGTTTTCGTAACCTAATCCCAGATAGTAACTGCGAGTGCGCTCGATGTAGCGTACGGGCTGATCCGATTCTGGCGCAAAAACAAGTTCGGAGGTTTTGGACATCAAAGCATCCCTGTAAGATATTGCTTGTTAAATATTTACTTCACAGGAACTCATTATGGCTCAATGGCTTAGATTTCAGCATCAAGGGAAAAGCGGTTTAGGACAGGTACAAGGCGAGCAAATCATTGTGTACTCGGGAGACTTATTTCAAGATCCAAAACCTACCGGGGAAACGCTCAAATTGGCAGATGTCACGATTGATATTCCATGCACCCCATCCAAAATGGTAGCAATGGTTGACAATTTCCACGCGCTGGTTACTAAATTAGAGCATGCGGTGCCCGCTGAACCTTTGTACTTTCTCAAAGGAAATAACTCCTTTTTAGCTGCCAATCAAGTTATTCGCACTCCTAAGTCCTACTCTGGCAAAGTAGTTTATGAAGGCGAACTGGGAATTGTCATTGGCAAACCTATTCATGAGGGTGACGAAGCCCAAGCAGCAAAAGCAATCTTTGGCTATACCTGCATTAATGATGTGACCGCCATTGAGATTCTCAATCGCGATCCTGGTTATGCACAGTGGACTCGCTCTAAGAGTTTTAATACTTTTGGCGTATTTGGCCCCTATATTACGACTGATGTAGACCCAAGCAAATTGACTATTAAAACCATTCTTAATGATCAAGAGCGTCAAAACTATCCAGTAGCAGATATGATTTTCCCGCCCGCTAAATTAGTCAGCCTAGTTTCACAAGATGTTCCTTTAGAGCCGGGTGACATCATTGCCTGCGGAACTTCGGTAGGCGTCGGCTCAATGAAGCCCGGTAGCAATGTCAGCATCATCATTGATGGCGTTGGTCAATTAGATAATCGCTTCGAATAAAGTAATTGCTCCAAAACAAAACCCCTTGCTATGTTGAGTAGCAAGGGGTTTTTTGATGCCAAAAACCATTAAGCGTTGCTGATAGTTTTAGTAACCTGAAACAGATGGTAGCGCCAAGCTACCTTTGGAAGCTTGAACGTTCTCATCCAAATACTTTGTCAAAGCAAAGACTGTATTTAAGCAAGGTGTAGGTGTTTGGGTAATTTTGCCAAGCTCGATCACAGAACCTAAGAGTGCATCGATCTCTAAACTACGGCCAGCCTCTAAGTCCTGCAACATCGAAGTCTTGTGTTTACCGACTTTTTCAGCGCCTGCAATACGACGCTCAATATCAACCCGGAAAGTAACACCAAGCTTTTCAGCAATAGTTTGGGCTTCCGCCATCATATTGCGCGCTAACTCTTTGGTTAATGGGTATTGGCAAATGCCTTCCAAGGTTCCATGAGTCAAAGAGCTAATTGGATTAAAAGTCATATTACCCCAAAGCTTGAGCCAAATCTCAGAGCGAATATCGTCAAGGATTGGTGATTTAAAGCTGGCGGAACTCATCATCTCAGACATCTTCTGAATACGCTCAGTAGACTTACCATCTAACTCACCCAACGGGAAGCGATTGCCTTCTACGTGACGGATCACACCAGGAGCTTGAGTAAAGGTTGCAGGGTAAACAACGCAACCAATAATATTGTTTGGGTTGATTGTTTTTTTCGCGACGCCGCCGGCGTCAACTGTCTCAACCGAGTGATCTTGATACTCGCCACCGAGCTTTTGGAAATACCACCAAGGAATACCATTTTGCATAGGGATCAAAATAGTTTCTGGACCCATGATGGCGGCCAAGTCATCGATGATTGGCTCAACTTGATGCGCCTTGACTGCCAGGATCACGACATCTGGAGCTTCAGCATCTGTAATTTTTTCAACTGCTTTGACTTCGGCTACTAGTGGCTCAGGTTGGTCATCCATGATTAATGCCAAACCACGCTCTTTAATTGCAGCTAAAGTTGCGCCACGCGCAACAACAGTTACGTCATTGCCCGCTCGCGCCAGCATGACAGCTAGGTAGCCGCCAATAGCACCGCCCCCTCCGATTACACAGATTTTCATAGGAACCCCATCAGAATAAAAATATTTGTATTAGTGCAATATTAGATGAGAACTTTAGATGAAAACTTGTTGCGGTGCAACAATATTAATTGCCTAATTTTTAAGCAAGTAATGGGCTAAACTGCTTTTAAAAGGTCTTTTGACACTAGACTGCCCAAAATCATACCGGAAATACTTGCAAATAAGCCCGCTAATTGAGGCGGCAAAATAGCCTTTGGAGCCAGAATTTCACAACTAATCCAAATAGTAAGGCCGCAGACCACTGAGAGTAAGCCGCCTAAGGAGTTGGCTCTTGACCAGTACACCCCAAACGCTAAAGGTACAAATGCGGCAACCAAGGTCACCTTATAAGCACTCTCGACCATCTTAAAAATAGAGAGCTCAGAATTGATTGCAAAGAAAGTAACAACTACCGCAAAACACAATACTGTGATGCGCATAATTTTGAGTAAGTCTTGATCTGAAAGATGCTTAAAAAATCCTCTCACAATGTTTTCCGCAAATGTAACTGAAGGCGCAAGCAAGGTAGCGCTTGCACAACTCTTAATAGCTGAGAGTAAGGCGCCAAAGAACATTATCTGCGCAATGATCGGTGCATGGTTCATGATGAGTTTAGGCAAAATCATTTGCGGGTCATTGTCAAGATACTCCTTGACTAAGTCTGGACTAATTAAGGTTGCTGAGTAAGCCAAATACATTGGTACGAAAGCGAAAATAAAGTACAGCACTCCACCCAAGATCGCTGCTTGCACAGCAATATTGACATTCTTCGAAGAGGTAATGCGTTGGAAGACATCCTGCTGAGGGATTGAACCTAACATCATGGTGCAGAGAGCGGCAACAAATCCCAAGATAGAGGCAAGATTCATGTCCGGCCAAAAATTACTAAATTGCCCGGCGGCGGCTGCATGCTCAAGCACTACGGCAATTCCACCAGTTTGCGTGGTCATTTCGCCGCCGATATACAACATGCCGATCACTATGATGATCATCTGAATGAAATCCGTGATCGCTACAGACCACATACCTCCGAACAAGGTGTAAATCAAGACACTGCCAGCCCCAATCAACATGCCACCTGTTTGAGAAATGCTGCCCTCTGACACCACATTGAAAACTAAACCAAGGGCTTTAATCTGCGCGGCAACCCAGCCCAAATAGGAAACAACAATACAAAGAGTTACCAAGACCTCAACCGTACGCCCATATTTTTCACGGAAGAAGTCGCCAATCGTTAACATGCGGCGGTTATAGAGATGGCGCGCAAAAAATAGGCCGACTAAAATTAAACACAAGGAAGAACCAAAGGGATCAGAGACCACTCCGCCTAAACCTTCCTTCAGAAAAGTAGCCGGAATACCCAAAACTGTTTCAGAACCAAACCAGGTAGCAAATACCGTGGCTGTAACAATTGGCAAGGGGAGGCTATGACCGGCAGCAGCAAAGTCAGCTGTATTTTTTACGCGCAGCGCAGCCCATAGGCCAATACCCACAGACACCACCCAGTAGATGATGACGAACCAAATCAGCACGCCCAATTTCCCCCTGAAGAATTTGGTGAAATTATATGACCTTGTCACTTTTACTAGTAAGGGAATTTGTATCAACTTGGCGCGCCAGATAGCACAGGCCCACTCTGACATAATTCAAGGGTGAATTCATTTCAAATGAGCCCAAGCGAGAACCCTAGCACTGACCTGGCTTATCAAAAAGCTATCTTGAGCTCAGTCTCCCGCACCTTTGCTCTGACAATCCCACTATTACCCTCGATCATTGAAAAAGTGGTGGGTAATACCTATTTACTGTGCCGAATTGTTGACACTATTGAGGATGCTGCAGAATTAGATCCACAAACCAAACAAAAACTCTCTCAATTGTTTTTAGATGCGGTACTAGAAAAGGTGTCCGTTGAGTTTTTTGTAGAGCCCTGTCTTGAAGCTCTGAATCATTATGGCAATCAAGATGAGCTAGATCTCATCGCACATACCCCCACCGTCTTGAGAATTTTGCATACTTGTTCTAGGGATGATCGTGTGGCAGTGAGTCGCTGCGTCTCCATCATGTCAGAGGGCATGTCCTACTTTCACGGGAAGCAGACTCAAGCAGGTCTGCAGAATTTGCAGGAATTTGAGAAATACTGCTATGTGGTTGCAGGCGTTGTAGGAGAGCTTCTCACCACTATCTTCAGTAAGCACTCCGCTGAATTTGCAAAGCGTATTCAGGGCCATGAAGACCTCGCCATAGCCTTTGGTCAAGCCCTACAAATGACCAACATCCTGAAAGATTCACCTGAAGATCGCGCCCGCGGGGTATCTTGGAAGCCAGTCGGCATGAGTCAGCAGCAACTCTTAGCAATTGCTGATGAAAAACTCCAGGACTCACTCAACTACATACTTCTCATTCCCAAAGAGGAGCTTGGAATACGGCGCTTTTGTTTCCTGGCTTTTGGCTTAGCGGTAATGACGCTCGCGAAGATTGCCAAACAAAAGGAATTTAGTGACAAGGAAGAAGTGAAGCTTTCTAGAAAAACAGTCATGGCGTTTTATACCTTCACAAAATTTGCAGTAAAAAGTGACGCGCTCATGCGGATTTTCTTTAATCGATTTTCTAAATCCATTAAAGTAATTTGAATCTATAGAGCGCCCTCGTGCTGCAAAAGCCACATCTTGATTTGGCGATACAAACCTGGCGCGTTCTCTTTCATGAAACCACCAATACCTTGTGCAGAAACAACGCGATGACAAGGTGCAATTAAAGGATAGGGGTTGGCACCGCATGCCGTCCCCACTGCGCGCGGGCCACTTTTGATTTTGCTTGCAATCTCGCCGTAGGTTTTGGTTTTACCAACGGGAATCATCTGAATGCTTTTCCAAACCCTTTGCTGGTGTTCGGTCCCTGATGGCTTCATGGGTAAATCAAACTGGTGATGAGGATTCTGAAAATACGCTTTAAGCTGCTTTTCTGCCTCTTTTGCCAATTGATTTCTAGGATTTACTAAAGCTGTTGATATTGGTAAATACTCAATTCTGGACAACATCAAACTGCCATCCACCAGCTCAGTCAAAATCCCCAGCCTACCAAAAGGGGCTGCAACAACACAATATTGAGCACTATCTGAGACAACTTGTTTTTTGGCTGAGGTCATAGGAGGTGATTCTCACATAATTAGAGGCCAAAGACGACGGGCCTTTCTTCCACATCTATAGCTTGTGAAATGCTACTTTGCTATATTGATTCATCCTTACTTTTTTGCAGGCAGACCTCATGGATACCTTTTTTGACGATTGGCCTTTTTACTGGCAAGTTGCTCTCGTCCTTTTTTTACTTGCTCTTTCTGGCTTTTTCTCGATGGCCGAAACTAGCATGCTCTCATCAAATCGCCATCGTCTACGAGCCATGGCAACGAGCGGCAATTCGGGGGCGGCCTTAGCTGAGCGACTCTTAAAGCGTATTGATTCGCTTTTATCAGTGCTCTTAATTTCTAATAATCTCATTAATACCATTCTGCCTATTCTAGTGACGGGCATCGCTTTACATCTCTTTGGAGATAGTGGTCTCGTACTTTCAATTGCCACCTTAGTAGTGGCTTTACTGATCATCATTTTTAGCGAAATTACTCCGAAGGTTATTGGGGCAGCCTTCCCAGAAAAAATCGCTTCTCGTGTAGGCTGGTTCATTCTGCCGCTGACTTTTTTACTAAAACCCTTGCTGTGGTTTATTAATAGCTTTGTCTCCGGACTGATGAAGTTTTCTGGTCTGCAGTCCTCTTCAGATAGTAGAACGATGAGCACAGAGGAGTTACGTAGCTTGGTTCTAGAGTCCAACCGCTTTGTATCAACCCATCATCGCAATATTTTGCTAAACCTCTTTAATCTAGAAAATATTACAGTCGATGATGTGATGACTCCAAGATCGAAGATTGAAGTTCTAGATCTATCGCGACCCATTGATGAAGTCGTTCAACAATTAGAAACTTGCTATCACAACAAGCTACCCGTCTGCGATGGTGATCCTGACCGCATAGTAGGTATTTTATCGGTCAAGAAGGCACTATCCCTACTTGGTGATACAGACTTAAAACATGCAGACTTTCAATCTTTATTGAATGAGCCTTATTTCATTCCCAGTGGTACGCCTGTGCTACAGCAGATGCAATTCTTTCAAGATAACCAACAGCGCTTAAGTCTGGTTGTAAATGAATATGGTGAAGTCTTAGGCCTCGTAACCTTTGAAGACATTGTTGAAGAGCTCATTGGTGAGTTCACAACCTCTTTCTCCAATCTCTCAATCGATCCCCATTGGCTGGCTGATGGGACTTACTTAGCTAGCGGTACTGCATCACTTAGGGACCTAAATCGCTTGCTGAACCTCAATTTACCTTTAGATGGTCCTCGCACCTTAAATGGGCTCATTCTTGAGAAGCTTGAGGCGATACCAGATCATGATGTCAGCATTCGAATTGCGGGCATCGTAATGGAAATAATGCAGTTTGATGATCAGGGCGTGAAGACTGTCAAACTCTACCGCCCCACCCTTAATCAAGAGCAAGATTGAGCAGCACCCATGATGACTCACTTATTATTCGTACCTGGCATGAAATCGCAGTCAATGCGCTTCAATCTAGAGCGAGTGATATCCATATCGAGGCTGGGTCACAAGGTACTCTAGTCCGCATTCGAGTGGATGGCTTGCTACAAGTGCAGGCGCAATTTGATATTCAATTCCATGAGCGATTAATTACTCGCATCAAAATATTGGCACGACTGGATATTGCCGAAAAGCGTCTTCCTCAAGATGGACGCCTCTTAATTGGACTTGATTTTGTAAACCCCAATATCGACTGCCGTGTCTCAATCCTGCCGACTCTATATGGCGAAAAAGCAGCGATCCGGGTTTTGCCCAGCTGCATAAACGAACTTGCTATTGAACAAATCGGCTTACTTCCAGAACAGTTGGAGATATTTAAAACCGCCCTCAACCAAGTAAATGGTTTGATATTGGTAACAGGCCCTACCGGTAGCGGAAAAACCAGAACCCTCTACAGCTGCTTAAGAACCCTGAACCAAAGCCATCGCAATCTTTGTTCTATAGAGGATCCCATTGAGATTCGCCTACCAGGAGTGAATCAAGTGGCGTATCACCCTCGCTCGGGTTTAGATTTTCCGACGATTATCCGTGCACTATTACGTCAAGATCCAGACGTAATCATGATTGGTGAAATTCGAGATAGCGCTACTGCCGAACTTGCCATTCAAGCGGCACAAACTGGCCATCTTGTTTTGAGCACCCTTCACACTCGCAATGCTCGAGGGGCATTAAATCGATTAAAGAGCTTAGGACTTGATCAGGGAGCTCTCGAATCTTGTTTGCGTAGCGTTAGCTCACAACGCTTAGTTCGCAAGATATGTCGGCAATGTTCGGGTGGGGACATCAACAAAGGTAATAAATGCGCAAGTTGCAACGGATCTGGGTATCACGGACGCATTGGGGTGCATGAAGTTTTAAGTGCGGCACATATATTTGACCTGTCTTTTCAATACTGCACCATGCATGAGGCAGGAATTCACCATGTAAAAGCGGGATTGATTAGGGAATCTGATCTACTGAATGAGGTCGGTACATGGCAGTAAATAAGCTAGAGCAACTCACCTTTGCTCAACAACTTTTGTCACTATTAACTGCTGGCCTTCCGCTACTCAATGCGATGGAGATGATTCGGCTATCAGCACCAAAGTACTGGCAAGGGTGCTTAAGTCATTTGTGCGGCCAATTAAAACAGGGCGAAAGCTTTTCTCAAGCCTTGCAGGCAGAGCGAAATCGGTTTTCTGCAGAATTTATTAATCTCATTCGGGTCAGTGAGCGCACCGGCAATATTGAATTAGCGCTACAAACTATTTGTCGGCAACTTGAGTCACAAATTGAATTAAGACGAAAGGTCCAGCAGGCCTTGAGCTACCCCGCTATCACGCTGGTCAGCTCCTTACTGCTGATTCTAGTAATGATGATTTGGGTTGTACCAGTATTTAAGGATGTCTTTGCTCACTTTCAGGCTGAGTTACCAGCACCCACTAAAGCGCTGATTCAACTATCGACAGTTATTGAACATTTCTTCTTTGAGATGGCCGCACTACTTATCAGTACTACTGGTTTATTTCTATTTGCATGGCTAAAACTGCCTGGCTTACAAAAAAGGTGTGATGAGCTGAGTTTTTGCATTCCTATATTGGGTCAATTATTTCGCCTAGCAACCCTCACCCACTGGTGTAGAACCTTGGGGCATTTATTGGACTCTGGCTTAGCCCTACCTGATGCATTGCGCGTAACAGCCCAATCCTCCAACCACTGGCTTAGTCATGATTTGAGCGCAGAGATCTTCAAACATCTCACTCGGGGCTGGCCACTGGGGGATGCCTTGATTCGTGCAGACCCCAAACACGTCCTGTTTGATATTGAAACTTGGCAATTACTGCGTATCGCCTCAGAAAGTGGATCCCTTCCCCAAATGCTGGGTAAACGAGCGAATGCACTAGGCTCCCAACTCAGTAATCTCCTAAATACTTTGAGCCAGAGCTTAGAGCCCTTACTCATCATTTTTGTTGGGATTGTGATTGGTAGTCTTGTCATAATCCTATATCTTCCAATCTTTAATCTAGGACAGATTGTGTAATGGGCCATCTAGAACTGATCGACCTTATTCGGCTTTTTCTAATTCTCATATTGATTTATTTGGCTTATGTTGACTTGCGAACATTTCGGCTGCCTGATGTCATTACCATTCCCCTCATCTTGGCTGGACTTTGCTTCAATAGTTTCTCAAGTCTCAGATTGATTACCCCTCAAGAGTCTATTTTTGGTGGACTACTGGGCTATTTACTACTTTGGCTCTTAAGTCGCCTATATCGATACATTAAGAAACAAGATGGGATTGGCATGGGTGATGCCAAACTCTTATCTGCTCTAGGAGTCTGGCTTGGCTGGGTCGCCCTACCCAACATCCTATTCCTGGCGTCCGTCTCTGGAATTATTGGTGGCCTGATTTGGCTTAAATTAAACAAACAAAATCATGGCTCAGCCTTTCCTTTTGGACCTTTTCTGATCTTTGCTGGCATCATGGAGTTGTTATGGCCACAGCTTCTTCAAAACCTACTACTGAGCAATCTGAGCTAAGCGCACTCAAGGGTCGCATACCCCTGATTGGCCTGACCGGTGGAATTGGCTCTGGGAAAACTGCCGTGAGTGATTTACTGGCTAAGCTAGGGGCTGGTATTGTGGACACAGATCTGATTGCCCATCAAATCACAGCGCCTCATGGCGCAGCAATTTCAGCGATTGAGAAACATTTTGGCTCTGACTTCATTGCAGCCGATGGTTCACTCGATAGAGAGAAAATGCGCACTCTGGTTTTTACAGACCCAGCAGCCAGAAAATCTCTTGAGGCAATCACTCACCCGCTGATCCGCACAGAAACTATCAGACAGGCCTCACAGTTAGAGAGAGATGGGGTGCAATACCTGGTCTTCGTAGTGCCCTTACTACTCGAGTCCGGGTCCTGGATGACTCTCATTGACCTTCTAGTGGTAGTGGACTGCCCTGAAGAGACCCAAATTCAGAGGGTGATGCAGCGCAGCAATTTACCCCGAGAAGATGTGGAGAGAATTTTGATGGCTCAAGCCAGCAGAGCAGAACGTCTCAAGCATGCCGATATGGTGATTGAAAACCAAGGAAGTCTTCAGGACTTAGAGGTAGAGGTGCAAAGCTTGCACCAAAAAATCCTACAGATTTAGAAACATTAGCGCAGTTCGTCATAGAATATGGGCTTGTGATTGTCTACGAATACCCCTTTAACGAATTAGTTCGAAGCATGCTTCGACTGGAGTATTTGTTCGCCCGCTTCAATCAGTTTCTTCGCTCGGATGAACCAGAGCTTCACCACAATGCAATCTCCATTTTGTTTGAGCTTGGTGATATTGGCGCTAGGGGTGATATTAAGTCTTTGTTACTCAAAGAATTTGAGCGTCAAAAATATGCCCTTAATGGCCTGAAGTCGTCACAAAAGGTAGATCAAGAGGCTTTATCCCAAACGCTTTCTGAAATCGATGCTGTTGCCAGTAATATCAATCATTCTACTGGTAGACCAAATTCTGCTATCACTGAGAGCGAGTGGCTTAATGCGATTCGTACTCGACTGAATATTCCTGGTGGAACAAGTCCAATTGATTTGCCTAGTTATCACGCTTGGAAAAATAGCCCCTCAATTGAGCGACGCAAACTTTTAGAAAATTACATCCATCCGCTTTTGCCATGGCAAGAAGCATGTCAATTATTTTTGCGTTTATTGCGTCAATCGGGTGAAGCAAAAGAGGTGCTTGCTCATAATGGTTCGTTTCAGCAAGCACCGTCCGGCAAGGTTTACCAATTGATGCGTATTACCTTGGAAGATGACACACTCTTCTCGGAAATCAGCGCCAACAAATATCTACTCTCTGTACGCTTTCTAAAGGCTGATCGGGATAAAAAAGCGCAGCTTATTAATGCAGATGTGCCCTTCAAGCTGACGCTCTGTCAGTTCTAAGCTAAAAACCTTTTGAGGCACTCCAGCATTGGCCAGGCGGCTGGCAATAAAGGCTCGACACTTGGTTTTTCGGCACCAATCAACTCCCAAGATAGGGCTTGTCCCTCACAACCTATTGGAGTGCCAGTCCAATCACGAATGATGCTGACATATAAACGAACATAAGCATGTGGATAGTCATGTTCTAGAACCGTTAATTCTTCGCTAGACCGAATATCAATCCCCAGCTCTTCCTGCAATTCACGCTGCAAGGCCTGAAAAACGGTTTCGCCCTTTTCCACTTTTCCACCTGGGACTTCCCAATAACCGGCATATGGTTTGCCTGCAGGTCTCTGACCTAAGAGATAGCGATTCTCAGAATCTATCAATATTCCCGCGGCAACAACGGTAATGGGACGATTTATTTCATTCATCAAATCAGATTAAGCATGAGTGCCTGCCCAATATTTTGCAAACTGCCAAGCAACGCGGCCTGAGCGTGAGCCACGCTCTAATGCCCAAACTAATGCTTCTGAACGAGCGTCTTCAATTTGTGCTGCACTTAAACCAAAATGATTAAGCCAATGCGCAACAATAGCTAGATATTCATCTTGCTTGGGTGGATAAAACGATAGCCACAATCCAAAGCGCTCAGACAAAGAAATCTTTTCTTCGACCACTTCACCCGGATGAATTTCACCATCATCGCTATGCACATAACTCTCATTCTCTTTCATGTACTCGGGCAATAAATGACGTCGGTTAGAGGTGGCATAAATCAAAATATTATCGACCTGGGCAGAAACCGAACCATCTAAGGCGGATTTCATGGCTTTATAACCCGACTCACCATCTTCAAAGGACAGGTCATCGCAAAAGATGATGAAACGCTCAGGTCGCTCAGCCAATAGCTCAGTGATATCGGCCAAATCAGCCAAATGTTCTTTCTCGACCTCCACCAAGCGTAAACCTTGACCAGCAAACTCATGAAGGCTTGCCTTAATCAGAGAGGACTTACCGGTTCCCCTGGCACCAGTCAGCAAAATATTATTGGCTGGCTTTTTCTGGATGAAATTCTTAGTGTTGTCCCGAATAGCATCTCGTTGACGGTCAATATTCTTGAGGTCCTCAAAGGTAATATCCGAGACATGCTTCACAGGTTGTAGAAAGCCAATGCTGCCAAAAATACTATCGCGGCGGCGCCATCTAAATGCAATTGAAGAGTTCCACTGCTCATCACTTAAAGGTTTCGGTAAAAAAGTTTCGAGATGACTTAGGAGCTGGTCTAATTTTTCATTCATCAATCAAAAACCTTTATGAGCGATAGTCCGCATTAATCGAAACATAATCATGAGATAAATCGCAAGTCCACATGGTTTGGGTAGCATTTCCACGGCCCAAATCAATCTTGACCGTAATCTCCGGAGCCTGCATCACCCTTTGGCCATCAGCCTCTTGATAGCCGGGATTGCGGCCACCATCCTTAGCAACCAATACATCACCAAGCCACATCTGAACGCAACCGACATCTAAATCGTTAATCCCTGCATAACCAATTGCCGCCAAAATACGGCCTAAGTTTGGATCACTAGCGAAGAAAGCAGTTTTGACTAAAGGAGAATGGGCAACTGCCTCAGCAACCAAACGGCACTCCTCTTGATTCTTGCCACCAAGTACATCGATGGTTATGAACTTCGTTGCGCCTTCACCATCACGCACAATCATTTGCGCTAACTCTCTAGCAAGACCAATCAAAGCCTCTCGTACAACCGCATAACTTGGATCTGTTGCTGACTTAATCTGCACAGGAGACTGGCCAGTTGCCATGATGATGAAAGAATCGTTTGTTGAAGTATCACCATCAATGGTGATCGCATTAAAAGAAAGGTCAGCAATTTCACGAGTAAGGTTAGCCAATAGGCCTGGAGCAAAACCAGTATCAGTAGCAATAAAGCCCAACATCGTTGCCATATTTGGATGAATCATGCCGGCACCTTTACAGATACCGGTAATCACGACTTGCCCCGCTGGGGTTAATACCGTCACCGAGCTTGCCTTGGGCTGAGTATCTGTGGTCATGATCGCCTGGGCAGCATCAAACCAATTGTCCTCACCCAAATTCGATACCGCCTTTGGTAAAGCGCTAACAATCTTTTCAATTGGTAGGGGCTCGAGAATTACGCCTGTTGAAAACGGCAAAATTTGCTCTGGATTAATCTTGAGATCTTTCGCTAAAGCAGCACACGTCTCTAAGGCATGCTTCATACCTGATTCACCTGTACCAGCATTAGCATTACCAGTGTTTACTACTAAAGCGCGGATTTCGCCATTGCGGCCTTCTTGTGCTAAATGATCACGGCAAACCTGAACAGGCGCCGCGCAAAAGCGATTCAAAGTAAATACGCCAGCAACCTGAGATCCCGGTGCCAAAGTCATTACCAATAAATCTTTGCGATTTGCTCTCTTAATACCGGCTTCAGCGATGCCCATCTCAAAACCTTTCACTGGCTTGAGATCAGCTTTTTGGGGGAGGGGTAAGTTAACTGTCATGGTCTGACAATTGTAGATGAGGGTTTAAAGGGTTGCTAGCAAGCCATCCTTTAAAAGGTGCTTAGCTTAAAGCGCCGCAGCAATTCTTATATTTTTTACCGCTGCCACAACTGCATGGGTCATTACGACCAATCTTAGGACCAGTTCGCATAGGCGCCGGAACAACCTGAATCGAAGCACCATGGTCGCCTGTTGATCCAGAAACTTCTTTTTCAGGATCAGCGTGGTGATATTGGACGCCCGCTAATTTAGCCAGGTCCTCAGTCATAGATTCAGATGCTTCATCTAACTCACTGGCGCTTCCGATCTTGACAGTCATGATGCTTTTCACAACATCATTCTTAATAACGCCTAGTAGTTCACCATACAACTCAAAAGCTTCGCGACGGTATTCTTGTTTTGGATCTTTTTGGGCATAGCCACGCAGATGAATACCTTGACGCAAATGATCTAAGGCTGCCAAGTGCTCACGCCAGTGGGTATCTAAGCTGTAAAGCAGCACAGAGCGTTCAAATCCTGCAAAAGACTCGCGACCCGATAACTCAACCTTTGCGTCATAGGCTTCTTTAGCGGCTTGCAACACACGATCCACAATCTCAGCATCATCAACAGTCTCAGCGCTTTCAACCCAACTACGTAAATCAATCGTCAAGCCCCAATCACTTGCTAAAACATTCTCGAGTCCAGCCAAATCCCACTGCTCTTCCATAGACTCAAGAGGTACATAGAGAGAACAAACCGAACGCAAGACATCTTCACGTAAATTAGCAATTAAATCACCGATGTCTTGACTTTCAAGCACTTCATTTCGGAGACGATAAGTTTCCTTACGCTGATCATTTGCGACATCGTCATATTCCAACAGCTGCTTACGAATATCAAAGTTACGGCCTTCAACCTTACGCTGCGCTGACTCAATCGAACGAGTTACCATGCCAGCCTCAATCGGCTCACCATCAGGCATCTTTAAGCGGTCCATCACAGCACGCAAACGATCGCCAGCAAAAATACGCAAGAGCGAATCATCTAAAGAAAGATAGAAACGGGAGGAACCTGGGTCACCTTGACGGCCAGAGCGGCCTCTTAATTGGTTATCAATACGACGACTCTCATGACGCTCGGTACCAATAATGTGCAAACCACCAACAGCAAGCACATGATCATGAATTCCTTGCCACTCATCTTGCAGCGCTTTAATCTTGCTTGCTTTGTCTGCAGCAGAGAGTGTGGCATCTGCCTCAATCAAATGAGACTGCTTACCTACGTTTCCACCAAGGACAATGTCCGTTCCGCGACCCGCCATGTTGGTAGCAATGGTGATCATTTTTGGACGGCCCGCTTGCGCAATAATTTCCGCTTCTCGTGCGTGCTGCTTAGCATTTAAAACTTGGTGCGGTAATTTACGTTGATCGAGTAATTTAGCAATCAACTCAGAATTTTCAATCGAAGTAGTACCCACCAACACTGGCTGACCACGCTCGTAGCAATCTTCAATGTCTTTAATAACGGCGTCATAGCGCTCGCGAGACGATTTGAAGATTTGATCTTGACGGTCTTTGCGCTGACTAATTCTGTTAGGTGGAATGACTACTGTTTCAAGGTTGTAAATTTCCTTGAACTCATACGCTTCAGTGTCAGCAGTACCCGTCATACCAGACAACTTGCCATACATGCGGAAGTAATTCTGAAAAGTAATCGTGGCTAAGGTTTGATTCTCATTCTGAATCGGTACACCCTCTTTGGCTTCTACTGCCTGATGCAACCCATCAGACCAACGGCGACCCTGCATCAACCGACCAGTGAACTCATCAACAATAATAACTTCTTTATTTTGTACAACATAGTGTTGATCACGGTTGTACAAGCAGTGCGCACGTAATGCTGCATAAACGTGATGCATCAAAGTAATGTTTTGCGGAGCATAGAGAGAGGCACCATCATTTAAGGCGCCCAACTGTACCAAGATTTCTTCCGCCTTATCGTGACCTCGCTCAGTCAAATAAACCTGCTGTGACTTTTCATCTACCCAGTAATCGCCAGGCTTTTCAACACCAGTGCCATCTGCTTTTTCTTCGCCGATTTGACGCTCTAAGTGCGAAGGAAGCGCATTAATCTTGATGTATAAATCAGTGTGATCTTCAGCTTGACCAGAAATAATGAGTGGTGTACGCGCTTCATCAATCAGAATGGAGTCGACTTCATCGACGATTGCATACGCTAAGCCACGTTGAACACGTTGGTCCAAATCTTGAACCATATTGTCACGCAAATAATCAAAACCAAACTCGTTATTAGTGCCGTATGTAATATCTGCGGCATAAGCTTCTTGCTTTGTCTTGTGATCCATCTGAGATAGATTCACACCAACCTTCATGCCCAAGAAGTTATATAAGGTTGACATCCACTCAGCATCACGCTGAGCCAAATAATCGTTCACGGTAACAACATGAACACCTTTACCAGTCAAAGCATTTAAATAAACTGGGAGTGTTGCTGTTAAGGTTTTTCCTTCACCTGTTCCCATTTCGGCAATCTTGCCCTGATGCAGAGCAAGTCCACCCATAATCTGCGCATCGAAGTGCCGCATCTTCATCACGCGAACACTGGCTTCTCTCACCACAGCAAACGCTTCGGCAGAAATATCCTCCAATGACTCTCCGCTAGCCAGACGAGTCTTAAACTCTGCGGTTTTAGCAGCAAGGGCAGCATCATCCAAAGATTGCAGGCTAGGCTCAAAAGCGCCAACCTTAGCAACGACTTTGCGATACTGTTTTAAGAGGCGGTCGTTACGACTGCCGACCAGGGTTTTAAGAAGACCGATTACCATGGGATATTGAAGAAAATTAAGTCCTTGAGTTTATCACCCGCAACCCCATTTTTTATGAACTT
>JACCDO010472383.1_pt1 | contig 18020 bp, 13 predicted proteins | sample 7446101 | NCBI WGS metagenome assembly JACCDO01 (sample SAMN15323440, study PRJNA562643) | freshwater metagenome | isolation source: river surface water | place: USA:Blue River Watershed | collected 2017-08-16 | reverse complement strand
TCCTCCTGAGCATGAATTTGTTCAGTGACATCCTGAAGCACCCCTGCCAACTTAAAATCATTGGTTACCACGTCCTGCACAAATTCTCCAATACACTTCACCCAAATGATTTCCTGATCTTTTGGCCGGCGCAATCTAAAATTCAATTCAAATCTTCCTTTGGATTGAAATGAATTTTGAAAAGTAAATTCCACCTCTTCTACATCGTCAGCATGCACGATGGCCATGAAGTGGTTGTAGTCCTTGATAAAATCATCTTCTATACCCAACACGGATTTCAGGTTGTCACTGCCCATCCATGTGTCATTTTCCAAATTGTACTCAAAGCTTCCTAGCTTAGAAATGGTCTGCGCCACATTCAGATCATCCAAAGCCTTGAACAAATTGTTGGTTCTCAACTTTACTTCCTCCTCTAAACCCGCGGTTAGCGCATCATTGGTCTCTTTTTGCTCCTTAAGGGTTTGAGATAAGGAAAGCAATGAATCTTGAAGTGAAATCAACTCTTTGGCTTGGTAATTATTTCTTGCGTTGACTATCGTAAAATTACCATCTTGCAGAGCACGCGCATTTTCTTGCACCAATTTGATGGGATCCGTGATCAAATTGGCCAAGAAGTAAACAATTACCAAAATCATGGCTGCAACAATGGTAAGGAACAAAAAAATTGGACGATTCATTGCACTTACGTCCTTTTTGAACTCCTCCTTACTGACCGTAAGCGCAATGTACCCTTTCATGGTAGGATGAGAAAAAGGATGTTCAACAGTGAGGTAATGAAGCGTGTCCAACTCTAATGTTTCATGACTCACTGAATCTGGAAAAGTCAAATACTCCACTTGTTGAAGAGAGTCAAATGAGGCAATGGATACTGCCTTTAATTGAGCGTCGGATTGAAGGTGATTCATGGTTTTGGTTAACCCTTCAAAATCATCCCGATCCAAACTTAACTCAACACTCAGTGCCAGCGTTGAAGCCTTTTGACGAAGTTCAGACATTTTGTATTCACCCAATAAGGCACGTTGCCTTGAAGGATAATAAATCGCCAATACCCCAATGAGCACCAATACAATGATGGTGTATGGCAGCCAGATTTGAGTAAATATGCTCGATTTGATTTTCATCAATTGGTAATCGAGATGAGCTGATGATTGGGGACCAGACTTTTCTTATCTGCTGACAAAACACCTATGGCCCCAGGAGTGCGCTTGACATAATCTACCATCTCTTGATCGGTATCAAAAAACATGGGCGATTTGGCACGACCTTGAAAAACCAAGGACAACCAAAACTTCTGCACTTCCTTTACTGACTTATTGTAAACCTTGCTATATATCTCCTCAGCCTTTGGCGATTTGGTTCCAGGTAGGCAAATCACAACAGATTTTCCATTTTTCCATAAAGTTTCTTTACCTGTAAAAACCCTTTGCGCTTTTGCGTTTGGCATTGCATTCAGGCCCAAGTCATTTCCGAAATAAACCACTGATTGAGCCATGCCCCATTGTGAAACCATCCACAAAGAAGCTACGAAAATCCATTTTAAAACTTTAGAATCCATAAGCCAATTGGAATTTAAAGTCATAACGCTGAACATGCAAATTACCATGATGATTCAAATGATCATCCGCCGCGATAGTCCGCTCTACTTGAAACTTGATGTTACAAGTCTCACTGAATTCGTATTTATAACCTATGGCGGTTTTCAATTGCTTACCGGAAGCAGCATGTAAATCCTTCTCCGAAATATGCATGTAATCAGCCAACGCGTAAACGGTATTAACATCCTTGATTTTAACCCCTAAGTAATTGAATGTCGAAAAATTCTCTGCTTTGCCTAAGCTATCTGTTGTGTTCACACCATACCCTGTTTCACTCATGAATTCGTATTGACCCGTAAAACGCTTGATGGATAAACTGTACAATTCAAAATTCAAAGGACCAGTGTAACCGCTATTGTAGGATGAATGTCCACTATGTACGCCTGGTTTATTGAATGGCATGTAATCGTTGTAATAAGATGCCCCAATTCTCGTATACTCATCAGGTCGGATGTGCATGCCCGCCATTACTGCCTTATTGTAACTTGCATCGTACACGTCTGTAGATGAAATACCATTTCCGATGACCAAATCATAACCAAAATTTAATCGCCCTAAGTATTGCCCTCTAAATGAAACCCCCGAAGTATGGACAGGTACCATGGTACTAAAAAACATCGGACGATCAATGGTTGGAAAAAACAATCGGCCATGGTGGTATTCATCATTCCAAGTATTCACTGGAGTATGAATTTTTCCCAATATGATACAGTGATTGCCGAAGTAATCCCATTTCATCTGCGCTCGTTCAATGCTGGGTGCAAATTTTGCAGACGTCGCAGCATCATATTTCACAACTGTTTCTCCCAAGAAACTGATTCTATCTGTCAATTTAGCGGTTACAAAAAAGTCCTGCTCTCCCAGGGAGAAATAAGAATTTTTATCTTGATCAAACTTATCCAAGTTGTACTGGATATGACCATACATTTTTAAATCAACATTGCGATCTGTCTGAGACCAACTTAACGTTGATTGTAACAAAACACAACTTGCCACGATTAATTTTTTCATATTTTATTCTGTGTAATCAAATATAGGTATTTCTGTAGTTGCAATTCTCAATAATAGAATGAAGCTGTGAGGGTTTTGTTCCAACCATTGGTTTCCCAATCCCACAATTTCATTTTCTCACGATACAAACCCAATGAGATATCTGCCGAATGACCCGCTCCCAATGGGAATTCAAAACCCACCTGCAGTCCACCACCCACACCCGTAGCCGTTCTTGGAACATATCCATAGGTCTGGTTAAAATTGTCACCCCCGATAAAAAGATCATAAGACCTATCAGCTATATAGGCTTTATTGTTCACAACTTTAATTCCCGTAAAACTAATTCCAGGTTGAATAAAAAAATCCAAACCCTGATTTATTTCCCATCCCTGTCTGTATCCTAGGACCATTTGGAACCGTTGTTCATTGCCTTCAACCGTAAACAAACGAATATCCTGCTGAGCATTTTGTTGCACCCCTGTTCCCTCAAAAATGACAGAGTACTTGTCCACGGTTTTTATGCGAGTCGTCAAAAATTGAAAAACAAATGAACTGTACCTATCCAAACGATAACGCAAATCCAATCCCAAAGAAATGGCAGGACTATAGCGCATGGCCGTAGGATAAGCGTAATTATCATAATAATTGGGAAAAGAGAAACTACTGGATCCGTAGTAACTATTGATGTACTGCGTTTCAAGTGGGTTCCAGTTCACTCTATCCTGAATAGACATGGCCCTTACCCCAGCGTAATTGGTTCCAGATTGAAGGAGGCCTGAACCATTGTAAAAATTAGCTGTAGTGTCTGAAGCAAAATAAGCTCCTATTCTCAATCCAAATGAAAAACCCCGATACTCATCTTCTTGCGCCTTTGAACAAATTGAACTTATTATCAACATTAGCGCGGCTATTCTTGTTTTCATTGTCATTCCTTATTCTATTTGCGACCTAAAGTTAAGCATAATGCGTTTTGCCATCACCGATATTGAAACCGTAGGTAGCCAACCTGGCCAAGGCACCATTATCGAGATTGCCATTTGCATCCATGATGGAGAAAAAGTGATTGATAAATATGAAACGCTCATCAATCCAGAAAAAAAAATCCCTCCTTTCATTGTTTCCCTTACGGGCATTAACGACAAAATGTTACAGCATGCTCCACTTTTTGAGGATGTTGCGGATGAAATCTTTGACTTACTTAAAGATTGCATTTTTGTAGCCCACAATGTTAACTTTGACTTCAACTTCGTCAAAGCTGAATTATCCGCTGCGGGATACCAATGGAAACCGGAAAAACTCTGTACCGTAAGATTGGCCCGAGCTTCTTTTCCTGGTCACCGTAAATATGGTTTGAGCTCCATGTGCGAGTTTTTCGAGATCCCTAATTTTGCGGCTCACCGTGCGATGGGAGATGCGCAAGCCACTGCAATCCTTTTTGATAAATGCATTGAAGCTCACGGATTTTCATTGATCAATGAAATGCTAAAGGTAGGAAGTGGAGATTCCTTCCTGCCCAACCACATCCCCAATGAAGAATTTAGACAACTACCTACAACCGCTGGCATTTATTTTTTCAAGAATGAAAAGGGCGAAAACTTGTACATTGGAAAAGCGTTGAACATCAAGAAGCGTGTCCGGTCTCATTTTAATCCCGATGGCGGAGAACGTCAACAACACTTTTTAAAAGAAATTGCTCATATAGAATTTCAAGAAACGGGTACAGAGTTATTGGCCTCATTAATGGAAGATGCCGCCATTCGCAAGCATTTCCCAAAATACAATAAGGCGCAAAAAAAGAAGGCGCATCCTTTTCACTTGATATCCTTCTTTGACCAAAAAGGAATTCACAGATTACAAATTGTGCGAGGAAAAACGGCACAGAGTATTCACAGTTTTCCCTCTATGAAGGCCGCCTACCAATGGTTGAATGTACTAAAAGATGAGCATAACATACAAGGCCGTTGGATCGGTCTTCACCATTTTCAAGGCCAAGAATTGCAGGAGGAGATTGAAGTACACAACCAGGCGCTTTTAAAGGCTTTGGACTCCATGTTGGCCAAGCAGCCCTCCTACTTGGTGATTGGACGTGGTCGCAAGGAACATGAGAAATCATTGGTATGGGTTCAACAAGGAAATTTGAAAGGCTATGCCTTTATTGATCGCGATCAAAGAATTGACAATGAAGATGAATTGGATTGGATTATTGAACCCTTGCCATCTTCTGAAATAACACCTTATTTATTGCGTAGTCATTATGAAAGTCCAAAGCAATGCTACATCAAAAATTTCTCTGATCCTGTTGCGGAATCCGATAAATGGTGATTTTCTCCAATGAATTCACCGGGTTCAATTGATGAAGCAATCGATCAAAAGAACCAGGTTCAATGGTTGTACAATAAGTCAAATGAGGAAACTTTGATTTCCAATTCCCAACACGCTTTTCCAAATCGACATCATCATAAAAAAGAATGTAGTTGGGATAACTTCTTCTGTGAACATCATGTTGATAGGTAGAGTCTAGAATGGAAAACAATCCAATGGTCTCCTCGAGATTCTGATGAACCCCAAACGTGTAATACTCATCCCATACATTGGCATAAAATCGAGGAGCCAGAGGAACACTTTCTTTATGAGCGTGTTCTTGAATAAAATTTTTTGCATCACCATATTCAAACAATGCATACATACTCTCGACGCGTGCTCTTTTGGGATAAATAAATGAACTTCCGACCAGAAGGATAGAGTTTACAATCCAAAAAAACTTCCAGCTTTTATTCATCCAAGATTTTGTTTCCCAATTCTTCCACTCTACCCAAAGATTCCAACCGATCACGCCCGTCACCAGTAATAGCGGCAATACAGGAAATAAAAATCGTTCTTGTTTATTGGGAAACAACAAATGAAAAACTGTGAATACTAACCATGCCATCCAAACACCCCAAAAGGCGCTATGCCGGGGAAGAAGGGCCCTATTTCGAATTAAAAAAGGAGTTAGTGCACCCCAAAAAATGAATAAACTAATTGGAGGAAGAATAAAATAGGACAACCAAGACAAATAAGCCAAAGGCGAGTTGGGAAATTCACCAGCATGTTGGGCATTGTATTCGAAGTACCCCATAACATGCTGAAAAGGTTTTCCTCCCCAGAGAAGAATATCATCGATTTGAGTGAGAAAAAAAGTCAATCCTGCAGTGCAAGCCACAGTAAAAAATTTGCGCCAATCTTTGATGGCTAAAATTGTAATGCCCCAGCCAATAGGTATCCAAGCATTTTGAAAACGCAAGCCTACAGCCATACCAAGAAAAGCGCCTCCCAATATCCATTGTGAACGTTTGATGAGTGTCGTATAATACAACCCACCAATGATGAGCGGTTGACTCACCACCTCGACCAAATTACGGACTGCGTTCATGGGCATCAATCCCAAAAAGGCCATTAACAACGCTGCAGTAACTGCAGAACGCTTATCTGACAAACGCAGCGTTAACTTGAACACAAAATAGACGGAAAGCACCGACCACAGCCCATGCAACACACGAACAACCAACTGCAGATATTGAGGATCTTTTATGCCAATGAAATACAGAAACTTGAACAAAACAAACAAGACGCCATTGTACAAAAAACTAAAAGCTTGGGGAGCTGTTTCTGTATTTCCCCAACCCGGAATCCAATCCCCAGTATTAAAACCATTGGCCCACGAACCCGCTATTTCTACTGTTAAAAAATGATCGTCCACCATTAAGTATCCGGGTGAAAAAAAAGCCGCCATCAATCGGGTAAATACAGCCCCAATCAAAATGACTTGAAGTGGTTGATAGTGCCACCAAGAAATAAAGCTATTTCGGATAAATGCCATCTTTTATACTTGGATGACTCCTGTTTTATACGGCGGTGTGGGTTGACCCAAAGAGGCCGCTGTGATTCCCATGCTAATCCATTTTCTGGTTTCAGTTGGGTCAATTACGGCATCCAACCACAATCGAGCCGCTGCGTAATATGGCGTGGTCTGTTCGTCATAACGTGATTTTATCTTTTGATACAACTCTTCCTCCTCCTCCTTCGAGATCTCTTGACCTTTTGCCTTTTTGGCTGCAGTTTCTATTTGCAATAAAACTTTAGCTGCTTGCGCACCTCCCATTACTGCTACTTGTGCTGTTGGCCACCCAACAATCAACCGAGGATCGTAAGCCTTTCCGCACATGGCATAGTTCCCTGCCCCATAGCTGTTACCCGTAATAATGGTAAACTTAGGAACCACGCTATTGGCCTGCGCATTCACCATCTTAGCGCCATCTTTGATAATACCTCCATGCTCAGATCTTGAACCCACCATAAAACCGGTAACGTCCTGTAAGAAAATCAATGGAATATTTTTCTGGTTGCAATTCATGATAAAACGTGCAGCTTTGTCCGCGCTATCACTAAAAATTACCCCGCCCAATTGCATTCCATCTTTCTTGCTTTTGACAATCATTCTTTGATTGGCTACAATGCCCACTGCCCATCCATCTATTCTTGCATACGCACACACGATTGTTTTTCCGAAATCCTCTTTGAACTCAAGATAATCTCCACCATCAACCAGTGTGGCAATCACTTCTTTCACATCGTAAGGTTTCACCCTATCTTCAGGCATGATTGAGTACAAATTTCTCTGATCATGAATGGGAGCAACCGTTGAAATTCTATCAAAGCCAGCAGTATTAATCTGCTGGCCCATTTTGGATAGAATGGATTTTATTTTATTCAAAGCATCAGCATCATCCTTCGCCTTATAATCGGTTACCCCGCTGATTTCACTGTGCGTTGTAGCCCCCCCCAAAGTTTCATTGTCAATGTCTTCGCCTATCGCGGCCTTCACCAAATAAGAGCCCGCTAAAAATATTGTACCTGTTTTATCTACGATTAAACTCTCATCACTCATGATCGGTAAATATGCCCCCCCTGCCACACATGATCCCATAATGGCGGCAATTTGCAATGTACCTTGTGCAGAAAGTTTTGCGTTGTTTCTAAAAATTCTTCCAAAATGCTCCTTGTCCGGAAAAATCTCATCTTGCATGGGCAAGTAAACGCCTGCACTATCCACCAAATAAACAATGGGCAAATTGTTTTCTAAAGCAATTTCCTGGGCTCTCAAATTTTTCTTACCCGTGATGGGGAACCATGCTCCTGCCTTGACTGTTGCATCATTGGCCACAACCAAACATTGCTTTCCAGACACCCACCCCATAACCACCACAACTCCACCTGAAGGACACCCCCCGTGTTCAAGATACATACCATCTCCAGCAAAAGCGCCGATCTCAAGTCTATCAGAACCTTTATCCAAAAGGAAATCGATACGTTCTCTTGCTGTCATTTTGCCCTTGGCGCGCTCCTTTTCTTGGCGGGCCTTTCCCCCTCCTTCCATTATTTTAGACAAACGTTTATTCATGTCTGAAACCATCAGAGCCATTTTGTCTTCATTTCGGTTGCGCTCAATCAACTTCGGATCCGCCATATCATTTGGATTTATTATGCGAATTTAAGACACTACCCCGCATTCCCTTATTTTTGCTCATATGAAATGTTGTTGGATATTATTGGGATTGTTTTTTATTCTGGGGTGCCGTAACAAAACCTCTTTGAATAGGAATCAAATTTTACCTCAGTATGCCAAAAATTTCTTCCTATCAGTTGAAGGCCAAGACACTGCATTGCACATCATTAATGGAAAGGATACACTAACATATAACAAACAAACAGAGAGCACTTTTCATTTGCTCAGCACCACGCAGGCCGGTTTTTTTTCATTACTGAAAAATTTCTCGAATATTCATGGCGTAGTTTACCCAAATGACATTCGCATCAAAGAGATTCAAGAATGCATTGAAAAGAGGCAAATCATTGATCTGAATCCCGGGCAATCAGAAATTAATCATGAATTGTTGTGGCAAAAACCCGCCGCCTATGTCTTGTACAGTCCATTTGACCCCGTCGACTTTTCATTGCCCAAGGAATCGAGCAAAATCCCTTTCCTTGACTACACCGAGACCCATCCGCTAGGGCGTTTAGAATGGATTAAAGTCATTGGTTTTTTGAGCAACAAAAACAAAGAATCTGAACGGATATTCAACGACAAAGTGAGTCAATATAAAAACCATATTTGTACTAAAACACAATCTAAAAAAGTCTTGGTTGGTAGTTGGGATAGCGAATTCTTTTATATCAATAGCACCCAATCCACCATACATCAAACATTGATGGATGCGGGATTAACTGGCTTTTCTTCGGAAGAAAAAGGAAATACGCAATGGGACAAGGAAGTACTTTGGTCTAAATTGCCGGAAGTGGATCACATCGTCTGGATCACCACACAACAACAAAAAAATGCGTTAGAAAGAGAAATGCAACAACCCGAATCGTGGCAAAAAAAATGGGGAATAACTCCCCACTTTATTTTTATCGATACATCTGCCTATTTTCAAAATGCCATCACTCAACCTGAGAAATTACTTTACGATTTTTCTCATCTGGATGAGCAAAACATTAAAACTTTCGTAACCAACTAACCATTGGGAATCCAAAAGTATTGCCTTCTATACTGGTGTAGTTCATGTAAAATTGAAAAGCCCTATCTGGGCCCTGCATGATTCTCATTCCTGGCATCAGAAGCATGAAACCTCTGCTGGTTCTTGTTGTTACCAATCCATTATTGTAGTAATAACTGTTATACGTTTGTAGAATAGGATCGTAATCGCTTGTATATCCCGCATCTAAGCGCGTTCTTTTTGCATTTAGGATTCCAAACATAGAGTCAAAAATCAAACTGGTGGATTTTCCAATTCTCAAAGTACCCGCTACTGAGGCCAATGTACCTGATGACTTTACATTGGTTTGATACTCATCTGCATTAATTCCATTATTGGCCACCAATACCCCACTGGAAAATGTTAGGTTATTCTCTCTATCTCCCTTGGTAATGGACAAGAAATTAACACTCATGAGCCCTTTAAACCCACTCAGATAACTCAAGTTACCCGTCAACGATCCTACAGCAAAATTGACATCCGGCCTTTTGGTGGGAAACGATTTTTTTAAGGTAAACAAGAAAGGAGCTCCAATCCATGTTGTCATGATTCCAACATTAACGGAGTTGGACACTGCGACATGGAACTCTGGTCCGTAAAGATGAATCATGTAATAATTCTCTCCCTTTTTGATAGGTAAGCCGTTGGTTGAAAAGAAATAGCGAGTAGAAAAGGTGTTATTTTCCCATACCTCGCCGTCTACCATTACACCCTTTGATTCCGTCTTCTTGCTAATTGAAATGATATCCGCCTTCTTGATAAACAACTTCCCTACCGCACTGGATTGAATCAACATTTCTCGACCATCGTCTTTTAATACATATCCAATGTATTCATTGCCATTGGCCAACTTGATAACATACTCTGTGCTATCTCCTGGCGTAACTTGTGCCATACCCAAAATAGAAAAAAGGCACAGCGTTAGAAACAAAATAGACTTTTTCATGCGTTTTTTTTTTTAAATTAAACATATTGAGTGAGTGCAACTTTCAGACACTCCACAGCATTTTTCAAATCATTTACATTGAGCACATACGCCAGACGAACTTGATTTTTTCCGCTTCCGGGAGTGGCGTAAAAACCCGTTGCAGGGGCCATCATCACTGTTTGACCATTGTGCTCAAATTTTTCCAACATCCATTGACAAAAACGATCCGAATCATCAATCGGCAATTCAGCGATGCAATAAAAAGCACCTTGTGGTTTGGGACAACGAACGCCAGGAATAGCATTTAATCCGTCCACAAGCGTATCTCTTCTTTTTACATACTCATCCACCACTCCATCAAAATAGGACTGAGGCGTTTGCAATGCCGCCATGGAAGCCCACTGTCCAAAAGTGGGGGGAGACAAACGCGCCTGTCCAAACTTCAACGCTGCAGACATCAAATCTGCATTTCGGCTGATCATGGCACCTATTCTTGCGCCGCACATGGAGTATCGTTTGCTCACACTATCAATCATTATCGCATGATTGTCCAATCCCTCCAAGTTCATTACACTGAAGGGCACTGCTCCTTCATACATAAACTCTCTGTAAACCTCATCGGCATATAGAAACAAATTGTATTTTAAAACCAAATCGCGCAATTGTTCAAGCTCACTTTTTGAATACAAATAGCCTGTTGGATTGCCCGGATTACAGATTAAAATCCCTTTGGTTTTATCCGTAATTTTCTTTTCAAATTCAGAGATGGGAGGCAGGGCAAAACCATTATCAATAACCGCTGTTACAGGAACTACTGTTGCGCCTGCCATCACAGCAAAACCGTTATAATTGGCGTAAAACGGTTCAGGTATGATAACTTCATCTCCGGGATTCAATGTAGACATGAACGCAAATACCAATGCCTCAGAGCCTCCTGTAGTGACCATGATATTGGATACATCCAACCGGATGTCTTTTGATAAATAATAACCTTTCAAGCCTTCTCTGTAGGCCAACATCCCTTCGGAATTGGAGTATTCAATTACTCGGGCATCTTGTGCTTTCATGGCCTCACGCACCACAATAGGTGTTTCGATATCCGGCTGCCCAATATTCAAATGGTATACCTTGGTGCCGCGCTTTTTGGCAGCTTCAGCAAAAGGGACTAATTTTCTGATGGGTGATGCTGGCATACTACCAGCTTTTGAACTTAAACTTGGCATAATTACTTTTCTCTTTTTTATTTCATTCGGCTTTCAAACCCTCCATTAAAATATCCAATATCTCTGCGGCAGCCGTCGGGATTTTAGTTCCTGGCCCAAATATACCTACACATCCCGCATTGTACAAAAAGTCAAAATCTTGTTCGGGTATTACGCCCCCTGCAACCACCAAGATATCTGGTCTTCCCATTGACTTTAATACTTCAATCAGAGCAGGGACCAGTGTTTTATGACCTGCAGCTAGGGATGACGCTCCTACAATGTGTACATCATTTTCAATGGCCTGTTTGGCCACTTCTTCTGGTGTTTGGAACAATGGCCCCATATCAACGTCAAATCCCATATCTGCAAATGATGTAGCAATAACTTTGGCTCCTCTATCATGACCATCTTGGCCCATCTTCGCCACTAAAATACGGGGACGCCTTCCTGCCAATTTGGAAAAATCATTGGCCATGCCAAGCGCCTTTTGAAAGGCCGGATCTTGCGAGGATTCTGATGAGTACACGCCGCTAATACTTTTAACAGAGGCTTTGTGACGACCATATACCCGCTCTAATGCCTCCGAAATTTCACCCAAGGTAGCACGATTTCTTGCTGCATCAATGGCCAAGGCCAATAAATTACCTTCCCCACTCGCTGCGCTTTCTTCCAATCGAGTGAGCGTTTCCTTTACGCGTGCATTGTTTCTGTTTGCCTTTATAAGATTAATCTTCTCCACTTGTTCTATGCGCACTGCTTGGTTGTCAACCTCTAGGATATCCATTTTGGTGTCTTCATCAACCGTGAACAAATTAACACCAATAATCTTTTCTCGCCCACTATCAATCTTGGCTTGCCTTCTGGCGGCGGCCTCCTCTATGCGCAATTTGGGGATACCTGCTTCAATGGCTTTGGTCATTCCCCCCTCTCTTTCAACCTCCTCAATCAACTCCCACGCGGCATCAATCATTTTTTGTGTTCTCATCTCCATCCAAGCTGATCCCGACCATGGGTCGATGAATGCACAAACTCCTGTTTCTTTTTGAATGTAAAGCTGAGTGTTTCGAGCAATGCGTGCCGAAAAATCTGTTGGCAATGCAATGGCTTCATCTAGAGCATTGGTATGTAAACTTTGAGTACCTCCCAAAACCGCAGCCATAGCTTCAATACATGTCCTGGCCACATTGTTAAATGGATCTTGCTTGGTCAAACTCCACCCACTGGTTTGGCAATGCGTGCGCAAGGCCATAGATTTGGTATTTGTTGGATTAAATTGTTGAATCAACTTGGCCCATATCACCCTTGCAGCGCGCATTTTGGCTATTTCAGATAAATGGTCCATTCCAATGGCCCAAAAGAATGACAATCTTGGTGCAAAATCATCGATATTCATCCCTGCTGCTATGCCTGCTCGCACATATTCCAACCCATCCGCTAAGGTGTAAGCCAATTCAATCTCCAATGTAGCGCCGGCTTCTTGCATGTGATAACCAGAGATAGATATGGGATTGAACTTCGGCATATTCTGGCTCGTGAACGAGAAAATATCACTCACTATCCGCATGCTTGGGGTTGGTGGATAGATATAGGTATTTCTGACCATGAACTCCTTCAAAATATCATTCTGAATGGTTCCACTCAGTAATTCGGGAGAGACTCCTTGCTCTTCAGCAGCAACAATATAAAATGCCATGATGGGCAACACTGCCCCATTCATGGTCATGGAGACAGACATTTGATCCAAAGGTATTTGGTCAAACAAAACCTTCATGTCTTCAACTGAATCAATGGCGACACCGGCCTTCCCCACATCTCCTGTTACACGAGGGTGATCACTATCATACCCACGGTGTGTGGCCAAATCAAAAGCAACACTCAGTCCTTTTTGACCAGCAGCCAAATTTCTTCTATAAAAGGCATTGGATGCCGACGCTGTGCTGAACCCCGCGTACTGTCGAATGGTCCAAGGTCTAATGGTATACATGGATGCATAAGGCCCTCCTTTAAATGGAACAATGCCTGGACCGAATTTTTCCAAAGGATGCTCTTCTCTTTTAATTGTGGGAATGCTGATTCCACAATGACGAACAATACCTTGGGTCAACAACTCTATTGCGTATGCTCCTGCACCAAAATCTTTCAATTCATTCAATCTAGACTCTTCCCTGAGTAAATGAAGAATATTTCTTGACCAACGTGCCGCCTCTACTTTATCTTCATGCGCTATGTCTTTTAATACAACAATATTGGATCCTCCCAATACAGCACTTAATGATTGAGTAGATAGCCGCAGCAGATCAGAATAAACTTCCTCGTCAGAATGACCTGAACAACACGCAACGAGTTGAAAAGAATTATCCCTAAGGTCCATGATGGCTCTAATGGCCCTGAGAATGGACAAATCAAAGAAATAATTCCCTGTTAAATGATAGACCACCTGACAAACCTCAGCATCCAGTGATGTATGTGATTTCAGGCAAGACAAAACATCATCAGGCGTATTGCCTTTTATCTCCCAAACTTGTTCTGATGGTGAATAAATAGCGCAATGAAAATCTTTTTCTTCCCAACCTTTTGATAAATACCACTCTCTCAAATGAGACAACGAGGCGGTATTGGGTACTTGAAATGAGATGATGTTTCCCAAAACCTCCTCCATACCTGCAAAATTAGCGTTGTCATTTTTGACAAATAAACATTCCGCCCCACCCATTAGGGCATTCATCACTTCCTCTTTAAGGGATGCATCCACCCAAGATCCAATAGAAAATTGGGACGGGAAAGAGGTCAGAACTGTCTTCTGATCATGTGGAGAATAAGGAGATATTTGAAAGGCCGAAACCGGGGAGGCATTCATGAGATCCAAATTTTGTTGACCCAATTCTTTATGCATTCCCTTCATCCATTGCTCAGGGCTCCATGGTGAAAATGAATTTAATTCTAACATGTGCAAGACTTTGCGCAAATATGCATCAATCAGCGACATCTTCCTTCGTTAATTTGCAATATGAAATCAGGAAACAGCGCCATCATTTTCATCTTTATTACCCTGCTCATTGATGTTATTGGATTGGGAATCATTATCCCCATTCTACCAACTTTGATGACAGAACTGACAGGTGAAAGTGTAGCAGAGGCCTCCGCAGAGGGTGGATGGCTCATGTTTGCCTATGCCATTATGACGTTTTTGTTCTCCCCCATTCTTGGAAATTTAAGTGACCGATATGGTCGTCGTCCAATCATCTTATTCTCTCTGTTGGGCCTAGGAATTGACTACCTATTCATGGCCTATGCGCCCAATTTGACATGGCTTTTTGTAGGACGCATTGTATCGGGAATAATGGGGGCTAGCTTCACAACGGCATCGGCCTATATCGCAGACATCAGCACCCCTGAAAAAAGAGCTCAGAATTTTGGATTGGTTGGAGCTGCCTTTGGTTTAGGTTTTATCATAGGGCCTGTGATTGGCGGATTGTTAGGCGGCTTTGGTTCCAGAATCCCCTTCTTTGCTGCGGCTGCTTTATCCTTAATCAACTTCCTTTATGGCGTCTTTGTATTGCCAGAATCACTGAGTGAAGAAAATAGAAGACCCTTTGATTGGCGAAGGGCTAATCCATTTGGGGCACTTAAAACCATACGCAAACACAAAGCTGTTTCTGGAATTGTATTATCCCTTTTCTTTCTTTACTGGGCCTCGTTCAGTGTACAAGGAACGTGGTCTTATTATACAAAATTTTTATTCAACTGGTCCGATAGTGAAATTGGATACTCCCTAGCTGCCGTTGGTTTTATGGCTGCATTGGTTCAGGGATATCTCATCCGAAAAATCAATCCAAAATTGGGAAACAAAAAAAGCATTGTTTTGGGAATTTTACTTTACACCTCTGGGTTGATATTGTTTTCCCTTGCCAATGAGGGTTGGATGATGTATGCTATCTTAATCCCTTATTGCCTCGGAGGAATTACAATGCCCGCAATGCAAAGCGAAATGGCTCAATATGTTCCGGCCAATGAGCAAGGCGAATTGCAAGGTGCACTCACTGCCGTAAACAGCATGACAGCCATTATCGGACCCGTTTCGATGACTGGGATTTTTGCTTATTTCGCGAGTGACTCTGCTCCATTTTATTTTCCTGGAGCTGCTTTTTTTACAGGTGCTTTACTTTGCTCTTTGAGTGCCTGGATTGCCTACATGTCGTTGAAAAAACATGGATAATGAAAAAAAATAAAGTCCTCTTTTTAGATCGCGACGGAGTGATCAATCATGATCCCGGTGATTACACCTATTCACTGTCCGATTTTATCATTTTACCCACGGTAATTCCTGCTCTACAATTGGCCCAAGAGAAGGGATATAAGATTATTTTGATTACAAACCAAGGAGGTATAGCCAAGGGATTGTATACCCAAGAGACGGTGGAAGAAATCCATGCGCACTTCAAAAATACATGTGCTCAATCTGGTGTCTTCATCGATCACATTTACTATTCCATTGACCACCCTGAAATCAGCAACTCCATATCACGCAAACCACACTCACTCATGGTGGAAAGAGCCATTCAGCGCTTTAATGTAGATACAGAAAATAGCGTCATGATTGGGGATCGAGACAGGGATGTGCAATGCGCGGAGGGAGCCGGAGTAAGGGGAATAAAAATTGAAGTCAACAGTGATTTACTGGAGGCTGTTCAAACGTTGAATTAACCAATATGGAATACGTTTTTTATAGAGGGGAATACGTTCTGCGCAATCAAGCGGTTATACAGGTTGATGATAGGGCGCATCGATTTGCGGATGGTTTTTTTGAAAGCATCAGAATCATCAATGGTCGCGCTCAATTTTTAGACAACCACTTTGCACGCATCGAGGCAACCATCAAGGCCCTGAAAATTCAACCACACGATTTTTCCTTTGAAGTTTTGTCTCTGCACATACAAGGTTTATTGCAACGCAATGCCATATTTGATGGCGGACGAATGCGCATCACTTTCTTCAGAAAAGCCAAAGGATTTTATTTGCCCAAAGGCAATGACTTAGATTACATGATAGAGGTGGAAGCTTTGCCCAATAATCTTTTTGAGCTCAATGAAATAGGAAAAGTCATCGACATTTATACAGAGGTTAAAAAAGACCCCAACAAGTACGCTGGATTCAAGACTTTAAATGCGCAACTCTATGTGATGGCCTCCATTTATGCCGAAGAGAAGCATTGGGATGACGCATTGATCCAAAACACCAAGCAGGCCATCATAGAATCCACCAACAGTAATTTGTTTTTGGTATCCAATGGGGTGTTGTATACCCCAGCTTTAACGGACGGATGTATTGGAGGAACCATGCGCATGCAAATCATCAACTTGGCAGTTCAGAGCAAATTAAAAGTGTATGAATGCACCATGACACCTCAAACACTGCTTTCGGCAGATGAGGTATTCTTGACCAATGCCATTAAAGGCATTGAATGGGTCGCTTCATACCGAACAAAACCATATCAAAATGGTTTTTCCAAAAAGCTATTGGAATTGTTAAATTCAAGTATAAAATAAGTTCAACAAAAAAAGTAAGGATTCGATTGTTCAATCTCAAAAAATCGTACCTTGGCGGCGTAAAAAAATAATCACTCAAATGAGCGAAACAGCAAAAATCATCCTAGACGGCAAAGAATATGAATTGCCTGTTGTAGTAGGTTCTGAAAACGAGAAGGCCATTGACATTACCAAATTAAGGGACCTTACTGGTTATATTACTTTGGACAGTGGATACAAAAACTCTGGCGCTACCAAAAGTGCCATCACCTTTTTGGATGGAGAGGAAGGGATTTTACATTATCGTGGTTATGCCATTGAACAATTGGCGGAATACGGTAGCTTCCTTGAAATTGCGTATTTACTCATCTACGGAGAGTTGCCAACTGACGATCAATTGAGTTATTTCACCAAAAGCATTGGTCACCACACTTTGGTGCATGAGGACATGAAACGTTTTTACGAAGCTTATCCAACAGGAGCACATCCCATGGGGGTTTTGTCTTCCATGATAGCTTCCATGTCAACTTTTTATCCTGAATCTCAAAACCCGAATCAGCAATTCAAGGATATTGAATTAACCATCCACCGTTTGATGGCCAAGATGCCAACGTTGGCTGCTCAAGCCTACAAAGTGAGCATTGGTCATCCCATCATGTATCCTCGAAATGCCTATTCTTACACGCAAAACTTCATGCACATGATGTTTGCATTGCCCACACATGATTTTGAACCAGACCCTGTGATTGATGATGCATTGAACAAATTGTTGATTTTGCATGCTGATCATGAACAAAACTGTTCTACTAGCACGGTAAGAATGGTGGGATCTTCACAATCTAATTTGTATTCTTCTATCTCTGCTGGAATCGCTGCTTTATGGGGGCCTCTTCATGGTGGTGCCAACCAAGCGGTGATTGAGATGCTAGATAAAATCAATGCCAGCGGCGGTGACGTAAGTAAGTTTGTCGCAAAAGCCAAAGATAAAAATGACCCATTCCGATTGATGGGATTTGGACACCGTGTGTACAAGAATTTTGATCCTCGTGCTAAGATCATTAAAAAAGCTTGTGATGATGTATTGAACCGCATGGGTATTCATGATCCAGTTCTGGACATTGCCAAGCAATTGGAAGAGGTAGCATTGAATGATGAGTACTTTGTAGAGCGCAAGTTGTATCCCAACGTAGATTTCTACT
>JACCDO010983816.1_pt1 | contig 18021 bp, 20 predicted proteins | sample 7446101 | NCBI WGS metagenome assembly JACCDO01 (sample SAMN15323440, study PRJNA562643) | freshwater metagenome | isolation source: river surface water | place: USA:Blue River Watershed | collected 2017-08-16 | reverse complement strand
TTTTCATCTTCTGAACTACTACTATTATAATTACTACTCTTTACTGATTTTTCATCTTCTGAACTACTATTGTATTTACTAATATTACCTGATTTTTCATCGTCTGAACTATTTTCACTTTCACTAATTGCTCTATGATATTTTTTTTGAGATTTTCTAGATTTTATATTTATTTTCATATTATTTATTGTAAAAGATCTTCTTTCTGATCTAGGTTTTAAAGAATTAATATAATATTGTATTTTATTTTCATGTTTCTTTGATATTACATATCCATCTAATTTACTGTTCCACTTTCCATTTACTTCTTGTATAAATTGTTCATGTTTATCTTTTTCACATGAAAATAATAAATATTTGTCATTATGAATTTTATAAGATATTTCTTTATCTGTCATATTTATTTTGTGTAAAAATTTAACTTTAAATTAATTTTTTGTAAATATTTTATATATTTTTAGGATTAAAATACTTTATAATTTCCAGAAAAATAAAATTGAAAAAAAAATTTAAAGATAGAAAAACTATATACAAAGATGACAAATAAAAATGAAACAAATGTTTCCGTGGGTATCGATTTAGGTACTACTTATAGTTGTGTAGGAGTTTGGCAAAATGGGCGTGTCGAGATTATCGCCAATGACATGGGTAATCGAACAACACCTTCTCAAGTCGCTTTTAATAATAATGAACGTTTAATTGGAGATGCAGCAAAAAATCAAGGTTCTAGTAACCCACAAAATACAGTTTTTGATGCAAAAAGATTAATTGGTAGAAAATTTAGTGATCCTGTAATTCAAAAAGATACTAAATTATGGCCATTTAAAGTTGCTGCTGATAATAATGATAAACCAGTTATCAAAGTTGATTTTAATAACGAAACTAAAACATTTACTCCAGAAGAAATTTCCGCAATGGTTTTGACAAAAATGAAAGAAATTGCGGAAAGTTATTTAGGACAAACAGTTGCTAGTGCAGTTATTACAGTTCCAGCATATTTTAATGATGCTCAAAGACAAGCAACTAAAGATGCAGGTGCCATTGCAGGTTTAGAAGTTTTACGTATCATTAATGAACCAACAGCAGCTGCTATTGCTTATGGTCTTGATAAACAAACAGAAAAGGAAAAGAATGTTTTAGTATTTGATTTGGGTGGTAAAAATATCCTGCTACCTGAGGTGCAACTCCTCACCTGTTATTAAATATAAATAATAGGTAACCCTGTGAATTGCTGGGAAATCATGAAAATTTTAACTACTAACTTAATATAGTAATATGTTAAGGGCCATATTAATAACATGGATATAGTAAAAATGTTAAAATATATTATTTAAAAAGAGACACACATTTGATATAAATGGAAACAAAGAAATGTACAAAATGTGATGAAATAAAAGATATTAATAGATTTGGAAAAAATAGTAAAACTAAATCAGGATTAAAATATTGGTGTAAGGATTGTGAAACAAAAAAACAAAAAGAACGTAGAAAAAAACAAAAAGAAGAAGATTTTGAAAATTATAATCTTAGATGGAAAACTTATTATGAAAAACATAAAGATCATATAAGAGAAGTACAAAAACAATATTTAGAAAATCCAGATAATAAAAAAAAAAGAAATGAATACATAAGAAACTATAAAGCTGAAAAAAGACAATTTGATAAACAATTTGTTTTATATGAAAATTTAAGAAAAAGAATTTGGAAATGTGTAAAAAATAAAAGTAATAGTTCAAAAGATATTTTAGGTTGTGATATTGATATATATTATAAATGGATATCATATACAATGTCAAAAGATATGTCTTGGGATAATTATGGTAAAATTTGGAATATAGATCATTTATTACCTATAAATACTTTTGATTTAGATGATCCAATTGAAGTTAAAAAAGCATTTAATTGGAAAAACACATGGGCTATGTATTCTGTTGAAAATTTTAGTAAAAAAAACAATATAATAGAATCTCAACTAAAAAAACATTCAAATCTATTAAGCGCTTTTATTGATATAAATAATATTGAGTGATTATCAGCATCCAAGCTTCCTATGAAAATGGAAGAAGGTTCAGAGACTAGGTATAGTAATCTAAGTTAAAATTTATATTTTAATATGACGAAATACCCACGAGTGCAGGGCATGTATATATAAAAATATAACATGAAGATATAGTCCGATCTATAGGGTAACCTATAGAAGTTAAGATAAAGAGCTTAACGATAACAGTTTTGGGGACATTTGATGTCAGCTTACTTTCTATTGAAGAAGGAATTTTTGAAGTTAAGGCTACAGCTGGAGACACACACTTAGGTGGCGAGGACTTCGATAATAGAATGGTACAATATATTCTTGATGATATTAATAAAAGATTTAAGAAGGATTTATCATCTAATCCTAGAGCAGTTCGTAGAATCAAAACCGCGTGTGAAAGAGCAAAGAGAAATTTGAGTTCTTCTACTTCAGTTGCAATTGAAATTGATTCACTTGATAGTTTAGATTATACTTACCAATTTACAAGAGCTAAATTTGAAGATTTGTGCAATGATCTATTTCGTAAAACTATGGAACCAGTTGAAAAAGTTCTAAAAGATGCTAAAATGTCTAAATCTCAAGTTAATGAAATTGTTTTAGTTGGTGGTAGTACACGTATTCCTAAAGTTCAACAATTACTTAGAGATTTTTTCAATGGCAAAGAACTAAATCAAAGTATTAATCCAGATGAAGCAGTTGCTTATGGCGCAACTGTTCAAGCAGCTATTTTATCTGGTGCCGGTAAAGGAGATGAAAATTTAGAAAAGTTATTACTTTTAGATGTTACACCTCTTTCACTAGGTTTAGAAACTGCTGGTGGTATTATGACATCTATTATTCCTAGAAATTCTACAGTGCCAACTAAGAAAACTCAAACTTTTTCTACTTATGCTGATAATCAACCAGGTGTATTGATTCAAGTATTTGAAGGTGAACGCTCAATGACACGTGATTGTAATCTATTAGGTAAGTTTCAATTAGAAGGCATTCCACCAATGCCTAGAGGTGTTCCTCAAATTGAAATTACTTATGATGTTGATGCTAATGGTATTTTAAATATTACTGCTGTTGAAAAATCAACTGGTAAATCAAATAATATCACTATCACAAACGATAAAGGACGTTTAAGCAAAGAGGAAATTGAAAGAATGGTTCAAGAAGCAGAAAAATATAAAGAACAAGATGAAGAAAATAAACAAAAAATTGAATCTAAAAATTCATTAGAAAACTATTTGTATCAAATGAAATCATCTACTAATGATGATAAAGTTAAATTACCTGAAGAAGATAAATCAACGATTACTTCTACTGTTGAAGAAGGATTGAAATGGTTAGAAGAACATCAAAATGAAGGTAAAGATGTTTATGAAAATAAATTAAAAGAGTTACAAGATAAATTAACTCCAATTTTAACTAAAGCTATGGGAGCTGCTGGAGGAGCAGGTGGTATGCCTAATATGCCAGAAGGATTTCCAGCTAATTTTGATCCTAAAGATTTACCTGAAAACTTTACTTCTCCATTTGCAAATGGAACTAACTTTGCTTCTACAAAAGAATCTGAACCATCTACAAGTGGAGGTCCAGGAATTAAAATTGAAGAAGTCGATTAGTGTTTTTTAGAGTTAAATATATTTATTTAATATTTTTAAACTAGATATAGTTTAAAATCTTATATATCTTGAACACAAATCCATTTTATCATTTTTTGTGATTCTTCATTTTCTCTAATATAATCTAAATAACCAGTAGTTATTAAAATATATTTACTATTAATTTTTATTAATTCTTTATAAAAATAAACAAAATTTTTATATATTTTATTATCCATTCCTTCTGAAATTTTATAATAATCTGTATGAATTAATTTATATTTTTCATTTATCTTAATATCTTCAATTTTTCTAATTTCTTTTTCATTTAATTTTATTCTATCTGAATGAATAATAATATGATTTAAATCAATATTTTGTTTTTCTTTATAACGAAATAAATTAATAATGTTTTCGTTTAAATAATTATAATCATATAAAAATTTAATAAAAGTATTATACTCTAATATACTTTTTGTTATATTAATAACATTATAATACTTTTTAAAAATAATTTTTAAATATGTTGGAAAAATATTCATATTATTATTATATATTTGAATTATTGATTTTTCATCATTTTTATCTAATTTTGACCAAAATATATAAATACAATTATTAAATATTCTGTTATTATATAAAAATATTAATTTTAAAGATTTTTCTGCATGTTTTGTAATTTTATCATTTTCCTCTATTATATAATTTATAATATACATTTTTAATTTTTTATTTTATAAAAGATAAAAAATAGTTTAATTTTTATATATTATCTTTTTCCTTACTTTCAACTTCTTCATTATCTTCGTCATATAATTTTTTATAATATTCTTTTAATTGTATTAAAAAATTTGGGTTTGGTTCTACAATATCTCTTTGATTTTTAATAGAATTAATAGTTTCTTCAACATTAATACCAAACTTTTTAATAATGTAAGCAGCCAAAATAGTAGCACTTCTAGATCTACCTGCCATACAATGAATTAAAACTTTTCCTTCGTTTTCAATTGCATTTTCAATATACTCATTTGAAACTTCAAAATATTCTTGTAGATCAGTATTTCCAGTATCTAAAGCATGAAGTACTAAATATTTAAAATCATCAGGATAAGGAGGACTAAACCCAGCAATAACAGATACAACATGTGTAATACCAATTTTCTTAAGTTCCTCAATATCATATACAGAACTAATACTTCCTAAATAAATATTATCTAATATTTTTTGACCTTCGAAGTTTCCACCAAAAGAATAAGTCAATAAACTTTTAAGTTTATTAATTGTATAAGAACTATAATATACTATATTATAGTCAGAAGTTTTGACATCGTATGTTTGAATTGACATTTATACTTATATATTTATTTTATAAATAGATTTTAAATTTTAATTAAAATATAAAAAATAAAATTTAAAAATTAAAAATGTTTGTAGAAAATCTAGATGAAAATTTTAATATATCTGTACAAGAAGTACAGAATTTAAAACAAAAACCTACTGATCAGGAACTTTTAAAATTATACGGATTATATAAACAGTCCTTATTTGGAAATAATAATACGAATCAACCTTCTTTCTTTGATTTTAAAAGTAAATCAAAATGGAATTCATGGAATGAACAAGCTGGAAAAGGAAAATCTAGAGCTAAAAAAGAATATATTGATCTGGTTATATTTTTAAAGAATAAATATGGAACAAATTAAAAATTCTTTTTTAAAATTGAAATTTTAGAAAAAATTAAAAATTAATTAGTAATTATGGTTTTCGAAAATTATTGCCAAAATGAAATCTGTTTTTTATTATTACTTTTTACTATTCATTTAATCATGAATAAATTATTTTATTATAATGAACTTTCAACGTGGTATTTTATACATTTTATAGGAAATTTTTATATTGTAATATTTTGTCTTTATCCTATATTTATTATTTTTCAAGATCCAATTAAACATTTATTTCAACCAACACCATATTATGATACTATGGTTTTAGTTGATATTTTACATTTATATCACTTATTATTATTTAAGTGTACAAAAGATGATATTTTTCATCACTTATTTTTCGTTGGTTTTGGAACTTTAACAGTCTATATATTTAATAATGGATATTATGCCGCATTAACTCATTTTTTTATTTGTGGTTTACCAGGTGGAATAGATTATTTTTATCTATTTCTTTATCAAAATAAATATATTACGAAAGAAGAAAGACTAAAATATGCTATGTTTTTAAATGTATGGATCAGATCTCCAGGATTATGTATGTTAGCAACTTTTGCTTTAATAAATTTTATCTATAGCGAAAAAACAATTTTTGATATTATAGAATTCCTTTTACAGTTAATTTTAACTATTGGAAATGGACAAATGTATATGAGAGATGTAGTTTATACAGCAGGTAAAAAAAATGTTTATTAATTTATTTAACATATAAATAAATTATTTATAATCACATTTAACAGCTAATATTTGATTATTTTTATAAATAATTTCAAATGGTTTACAACAACCAAAAACTAAATCATTTTCAATTAATTTTTGACATTCTTCAAAAGATAAATGAGGATTAACTTGTTGAAAATTATTTTTATAATATGCATGACGAAATATATGACAATTTAGTTCATTTTTTCCTACGATAATTTCTAAATTACAGTTAGGACATTCAAAGGAATAAAAATCTTCAATTAATTTAATTTCAGACATTTAATATAATATTTATAGATTAGTATTTTTTAAATTAGTTTATCCAAAAAATAAAATTGATTTAATATATATAATTTAAAAAGATAATTTAAATTATTTAAAAAGTAATGACAGATTTTTTATTATTTGAAAAAGCTTTATGTGAGTATAACAAAATTTCATCATCAGAAAATAAATGTGGTGAAAAAAATTCATCGGAAAAAAATTCAAGAAAAAGTTCTTTTGACGATGAAGAATATTGTAACAATGTTAGAAATAAAAATGATTATAGCGATGATGAATATGCTGAAAATGAAGATGTTGAGGAAATTGTAAAAGATTATGAAAGCGATAAAGAACCTGATAATAAAAGTTGTCAACACAAAAATATTTCAAACGAAAATTCAAATGTTTTATGTTTAGATTGTGGTAAAGAACTTGAAAAAAATATTTTTCAAGATAAAGAATGGCGTTATTATGGTCAATCAGATAATAAAAGAACTTCAGATCCAAACAGAGTACATATTAGAAAATTAGATGATCGTAGTATTTATAAAGATGTTGAAAATATGGGTTTTAGTGATAAAATAATCTCTTTGGCTAATCAATTATATATTCAAGTTACAAAGGGACAAATATTTCGAGGTAATAGTCGTAAAGCAATTGTTTTTGCATGCATTTTTCATTCTTTTAAACTTCAGGGAAAACCTCAAACACATGAAAATTTAATAAAGATTTTTGAATTAAATCGTAAAACAAGTTTAAAGGGACTAAAATATGTTAATTTAAATCTTCCCAGAGATTCACCAATACATACAACCTATATTACACCTGTAAATTTAATAGAAGATATAATGGATAAATTTAAAGCATCAAATGAACAAAAGAAAGAAGTTATTGATTTATATAATAAAATTAAAAATAAATCATCTAAAATTAATAGAGCAAGACCTCAATCAATAGCCAGTGGTTTAACATATTTTTGGATATCATTAAAAGATATTGATATATCTTTAAAAGATTTTGCTAAAAAAGTAGAGTTAAGTGAATTAACAATATCTAAAATTGCTAAAGAAATATCTGATATATTAGGAATAATTCCTGAGTCTTGGATTTAATTATAAATTATTAGACTAAATATAGTTTAATAATTTTAACTACTTTAACTAACACCGTAATAAAAAAAGTTATTTCCTTTTAATGGGCATACTGTGTTCATTTTTTTAAACCCAATAAATCCCGGAGTAGCAGAATTCTCATAATCTTCTTTAGTATTAATTAAATTTTGACTTGTATAATCTTCTTTTAAATAACTAGAATCTTTTTTATAATCTATATTACCAGAAGATATCTTAACAGATTGATATTCTTCTTTTTTTTCACCGTAAGAATTTAAATATCTATTATAATTTTTTTTCATTTATTATATAGTTTTTTTAAATTTTAAATTATTTTTTCTTAAAAATATTAAAATTATTAAAATTATTATTATCGTCATTATTAATAATATAACAATTGTACTAGTAATTTTATTAGTATACTTATTTTTAGGTAAAATAGAATTTTCATATCTATCAACAGATTTAAAACATTCTTTAGTTACATTTGGATTATAACCAAAAATATCATATAATTTTAAATTATTAAATCCATATTTTTTTAATTTTTCATAACCTTTTAAATTTATTATATAAGAAATAAGTAAATTACTAGGTATTTTTTTATATCTAATTATGTTATTTTCCATTTCTATAAAATTTTTATTATCGGTGTTAATTGAAGAACAGCAATGACTATTATCATAACAATTATTTAAGCTAATGATATCCCAATTTTCAGGTAAGTTATTTGGAAAAAAACCAGTTAAATTTACATTCTCTTCTAGTATTGTTAAATATTTATCTTTATTTTTTGAATCCTTAAAAAATGTTTCTATTACCTGAATGTGTGAAGTATTCATATTAGTTTTATCTCCTAATATTATTTTTGGTATTATGTTATAATAATTAAGTTGAGACTTTAGAAAGGTTACACCATTTTCATTATAATCAATTATAACAGTATTTTCAAATAAATCTCTGTTTTTATTATTTTCAAAAAAAGGTATTAAATTTTGACATTTAACTTTTTCATAGTTATTTATTTTTTTTTCATCGATATGATTCCAATTATTTGAAATACATGTATTTCTCCAGTCACTTGAAAACCATTTATCTAAATAGAATTCATAATTTTCAGGAACATAAATACCATTTTTTATATTAAAAAATTCTGTTTTAATTAATTGTAAAGGTTTTAAAAATATTACAGGAGAATCTTCATCAAATACTTTTTCACGTAAAAGTATTGGATCATTTTTTTCAACAGTTATATATCCAAAAATATCAATAAATGGATAAGAATAATTTCGACCGTGAAAATTTTCTTTATTCTTAAGACATATCTTATATAAATATTTATCGGGTAAAAATCCATCACTTTCATGTTTAATACATTTTAAATTTTTACTTCTATTAATAATATTATAAACAAATTCTTCTTCTTCTCTAGGAATACCTAAATCTATATCATCATCCCATTGTAACATATTTTTTCCTGTTCTAGCATAACCTAAAAGTGTACCAAATAATAAAATCGGTTTAATATTATTTTTTGAAAATATATCAATAATTTCCTCTAATAAGTTTCTTATTTCTTCTATCAATTCTATACTTAATATATGTCCAAATACATCATATTTTCTCATATTATTATAATAATTTTTATACATTTCATTTTTTTTCTCATTAACTATTTTTATTACACTATTATTATTTTCAGCATCGTCAGTGCTAACAATTCCACATTTTCTTGTACCACACATTTTATATTGTTCAAATATATTATCATTGTTGTAATGTAATTTATAAGAGTTAATTAAATTTTTATATAAAACGTCATCAGCTGCTAATAATATTGGAAATTTTGTATTTTCTAATAAAATTTTTTCAGCTGCTTCGTTGGTAATTATATAAAATGCTGCAACTTGTCCAGCTTTTTCCTTCCAAGTAGGACTTAAATAATTTTTACAATCATTATTAATTTCAGCATAAGATGAGATAAAATTAAATAAAATTCCATTTTTTGGTCTGTTATTCCATGCTTCTAAAAACAATTTATTAAAATTTGGGTGCAGACAAACATCATCTTCTATTATTAATGAAAATGGTATTTGGTTTTGAACTATATATTTATAAATATATAAATGACTAGAAGCACAACCTTGATGTCCAACTTTAATCTCATCATAATTATTTTCTTTTAAATAATTTTCAAATTCTTTTAATTTTTCAGAATTATGAATTGGAAATTCTGATAATTCTTTTTTCATTTCTTCTATTTCATAATTACCATTAAAAGCATTTAGTTTATTTATATTTTTTATATTATGTTTATTTAACTCTTCAATAACTTTTTTATATCTATCTTTAGATATTTCCATATTTATTAAAAAAGTTTTTATTCCTAGTTTAGACATTAGATCTTCTTGTTCTTTATTAATATTTTTAATTCTAGTTCCATCAACTTTATTTTTAAAAATAAATTTACTATTAGACATTTATTTTATAACTTTATTTTCTTTTTTTTTTATAAATATATTATAAATATATAAAATGACTATACGGATTTATACAGATGGAGTTTTTGATTTATTGCATCTTGGACATTTAAATTTATTAAAACAAGCAAAAGGAATGGGTGATTATCTCATAGTAGGAGTTATGTCTGATGAATTAATGATGAAAGAAAAAAGATTACCAATTATGACGATGGAAGAAAGAGCTGAAGCTTTAAAACATTGTAAATATGTTGATGAAATAGTGCTAAATCCACCAGATCCTAGTGAAATAGATGATGAATTCCTTGAAAAATATCAAATTGATTATGTTGTTCATGCATTTCCCGAAAAAGAATTATATAAATTAACAACTGAATATGCATATTTAATATCAAAAAATAAATTTCGCCAACTCACTAGAACTCCTAGTATTTCAACAACAGATTTAATTGAAAGAGCTAGAAAAAGAAATTTAGATTTTCCAATATATAATGATACAAATTTAAAAAATTTTATTGAAAAATATGAATATACGGAAAAATCATATGCTCTTCAATATAAAAAAAATTTTGTTAAAGCAAAAGGTATGTATATTTGGGATATTGAAGGAAAAAGATACATAGATTGTTTAAATGGTTTTGGTGTTAATATTTTAGGACATAATCCTGATTGTTTAAATAGTACACTAAGAGAATATATTAATATTGATCCAATATGGCAATCAATAGACTTATTTACACCTGAAAGAATTGATTTTATTGAAACTCTATATCAACTTATACCTACAGAATTAAAAAATTATAAAATTGCTTTTTCTGGACCTACAGGTTCAGAAGCTATTGAAATGGCTATCAAAATATCAAGAAATACTAAAAAAAGGTTTGGAATATTTGGGTTTCAAGGATGTTTTCATGGCTCAACTATAGGAGCAAATACTCTAACAGGAAATAAACATAATCAAAATATTGGAAATATTCCTTATATTTATCATATGCCATTTCCAAGAGAAAAGAAAGAAGATTGTCCTTATTCAGTAGGCGGCGAAGAGAGTATTAATTTATGTTTAAAATATATTCGTAATTTATTATTAGATAAAAAAGGAGGAACTGATCTTCCAGCTGCGATGATTATTGAACCTTGTCAAAGTGATGGGGGTATTATTTTAGCTCCTCAAAAATTTTTACAAGGATTATATAAGATATGTAAAGAATTTGATATTTTATATATATCCGATGAAGTTCAAACAGGATTTGGTAAGACAGGAACTTTATTTGGATATGAATTAGCTAATAAAGATAATTTAGAAAATAAAGTATTTCCTGATATCTTAGTTTGTTCAAAATCTTGGGGTGGTGGATTACCTCTTTCTTTTTGTTTATATCAAAAAGATTTAAATTCTTTACCTCATACTGGAACTTTTCGGGGAAACCAAATTGCTTTTAAATTAGGAACTTTTTTTATGAAATATTTTCAAGAAGATCATATTTTAAATAATGTTAAAGACATTGAGAAATTTTGGGTAAATAAATATAATGATATTATTAATTATGATTTTGTATATGATTTTCGGATAGTCGGGTCATTATTGGCAATGGAATTTAAAACTCCAGAAATTTGTCAAAATATTTTCGACAAGTTTTTAGAAATTGGACTATTAACAAAATTAGGAGGTCGAAATAATAAAACTTTAATATTTTGGTGTATGTTAAATTTAAACCAAGAACAATTAAATGAAATATATGAAGTAATTATTAAATCATTTAAAATTTTTTCCTCTAATAAATAAAAATGAGTAATTCGAATAATATAAATAATGACAATTATCAAAATATTCAAGAACAAATTAAACAAAAAAAAAGCTCTTTTCCTTATTATGCGGATGTAAAAATTGGAAGTTTAGTATTAACTGATTTTGATGTTTTTCCATATCCTAGATGGTATAGAGGTAAAGTAAAATCAGATGTACCAATTATAGCTGAACGTGAGGCAGGATGGAGACCTAGAAATGATGATTGTTATAAAGATATAAAAGATACACGTGGTGTTAAGGTAAAAGATATTTGCTTCCAACCTGCATGTAGTACTGTATATCCTTGTCATCTTAGTGCTAATTATAAACCACCACCTGAATTATTACAAAATGATATGTGTATTATTGAATATAGATAAATTATATTTAAAAATATAATTTTATATATTATGAAATTTACTGAACTCTTTTGTAAAGATCAAGAATTTATTGAAAGATTTAAACATAAAAATAAATACAAATTAGTTTTATTAGAAATCAATAAAGAAGAATTATATTCTGATAGAATAAGTTTTTTTGTAACAGATAATATTACTGTTTCTTGTAATATTTTATAATTTTAGTTTATATACTCTAAAAAAGTATATAAATTTTTATCTTATAATATCACCATATCATTTTTTTTTATTTTATTTGCCATTATTCGATATGTATGGAAATTTTTAAAATGACTTGACATGTAAAATATTAAAAATACGATTAAAAATACATACATATAGAAAGTCCAAGATACATTTTTTAATTGATTGCAGAAAGCAATATAAATAACTGCTACTGAAATAGTTACCGAAACAAAGATCATGCGCCATTGAATATTATTATAATAATTAAAAGTTCCATAAAATTCATATTCTTTAATTTTTTCTTTTTCGTCACAAATTTCATAAATATTTTTTCGTTTGACTAATCTAGCATTATCTTTAATTTCCCAATATACAGCTAGTATAAGTAGAATTATAAAAGCTGTTAAACTTAAAGCAAAACTTAATTGCATTTATTATATAAATTATTTTTTTCTTTTTCTAAAAATTAAAATAATAATTATAATTAATACAATGATAATGATTCCTATAACTATAATATATTTAAGTGGAAAATTAAAATTATAAGCATACCATTCCAATATTTTAAAATATTCATTAATAGCATCTTGAGAAAAATATTTAATTAATCCAGTATTTTGATAAAATAAAGTAGGAAATAAAGCATATGATTCAGTTTCTTCATCCCTAAACATATAATCTATCGGAATTCCTTCATATTTTAAATCTTTATACTTTTTTATTATATTCTCATTCGCTACATAAGCATGTGTACAAATACTCCTAATTTTATAAATTCCTTTTTCTTTTTTACTTTTACTCATTTGATTATAAGTACGCACATCAGGTACAGCTCCTAGATAAAAAAGATCCCATTTATTATTTCTCATAAATTCGGTGCAAATATTTAAATTTTCAGATGTCAGAAATTCTGAGACAACAATATCGTCTTCAAAAACTAAAACATTTTTTTTACCGTTGTTATAACATTCTTTAAAAATATTAATATGAGATTCAAAACAACCTTCATTTATACCATTAGGATGTCTTTCTACGATAGAATATCTAGCAGGTATCTCATATTTTTTAAAAATTTCATCGCAAATTTCTCTTCTTTCTAACGAGTCTTTACAAGAAATACAAATAATGTCATCAAAAATACTCCAATTATACATTTATTTAAAGATAGAAAATCATTTTATAAAAATAATTATAAATTAAATATGATACAAGAAATTAAAAATAATTTTGATAAAAATTATAAATTAAATTCTAATATAATTAGTAATAAAAATAAACTTGCTTATCTTTATAGTATATTAAATATTTCAGTATTAAAAAAAGATATAGAATTATTTTTACTTTTTATATATTTACATGATACATTAAAATTAGATTTTGAAACAAAAGAATATAGTGATTGGAGACTTATAACAACATATAATTTAGCTTACGAAGTAAATAAATTTTCTATTTTAGATTTAAAACATTATAATGATAATATTCAAACACCTAGACAACAAAAAATACTTGTTTATTTATTTAGAAATTTAGAAGAAAATGGATTTTATTTATTAAGAAAAAATTCATGGGTTAGGTTAAATATAAAAAGTTTACTTAAAACATATATTCGTGTTTTAGGTAAACTTTGTGTTTTATATAATAAGATAATACATAATAGATATAAACCAGGTGGAAATGGATATTATGAAGCTTTAGAAAATTGGAATAAAATAAGTTAAATTAAGTTAAATAAAATAAGAAATAATAATAGTTTTTAAGATAGAAAATATATGGAAAAATGAATGTCCAATTTCATAGTTTAAAATTTCTTTTTTATCAAAAAAATCTGTAATTTTATTAAATAAAAATAAAGTAAGATTTAAATAAAATGCTAAATAAAATATTTGACAATAAATAATTTCATAAGTTGCTAAAATAATTGATAATATATAATCAAGATAAAAATAAATATTATAATCTTCATGATGAAGATGCCAAAATAGAGAAGATATAGTACATATACTTATTAAAAAAGAATAAGATATATTATGACAAGTAAATAATATTGAAATGATGTGTCCACCACTAGTAATTATAATAGAATCGTAATATTTTCGTAACATTATACTAAAAATTTGAAATTTATTTTTAAATTTCAAATTTAAAAAAAGTTTTTTATAATAAAAATGTCTACTTTTAATGTAATAGAATATCAAAATTTTCTTAAGCAAAAATTTTCTACAGATTTTGATGAATTTAATAGACTTTTAATAGAAACTGAAGGTGTTATTGCTGGAGGTTCTGTTACAAGAATATATTCTGGGTTAAGATATGGAACAGATATTGATATATATGTTCATCCTTCTGATGATGTTATTAATTTAGCTAAATTTTTAAATAGATTTGGTTATGTTTTAGAATATGGAAATTCTTATGTTGTTCCAGGATATGATTCTTCTTTTTTATTAAAAAATAATATACTCGGTAGATTTCATTATGTTAAATATGATACATATAGTATGTCTTCTACTATAGATATAATGATTGTATCTCCAAATATGAGAATTAGAGATGTTGTGACTAATTTTGATTTAAGTTTCTGTGAAATTTGGTATGATGGTAATTCTATATATGCACAATATCCAAATGATGTTATTAATAAATCTGGAATTTTAAAACCTAGTTATATATCATCATTTTTAAAATTAAATTCTTTTACACTTAAAAGAATAAAAAAATATAGAAATAGAGGTTTTAAAATATCTATAAAAATACCAGACGAAATTTGTGAAGAAAATCAATCATTCAATATATTAGAGAAAGAAAAAAATAATGTTACTGATTCTGTTAAATGGTTTGTATTATTTATATATAATATTTTAATACTTGATGATATACCAGATTCTGCTGATAATTTTGCAAAATTATACGGAATAGAAAAAATATGTAAATATCCTTTAATAAATTTTACTGTACATGATTTAAATGTATTAGTAAATAAAGTAATAGATGATGCAGATAATAATAATGATTTTATAAAAGAAAATTATATATCTATATTAGTTAGTACTGACTATCATCATTTACCTAAAAAATATAAAGATATTATAGAACAAATAACAGGTATTACCGAAGAAGATATTCCTAAAGTTGAGGAAGAAGATAATGTTGAAGAAGATAATAATTTTATTGAATATGAAGATGATGATAATAGACAAGAAAATCAACAATTATCAATTATTGAAAATGAAAATTTAGAAGATATCGAAATTAATGAAAATACTCTAGGAAATACTTGTACTGATTTATTGATGATGTCCGAAGAAAATATTACTGAGTATTTACAAAATGAAGATACTGTTTTATTAATTTCACGTAATAGTAATAATACTTTTGATATTCTATGTTTTGAAAGAGAAATGTTACAAAATATATATAATGATAGAGATGATAGCTGGTTTTATGAATGTAACGGACCTTTTATAACAAATAATGGTGTACCCACGCAAGATCGTCAAATATTTAATTATGCTTTAAATAGACCAAATATTGTGAATAGACCATATTTAAAAATACCAATTGATGCAACTGGTTTAAATGGTTTTATATCTGCTGGACAAATTAAAAATGTTTTGGAAAATAATTATCGTGCTTTATATCTAGAGCAAAAATTAAATGAAGAAGGTATTCAAGATATGATAACACATACTATAAGTTATAAAAATGTATATGGTAATAATCCTAATTGGGTAAGCGCTAATCATTGTCAAGCTGGAAGTAGTATTTTAATTTATACTTTGAAGGTGTGTAGAAATCCAGAAAGTTGTATTCGTAGTATTTTATATAACCCAGATAATGAAGATGAATTAGAAAATGATCTAGCTGTTGAAATAAATTCTGAACCAGAAGACGATTTAGAATCACTTTCACCTATAGAACCTCGTAGATTATTTGAAAATTCAGATTTAGAATCTTATCCTATAAGGCGAGCTTCTGAAACTGAAGAACAATATAATTCTCGTAACAGGGATTATTGGGTAGATCGTGCGTCGAGGTACGATTCAGATGAGGAATTTTTAAGAAATTTAAGTTTAAGATAATTTTAAGAAATTTAAACTAGAATTTAGTTTAAATTACTTATTTTAATTGTATCTAAAATATTTTTGTTCATTGCTTTTTGTAATAGTTCCTCCATTTACACCCATAGATTCAATACCACATTCATCAGTTCCTCTACGAATTTTAAAAGTTCCATTATCACCCCATTTACTATTCCAAGAATTCATAACAGTCCAGTATGGTACTCCATCTTCAATACCCCATCCAATAATTTTAATTGCGTGACCACCTAATGCTTTACCAGTTGTATAAACATATACACCACTCTTGTATGCAGGGAAATCTTCATAAACTGTAAAAGCAGCAGAAACTGGACCATATTTTAAAATATCTGCTTGAATTTGTTCAACGCCAGATAAAGAGTAAGCATTGTCAACTTTATGAATATCATTTGCATAATTAACTCCATAAGATTTTTCAGAACAGGTAGTTGGACAAGTTTGTGCTGAACCTGAAGCAGTTTGATCACAAGATACATGTGTAGGATCTTCTACATGATGAGAACAACTTTGAATTTGATAAGGTAAACAATCTTGACCTTTTCCAATATCTTCATAATTTCCTCCGGTAACAATACCAGTAGATTTAAAATAATTCCAAGCCATACCAGGTTGACCTCCATTACAACCAAACGAAAAACAATGTAACATATTACAACAATCTACAGTTGCTTGCGGAGATAAGAATTGTTGAAATTGATTATTTGTAGCAATACACAATCTATCATTAAAGGCTTCAGTAGAAGCGAAAGCCCAACAAGACCCACAATTTCCTTGATCACGCGCGAAACCAATAGTATGACAATCCGGCCAATTTTCACGTGAATCAAATGATTCAGGAATTTCTACACCATTTAATTCAACTTGTTTAATAGGTAAATCAAACATTTCATGTACAAAAGTACCACATAGTTTTTGAATTTCTTCACGAGTATGTCCTAAAAATCTTGGACTATGATGAGCTGTCCAAAAATTTTGTTTTCCATTAATATAATTGACTAATGTAGAGTCAATTAATGGTGTGGCAAAAGCTAAAGTAGAAAAATTAAAAATAGCACAATTTAAGATTAATAACAAAGTCTTCATTTTATACTAGTAAAGTAGTCTTTAAATTTTCTTTATTTTTCTTTTTCTTTAAATTATTTTAATTTTTTTATATTTTTATAATATAAAATAAGTTATGACAAAACTCAAAGAGATTAAACCGAGTATTATAAAAATTCTTTATCAAATGTTATACGATACACATACTATTTTTAAAAATAATGGTATTAAATATTTTCTTGATGGTGGAAGTTTATTAGGAGCTGTTAGACATGAAGGAATAATTCCTTGGGATGATGATATTGACATTGGTATACTTTTCAGTGATGTTAAAAAATTTTTAAAATTAGAAAAAGATTTTAATAAATGTGGATATTCCATATCAAAAGTTTGGTTTGGTTTTAAAATATTTAAAAGTGATCGTGCAATTCTTACTGATTTTAATTATTCTTTTCCATTTATTGATGTTCTACCATTTAAGAAAATAGATAATCATTTTACTTTTGCTTATAAAGCTGCTCGTGATGAATGGCCTAAAGAAAAATGGTTAGAAAAAGATTTATTTCCATTAAAAACTTATACTTTTGGAGACTTTGAA